>Ga0209777_10007483_pt1 | contig 12117 bp, 7 predicted proteins | sample FrelakmetHBP12HB_FD_187147 | JGI IMG/M metagenome (GOLD analysis project Ga0209777, IMG submission 187147) | Freshwater lake sediment microbial communities from the University of Notre Dame, USA, for methane emissions studies -HBP12 HB (SPAdes)... | ecosystem: Environmental > Aquatic >... | reverse complement strand
CCTGGCCGATTCCGGGCGATGGGCGGACTATCTGTATCTCGTAAGTGAGTCCGCGTCTCACCCCGTCTTCACGCAGCAGTCCCCGAAAGTGCTGCCTGACCTGGCGCTTGTTCTGCTCGATACAAACCACGCTCTTTGTCACGTAAGGCTGCTAGGGGAGAAAATGTTCTCTTATCCTCAAATACTGGGGGTGAGCAGCCTCTTGCTTTCCGACAAGAAGTTCTGCCTGTTGAATCGGCAGGTGATATTGCCTCGCGCCAGGATCTTCTTTGAGCTCGGACGCATCAACGAGTCGGAACAGATGTTCTATGACGCGTGGGCTTACTTCGGGTACCGCCCGAGCATCCTACGTGACCTCGTCCGCCTCAATATGGTCAAGGGCCGGTTCGAGGCGGCCCGGGTTTATCTCAACATTCTGAAGCAGGCGCCTTTCGAACGGGCGTGGGCAGCGTCCACGGAGGAACAAATGGGCCGCGACCCGAGTCTGGCATGGGACCAGGAATTGACATGGATTCGGGCATGCAGTCTGACCGAGGATTGTCCAGGAACGGCCGCCTACGGCCCGCAGGAGAAGGTTCTGGCGCTTCTGCTGGCCGCAAATCCGCGCAACGAGATGGCGTACAATTACCTGATGGGCACCTTTCTGCTGTCAGGTCAGGAGGAGAGTCTGGTCAGTTACATGGCCATGCTAAGGAGTTTCGGCTACACTGAGATACCCCGCCATTATGAGGAAGCCATTCTTGCCTACATGACCAAGAAGAATGTCACGTCCGTCAATCTGTATGGGTACAAGATCGCGCCGGAGACACTCCGCCGATTCAAGAGTTTCCGGGAACTCGCGGCCCCGTGCGGCGACGACCCGGCCAAACTGTGGAGTGCCCTGTCTGCCACGCACATGGATACGTATTGGTTCCACGACACGATGGGGATGACAAGCGTCGAGTTGAAGAATGGCTCGATTAGCGGGCCGGCAGGAGCTGTTCAATGAAGCGTCGCGCCGGAATTGTGTTGGGAGGCGTCTTGACGGTCGCCGCCATGCTATTCGCTGTATTGGGTTGCGGCAATGTGCGCGCGCCCGCGGGCCTTGAATCGGCGCGTGCGGCTGGCCGGTTGCCCGCCATCTCGCCTGACTACGCGGGGATTGTCATCCCCCCGAACATTGCGCCGTTGAATTTTCGCGTTGACGAGCCGGGCTGCGCCTACTTCGTGCGTATCTCATCGCCGCCAGGCAACGTTATTGAACTGCTTGCCGGCGACGGACGTTTCCTGCTTCCGATGCCAACATGGAAAACGCTGCTCGAGACGAGCAAAGGGAGCACGTTGCGCATCGAGGTTTTCGTCAAGGATCCCACGGGTATTTGGACGTCCTTTGACGCTATCGAGAACAGTGTTGCACGGGAACCCATCGACAACCACCTGGCCTACCGCCGCATGATCCCATGGTATCACACGTATGATGAGATCGGAATCTATCAGCGGGACCTCGAAAGCTTTGAGGAAAGGCCTATCCTCAAGAACTCGGACTTTTCAGCCCACGCCGGCGAGGTCTGCATCAACTGCCACACGTTTCCGGCGAACCAGCCGGACAGCATGACCATTCACGCCCGGTTTCCCTTTGTCATGCTTATAGCCCGCAACGACGCGGTAACGCCGGTCGACACGCGCACGGACTTCAACAAGTCTCCATTCGCCTACGCCGCGTGGCATCCCAGCGGACGATGGGCCGTCTATTCGGTGAATAAGATCCTCCAGTTCTTCCATACCATCGGGGAAACCCGAGATGTTGTCGACCTCACATCAGACTTGCTCCTCTACGATTTCGAGAGAAACGTTGTGACAACCACGGCGGAGATTTCCAGGCCCGACCAGTTGGAGACGTTCCCAACATGGTCTCCCGACGGGCGCTACTTGTATTTCTGCCGGACCGCCGCGCGCACGCCCGACGAAGCCACGGTGCATTACCGGGATGTCAAGTATGACTTGGTGCGGATTCCGTTTGACCCCGAGACGGTCTCGTGGGGAACAGTGGAAACCGTCCTCTCGGCGGCCGAAATGGGGAAAAGCGCAGCGTTACCCCGGCTGTCTCCCGACGGGCGCCACTTGCTGTTTTGCCTGGTCGACTATGGGACTTTCCCCATTTTTCAGGCGAATAGCGACCTGTACATGCTGGACCTCGAGACGCACACGCGCGAACCCCTCGCCTGCAACAGCGACAAGTCCGAAGCCTGGCATTCCTGGTCGGCTAATGGTCGCTGGATTGTGTTCAGCTCTAAGCGGCGCGATGGGTTGTTTACGAGACCCTACTTCAGCTATATCGATGAAGCGGGACATGCCAGCAAGCCCTTCGTCCTCCCTCAGAAGGACCCGGAGTATTATGATTCCCTCGCGGAGACGTACAGCGCCCCCGAGCTGATCCAGGGGCCGGTAACGGTTTCGCGAGAAGCGCTCGCCAACGCCTTGCTTCGTAGCAAGGAGGCCATGAAGGTCACGCTCGATCCCGAGGCGCTCCAGTCGCGCCAGAAAGACACGGGAGGGCCGGCGCCGGGGTATGGCGGCCAGTCTTGACGTCCCGAAGCTTGAAAAACTGGTAAATCAGGGGATCTCATAGATGCTTAAACCAAGGAAAAATGGCGTTGACAAGAAGGTTCGTTCATGCTATACTCGCGTCAGTTGGTGAGGGATGCAGCAGAAGGGTGAGGAGCGCGTAAGACTTCGTGGTGGATTATGCCAAGGTGCTGTTGTCTGCAAGGACGCAGGGCTGTAAACGGTCTGGGCGCTGGGACTTTTTTCCAGGAGGAGTGGGCCATTCCTTACACCCAGAGAAAGAGGTGAACCTTCAAATCCGAGGTGAATGTGGTTAGCCGGTTCCCATGGTGGGGATCGGAAGCATAACATAAACGGAGAAACCACGTGATGAGAAAGAAAGGCTTCACCCTAATTGAGCTGTTGGTCGTTATTGCGATCATCGGCATCCTGGCGGCGATCTTGCTGCCGGCTCTCGCGCGTGCACGCGAAGCTGCTCGCCGGGCTTCGTGCGCGAACAACTGTAAGCAGATGGGTCTTGTCTTCAAGATGTACGCTAACGAATCGAAAGGGCAGAGGCTTCCGCCACGCTTCACCAAGTGGGATCAGGGCAATCCGTACAGCGGCGGAACCGATACTATGGATTGCTGGAGCAGTTTTGATGGCAGCACAATCTACCCTGAATACCTGTCGGACCTGAAAGTCATCAATTGCCCATCGGGCACGGAGAACGTAGAGAACTCGGGAGACATCTGTGACTGGTCGCGTGACATTAATCCGATTCATTTTGGCGAGGTCGCTCACTCCGGAGACTGTGATGGGAACGGAATTCCAGAGTGGGTCCGCACCCCAGACGTTTCGTATATGTACTGGGGCCGCACTATAAACCCGATATGGTTCAGCCCTGCGTATGGTGACGTGGTGACAAACTACAATATCGTGGGGGTGTGGATTGACACCGATATCGCATATTCTGGGTACCGTGACTCGGATCAGAGCAAGGCGCTCGCCAACGGTACGGTGGTTACGTCGTACATCCTGCGCGAGGGTATTGAGCGGTTCTTCATCACCGACATCAACAATCCGGCCGCCAGCACCGTGGCCCAGTCGACCCTTGGAATATATAACGACACCACGCCGCGCACGACACCGGAGGAGGGCATGAATGCCGGGGAGTTCAACCACGTGCCGGGTGGCGGCAATGTCCTGTTCTTGGATGGCCATGTCGAGTTCTTCAGGTACGGGGCTGACCCGGCAGGTCCGGGCTACATGTGGTCCAAAGAAGGCGAAATGGACGACTACGACTATTTCCCGTGATCTGACGATTCGGACCACAAGTCCGCGATTGGCATCAGGCGGGGTGGAAGGTTTCTTCCACCCCGCTTTCTTCATGTTGCGCCGGAAGACCGCGGGCCGCTGTCCAGCAATATGCGCGGAGCACGGGGGGTGAGTAGTCCCGAAAAAGGCAGAGGGAATTCAGAATACAGAATAGGAACGGGAATGACGACTGGGCCCGGTTTTTCCTTGTTACGCGGAAGGTCGTGGCGTTCACCCGCAACGGTGCAGCGGTGCGATCATGCACCGGCCTTGCACCGGGCCTCTTGGGTGAAGGTCTACACCCTCAGAGCTTGTGAAAAAACACCAGAATGGCGTCATTCCCGCGAAGGCGGGAATCCAGAACACGTATGGATGACACCGCTTTGAAATATGTTTTCGGTCCGGTGGTATCGCGGCGGCTGGGCCGATCGCTCGGCGTGGATGTGGTCCCCTTCAAGACTTGCACCTACAATTGCATTTACTGCCAGCTCGGTCCGACCACGCGCCGCACTCTCGAGCGCGGCGATTACGTCCCGCTCGAAGGGGTGCTCGAGGAGCTTCGCCGCAAGCTCGCGGCCGGCGTCGCCGCTGACTACATCACGATCGCCGGTTCAGGGGAACCAACTCTGTACTCCGGCCTGAAGCGGCTCATAACGGGCATCAAGGCGATGACGGACGTCCCTGTGGCCGTGATCACGAACGGTGCGCTGTTGTGGATGCCGGAGGTCCAGGAAGACCTGCTGGACGCGGACCTCGTCGTGCCGTCGCTCGACGCCGGGACCGAAGCGTCGTTCGCGCGAGTGAATCGGCCTTGCACGGGTCTTGGCTTTGACCGGATGGTCGAGGGGCTCGCCGCGTTTCGCCGGCGATATCGAGGTCAGCTCTGGCTGGAGGTATTCCTGCTTGGCGGGATCACGGACACCGATGCGGAGGTGGCCCTGATCGCGGACGCGGTGGAACGCATTCGCCCGGACAAGATCCAACTCAATACCCTCGCGCGCCCGGCCCCCGGCAGCGACGTGGCGCCGGTGCCGCGCGATGTTATGGAACGGATCGCGCGGCGCTTCGGCCCGAACGCGGAAGTAATCGCGCACTACGAACTGTCGCGACATGCCACGCGCGCCGAGATTCGTCCCGAGGACGTGTTGGCCGTCGTTCAACGACACCCTTGCAGCATGGCCGATATCGCACAGGGACTGGGGATCTCCCTCGATGAAGCGGCGGAACACATCGCTGCTCTCACGGAGAAGCGAGCCGTTTCCGAAGAGATACGCGACGGCATACCGTTCTATCTGGCCAACAACACGGAGCGGGATCGTTGATGCCGCGCACTCAGAACTTGTGAAGAAATGCTTCGGTGATGTGGCACAGCCGCGCTGTAACCATTCAGTCACGGGTGCATTGACGACCGCGGCCTTCATCTACAGGTCTTAGCCATAATTTCCCCTGTAGAATGTTGTCCGCCAGGTTTCTTCCGAGTTCCGGCCATAATTCCTCCTGAAGAGTCGTCAGAAGATATCTACCGGAACGACAGGGAAAGTGTGCGGGCAAGCTCTTAGAAGGGGCACAATTAGACGCGATAATCGCCTTTGACCATTTATCCGGTCCTGTTGTTATTGTACTGGAGTCACGAGCGGAGCGATACGAATGAACTGGCTTGAGCTAAGAGCAACCGACACTGCATTGTTGACCCGGTGGATTGAGCGAAGAGACGCCGAGGCCTTTGAAGAACTGGCAATGCGCTATGGCCGCATGGTTTATGCAACGGCCCTTCGCCTCTCAGGAAACGCGACGGAAGCCGAGGATATCGCGCAGGAAAGCTTTGAGAAGTTGGCGCTGCAAGAGCGCGCGCTCAAAGCGCCGATTGCACCTTGGCTGTACAGGGTAACTGTAAATAGGGCGCTGAACGAGGCGAAACTACAGAGGCGGCGCTTGGCGCGTGAACATCAATATGCATCCGGCCAGATGACTGACCAAGAGCCCACGTGGGACGATGTATACGCCCATATTGACATCGCAGTGATGGATCTCCCAGACGACATTCGTCATGTTATCGTTGCCCATTTCATGCAGCGACAATCCCATAAGATGATTGCCAGGGAACTTAACGTCTCTCGAACTACCGTCACCTATCGCATAAAGAAAGGCGTCGAACTCATAAGACATGCACTTAAAGAAAAGGGAGTTACGGTTTCTGTTACTGCGCTCGCGGCGCTGATGGTAGGCAACCTTGCCGAAGGAGCTGCCATCCCTGAATCGCTGGCATCCATACTTGGGAAAATCGCACTCGCCGGCATGAGGGAAAAAGGGGTTGGAACAGTCGAATCCTCGGTGGCCAAAACGGCAGGAGCACTTACAATGAAAAACGCCATTTTTGCAGTTGTTGCGGCTCTCTTGCTTGCGTTCGGAGCCACTGGCGTTTTCTGGCTCGCGAAATACCACCAAGAAATGCGTCAGGCCGTGGAGACCTCCGCACCGGTTCGCCATGCTGAAGTGACACCGCAGGTGAAGACTGATGACGCAACACCATCTTCGCCACAGGAAAAAGAAACCGTTCGTCCAGCCTATCCAGCCGCATCAAGTGGAGTCACAGAAGGATTTCCTTTCACGCTCTCGGGCAAGGTCTTCACCGAACAGGGCGAACTAGTGTCAGGCGCCGCGATCACAATGACGCCAACAGGGTTTCCGGAGACTCCACCTCCCTACGTGTCTTTTTGGGAGAAATTCCGTAAATCTTTCACATCCAATCCCGAGCACTATGCGGCCACGTCAAAGTCGGACGGCAGCTTTATGATCAGTGGCAGTACAACCGGGGGGCACGCGGCCATCCGGGCCACATCAAATGGCTATGCCGGAGGAGTTCAGGTCGAGATAGAACGCGATAGGCCTCTGAAAGACATTAACATTGCCATGGAGAAAGCCGTCTTGTTGAAAGGGCGTCTCGTTGGAAGCAACAACGAGCCAATTGCCGCAGCAGCAGTGCATGCGCTGGAATTGTATCCCTCTGAGGGTCCTTGGACCTATGGGCCGATGAGCCGGGCGTGGAACGTTACATGCACAGACGAGCAGGGCCTATTTCAGTTGGGGTTGCCTCGCGAAGGCAAGGTATCACTTGCAGTAACCGCACGGGGATATCCGGAATACGGCTTTGAAGTTCCGCTCAAAGACTCTCAGCCCGTGCTCCTGAAGCTTGAGAAACCCGCTTCGTTAACAGGTCGCATCTTGCGGCCTGACGGGACCCCACCCGTTGGCGTAGGCGTCGATATAAACACGGGATATAACATTCTGGTTGCAACAACATGCGTAGGGCCCGACGGCACATACTCCTTTGAATCGGTCCCTCCAGGCCAGATAAACAAGATGGTTGTCGCCACCAGCATGTTTCCGAAAGCAGTTCTCCTGCCAAAACTGTTGCCAGGAGAGCACAAGGTATTTGACATGACATGTGACGCAACAACCACAGTCAAGGGCAAAGTCTGCTTGGAAGGAACGGCTCAAGGAATTCCTGGCGCTTCAGTCGAAATATGTCGCGAAAACAACACCATAACGCAGGTGTTCACTAATGACGATGGTGGGTTTTCTGTTGAATTCCCATCGGGGGCATGTCGTGTCGTGGCCGCACATCTCTTTGCCAGCGAGTCCGCGACACCAGAAGGAGCGGCAGTAGACGTGGATGGTCTACCCAATGCCGTTTATGGGGCAACCCTATATTTGAAAGAGGCGCTCAGAGTGCCGATTCAGGTTCTTGACGGCAATGGAATGCCGGTAGCAGACGCGACTATTGCCGTTACCCAAGAGCACACGCGCGGCGCGAACTCGCAGATATTCGACAATGCAGGAACCACCGACAGCCTCGGTCTTTTCACCTGGGCACACTGTACCATTGGCGACACTTACTCCATTTCTGTAAGAAAGGCGGGTTTCGCCGATGCGTCATCGGCGCAGTTCGCGGCTCATACTGAGAGCCCGCTCGATGTGATGACATTTACACTATCCGCGAGCAGCGGTCTCGAGGGTACCGCAACGTGTGAAGATGGAACCACTTTGGCTAATGCTACGATTTACGCCTATCTGACCACCCCCAATTACCCGAATGCTCCCCGGATCTTTCGAACGGATACCCAAGGCCGTTTCACAATCTATGAAAACATACCGGCTACTTGTGTTTCAATTAGGTTTGAGACGAAACCGAATGAACAGAATCCAGGACTCTCCGCAATCGCGAAGTCCGTTGAATGTGTTTCCGGCAGTATCGTCAATCTTGGTCAATTGGTGTTCTCCCAACTTCCTTCTGAACGTTGAATCCGACCGCCTGGTACTGCCCTTATTTCACTGTGACGTCCCACCTGAAAAAGGGGAAAATAGAGGAAGTTGTCAAGCATTTTGAGACAGCCTCGGTAATCAATTAGAGATAAGAGGAGATAACATAGATAACAGGGGAGATAGCGCCGGGATAAGCCGGTAAGGGGTAACGAGTGAAGGTGTCAGACAGTGAAGGCGTAGCGAGCCACACGGGCTCCGAGTCATGGCTGGGCCGCCGCGAGGGGGGTCTGGCAAGCGTTGACAGGGGATGGTGCGGGCTGGGTATCGAGCCGCGAACGTATCGCAATCGGGGTACCGCCCTTCAGTCCTCTTGGCCCCTGCATGCAGCTTCAGCGCATCCGTATCCCCCCATGACTGAATCTTTACAGCCGCGCTCGGCTGTGTAGTTGCGGAAATGGGGTTATCCTTTTACTCTCTTACACTACAACGCTGGAAACCTGACGTGATTCGTCTATAACAAATTGATTTTACGTACGTTACGTCACGGTTTGTCAAACCACGACAAACTGTTCTTTGACAGGATAACGGGATTAACAGGATTGAGGAATGAGAGAAACCCGAAGAAACGGAGAGCGTCGCCGGATCTCTTTTCCGCAGAAGCGAAAAGGACCATAGGTTCACGACCCCTATTCAACACAGTTTGTCAAACCACGACAAACTGTGGGCTCGTTTGAATCTCCGAGATAGTATGCCATCCTGTTGATCCTGTTATCCTGTCGAAAGATAGACTGCGGAGCCATGATTCAAGTAGCGTTGTCGTGTCTTACGGGTCCTAAGCGCTGGGGGCGGCCAAGTGTTCTTTCACGGTCGCGACGACCTCATTCTGCTGTTCGGGCGTCAACTCGGCGTACATCGGCAGTGCGAGGACCTCTTTGCACGCGCGCGACGCGGCAGGAAAGTCCTCGTCCGCGTATCCGAGATGCTGGAAGCACTGTTGGCGGTGAAGCGGAAGCGGGTAGAACACCGCGCAACCGATCCCCTTTCGTGTGAGCAGCGTCTTTGCCTCATCGCGCCTGGGCAGGCGGATGACGTACTGGTGGTATACGTGGAAATTGCCCGGCGCTTCTTTGGGAGTGACCACCTCAGCCACGTCCGCCAACAGCGCGTCATAGTAAGCCGCGCGTTCACGGCGCCGAAGGTTCCACGCGTCAAGATACTTCAGCTTGACGTTGAGCACGGACGCTTGGATGGCGTCGAGCCGGCTGTTCGTGCCCACGATGCGATGGTAGTAAGTGCGGTCGCCGCCGTGTGCGCGCAAGAGACGCACGAGGCCCCCGAGTTGGTGGTCTCGCGTGACCACCGCGCCGCCGTCCCCCGCGCCGCCGAGGTTCTTCGTCGGGTAGAAGCTTACGGCCGCGGCGTCCCCGAGCGTACAGGCGGGCCGGTCCTTGTACCGGGCTCCCAGTGACTGGGCCGCGTCCTCGATAACGCGGAGATCGTGCACCCGCCCCGCAATCGACATGATGGGGTCCATGTCCGCGCACTGGCCGTACAGATGCACCGGGACGATCGCGCGGGTCCTGTCCGTAACGTGCGACTCGATTCGCGCGACATCGATGTTGAAGGTCGCCGGCTCGATGTCCACGAACACCGGTTTGGCGCCTGCGTTTGCAATCGCGCCCGCCGTGGCGAAGAACGAGAACGTGGTTGTGATAACCTCGTCGCCCTCCTTCACGCCGGCCGCCTTTAGCGCCAGCAAGAGCGCGTCGGTTCCGGAGGCTACGGAAAGGGCGTGCTCGACGCCGAGATACCGTGCAATGGCGGATTCAAACTGCTCGACCTTCGGCCCCCCCACAAACCCCTGCGACTCGAAGACCTCCGCGACCGCCGCATCGATCTCCGGCTTGATGGCGCGGTACTGCGCCCGCAAATCTATCATCGGCACCGCCATGCTCTTGCTCCGCGCCCCGGAATTCGGCGAGAGTAGCAAATGCGCGACAGCCATTCAAACCAAGTATGCCAAACCCCAGCCGTCGCGCGCCGACCTTGCATCCGTTCCGTATGCTACGGTTTCACTCAACGACCGTCTTGCCATTACGAATGAAGATGCGTCTTGGAAATCCTTCTCTTTCGATGTCGCCGTAGTTGTGTCCGGCTTCCGCCGGATAGATGCAGAGCGAGATTAGGGGTTCATCGCCGGTGTTGATCGACCGGTGTCCCCAGTGCGGCGGGACGTATACGATGCGGTTCCGCTGCATCGGTTCCGCGACGCAATCTCCGGAAGAGGTCTTCATGAGCATGTATCCCCGTCCTCGAATACACAGGTAGATCTCCGCGGTCCCACCTACAGCGTGGTAATGCCCTTTAGTCATGAAGCATTCTTCGCCGACGCGCCCGGGTTGCAGCTTGCTGATACAGAACATCAAGTGCCCGTGCATCTCGGGGATGTTCTTCTCGAATACTTCGTAGTGAAGGGGATCCGCGCAGTCCGCGATCTGCCGATCGAGGGCCGCCTCGTCCGCGTAGTAACCGCGCATGACCGAGGCGTTTCGCACGAGATGCCGATCGGGATTGGCCATGACCCCGTTCACCAAGTCGATGTCTTCACCGAAGGGCGCCATCGCCGTCATAACGTTCATGCGGAGATCTCCTGTGCGGTTTCGTCAAGTGCGCATTGAAGCCGCGATGCGGCTCAGTTCGTCGAACACGGGCCCCGCGATGGGGATATCCCGGTGGAACACTTCCGAAATGACGCGCGTCCAGCCGTGAATGAAGTAGACCCACCCGTCTTCGATTCGTAACCGCCGCGTTTCACGCTGATGTCTGGCTTGGTCGAGAAAGGCGAGGTCGCCGCGGTAGTTGAAGTCCCATGCTATGCCGTTTGCGGGGAAAACCGCGGCGTTGGTCAACGGCGATCCCGGCGCGTCCTTGCCCAGTCCAGTGGCGTTGATGACCAGTGAACCAGGCCACAGCGTAGCGAGGACCTGGTCGTTGTCCTCCGGCGCCGGACAATGAACATACTCGACCGGTATGCCGGGATTGATCCGAGCGTGTATCGTCTTCATTTCATCGAGCCGCGGCACGCTGCGGTTGGATACCACAATTCTGGCGGGACGGTTCAGGGGAGCGCACTGCTCCATCAAGTGGGTCGTGACCGCAATAGACGACCCTCCGGCGCCGATCACAAAGACCTCGGCTCCTGTATCGCGCCAGTAGTTCGGCTCGAGGAAGCCTTCGAGTGCAAGGCCGCTCGCGATCGGGTCTTTGGCGTGACCCACGAGCAAGGCATCCCGTTTGGATATGCTGCTGATCTCGCCCATCAACTCGGCGTATGGGTCGAGTTCGTCGAAAATGTCGCGACACGCCTTGAGCAGGTCGATCTTGTGCGTTGTGACCAGAGCGCCCAGGGAATTCGGGTCGGATTTGATGAAAGAGATCGCACGGCGGTAGACCCTTGGGTCATCGCGCACCTTGCAGTCAATCCCTTGGATGACGGAGCGGCCCAGCCCGAGGTACTCAACCCATTTGGGAAAAACCTTCATGATGGCGGACCTGCCCGTGGTGACCCCGATGAAATACATAGTTGGTTGCATTGCTTTCGGGAACACGGCTTCGATTGTGCCTGTCCATGCAGCGGCGCGCTCGTGTGCTGGCCCAGCATCCGCCATGGGGTTAGTCTCCGCGCCAAGCTGGTTCTGGTTCTTCCACTTGGCGCTCGGATAATGTACATCTGCTCCGTCATCATCTCAATATCAAGTTTGTGGCCGCCAAGAAGCCGCGCCCTGTCGTGCTCGCCATCGCCGTGATACAATAACGCGAGAGCCCGCTTGCATCCGACACGAATGGGTCTCTACGGGAAACACCAAGTTCATGAGGGATACGATTATGCTTGGCAGGATTGGTTTTTTCGCGTTCGTCTGTGCCGTTTGCATATTGTCTCTCGGCTGTCCGCCTGTTGACGAGGGGACGGTCTACTTCCTCGTGGCCGATGTCCACCATCCCGAGAATGGCGGG
>Ga0209777_10007482_pt1 | contig 12118 bp, 13 predicted proteins | sample FrelakmetHBP12HB_FD_187147 | JGI IMG/M metagenome (GOLD analysis project Ga0209777, IMG submission 187147) | Freshwater lake sediment microbial communities from the University of Notre Dame, USA, for methane emissions studies -HBP12 HB (SPAdes)... | ecosystem: Environmental > Aquatic >... | reverse complement strand
CAGGGCGATGGCGATGAGATGGTGAAATGGGAATGATGGTTTTTTACGGCGGGGTGTCAAGGGAATCTCTTTCCCTTTATCCAATTTTTGATTCTTTTTTCGCTTAGACATTTTGATCCCCTTTCCCTAACCTTTTGTGAAACTGACTGATTAAATATACCATTCCGATCAATCCGATTTCAATGAGGGTCATCCAGATACGAGTGAGAATAGAAATGATCACCGCTACCGGTGTAGGCATGATTGAAGAAAAAAGGTAAACCAAAGCCCCTTCCCTCACCCCTAATCCGCTGGGAGCAAAAATGGCTATCAAACCCAAAGTGCTCGAAATGGCCAAGGCTCCGGTTAAAAATAAAATGTATTGTGGCGCCACGGGATATACCGAGTCAACAAAGAGATAAAAACCGACTCCTCCGACTACCCAAGATACGATACAGACAAATAATATCCAAAGAATATTAGAGTATGAAATAGATAAAGAGATAGGTTCCCACTTAAATTGAACAAGGATCCAGTTTAATATTTTTTGAAGAACTCGGGGATGAAGAGAAACGAAGCCTAAGAGCAATAGAAGAACCAGCCACCCGGACTGTCTCCAAGAGTAAAATAGCCATATCTCTCTATGAAAAATGAGGGCAGCCAAAAAGATAAGACCGGCTGCTGCGATGATCGTCACCATTTCAAAGTAGAGGGCAACAGAAATGGATTTTTTCGATTTCCCTCTCGATTCGTAGAAGTAAAAACGACTAAGGAGAAGCCAAACTTTCCCTGGCAGATATTTACCCAATTGCGAATAGAACCAACTCTTCAATGTTTCTGATGGAGAAAGAGCAATCTTTAATTTCAGAGTGATGAGATACCATGCCCAAATCTGTATAAAATAACTGAACACAAATATGAGGGTGGATGATAATAGGGGAAAAGGCCGGAAGGTAAATTGAGCCTCCTTCACCTGGACCCAGTTCTCCCAGACCATCTTTCCCAAAAAGGCAAAAATGGCAGCGACGATAATCCATTTCAATACTAGTTTATAATTAAATTTTCGTATCACTTTTTCGTCAATATCCATATATAGGTGGGAATCCATGGATATAAGTAAGGAGCTACCCATCGAATCCATCTATATAAAAATGTTTGTGTATCGAATATATCGGTTGCAAAAAACTTTTTAGGATTTCGAATGATGGAAAGGGTATAATTATAGATTCGAAATTTTCCGACCAATTTTTTTAGTCCTCCAAAAGAAAGGTGCTGCTCATAATAGAATTCTCCTTTGCCAGCAAGATTTAAATAAAGATGGGCAAAGGGTTTTGGAAGCCAGGAGAGAAAAGGGAGTCGGTAGTGCCCCTCAATAATCATATACTTGTTCCCTGCCGAAAAATAACAGAGTCCATCTTCCTTTAAAACACGGTAAACTTCATCCATCATTTGTTTTGCCTGCGGCACATGCTCATAGATGTGATTACATACGATGACATCCATCGAATTGTTATGGAACGGAAGGGCCATGGAATCGGCTATTAAAAATTGAGCCCGAGGCGATGAAGAATGATTTTGTGCATACTCAATAGCCTCTTGATCAATATCCATCCCGATCGACATCTGGAAATGATTTCCGAGGAGGGATGTAATAATCCCGCTGGAGCATCCTATGTCGAGGCAATTCAAGGATTGGGTCCCTGGATGAAAATCCTGAAGAACACTTAAAATTTTTTCGAATTTCTGGGTAGGGCCCTTAATATCTTTTAAAACGAAATCCCCTCGGGATAAATGAAGTTGATAACCTCTCTTCTTGGTCATGGTCTTTTTATTAAGAAAAGATAGTCTTTATAGTAGGGTATGTTTTTTTCTGTTTTTCTGTTTTTTATCAACTCCCAAAAAGCGATTCGATGAAACCATCCCCTGGGGATCATCCCATACCGGATGAGATAGAGCATCCACCAGCACCCATTTCGGATGGGGTAATGCTGGAGACACTCCAACTTTGATTCTTCGAAGGCCTGCAGATATTCCTTAACACTTAGCCGATCTATCTTTGGATTGTTCGATGCCTGCTCAATGAAATAAAGGCTTCCACCTGGCTTTAAATATCGGCACAATTCAGAAACGGTTCTCTTCAATCTCTCCATTTCCATATATTGTAAGACCCATACGGAGAGGATGAGATCAAAGGGATACGGAAAAACAGGAAAATGAACACTATCATAAACCATAAATTCAACGTTCTTTGCGGTACGATTCTCTTCAGCCACTTCAATCATCGTGGGGGTGATTTCCAAACCCACTACTTTCTTCACCCTTGGAGCAATCCAGTAAGAAAATCTTCCGCTTCCACATCCAAAATCCAAGACCAATTCATCCCCCTTTAACTCCAGCACCTCTTCTAACGCCATTTTCTGAAGAAGATCAATATAATAATTTTTATGACCTCTTCGGTCTGCAGGATCAATGCCTGAAGCTAAAAATCCCTTCTGGGCTCTTTTCCCCCAATCTACATTCTCGATCAAGTCTTCTCCTCCCCCTCATCCACTCCCTCTCCCCTATTGGGAGAGGGGAAAGGTGAGGGGCGAAGGATTTTTATCAACCAATTACCTATTTCCGAACTTCCCATTCTTTTACCCAATTCCCAAATCTTACATCGAAAGGGATGATAATCTTTCACATAAGTATAAATATCCATCGACTGACTACCCCACTTCTCTTTAAATCGGAGTAAAGAAAGGTCATTGGGATCTGAACCCATAAAATCGAAGAATGAATTCCCTTTCTCAATGGCCTTTTCTAATGAGAAATGAACCAATAGCTCATTGGGACAGAACTTTAAAAATTCGTATTGAGAACCATTATGAAAATAGTGTGTTGAAGATTGTGAGTGGATGAGAACGACACCAGCAATAGCCTCATGGTTCAACTCGGCGATGAGGATAGCGCCTAATCCTCTCTTTGCCACGATTTCATAAATGGCCTCAAACCAGCGTAATGGATACTTAGCCATAGCCCTATTCCGTTCCATGGAGGCTAAATAGAGTCTGTAGAATATATCAATATCTTCTCTGGAATTCCTGCTACGAACTGTAATCCCACTCTTTTGGGCTTTTCTAACATCCCTACGAATATTTTTTTTATAAACTTCCCAAACCTTCTCTTTATTAAACCCTCTTAGGTCTAATAGAGTACATTTGGCAGAGACCGATTTGAATGAACTGGGGGGATAGGATTTCAAAAAAGGAGACTCCGTTATCCTGACCTGATCGATGCCCCTTTTTCGAAAGTCTCTCTCCAGAAGCTCCATAAACGGAAGAAAATATGAAGTTTCACCAATAATATTTCCATAGGGAATGGAGGCGTATAGAATTTTAAAAATTTTAAAGTTTAACAATACCCCTGGCAATCCTGCAACGATCTCCCCTCCCTCTCTTAGATAAAAATAGAGGGGTTGTCCTCCCAACCCCTCTTTGAGCACCTGACTCCAGACCGACTGATAAAAGATGAGATCGGTGTATCGGGAGGCAAATTCGTCCCACTCTTTTCCAGGTGATTCAAAAACCTTCAGCTCCATGAAACCTCGTGTGGGTGATTCGTGACTTGTGTTACCTTCGACTCACAAATCACGATTCACTTATCACGGCTTTCAATTTCTTCGTGATCCACTTAACATCCTCGTCATTCATTCGAGGATGAAGGGGAAGAGTTACCTCTCTTCTGCTTACCTCTTCGGTTTTATGAAGCATCCCCATCTTAAAACCAAACCTCTTTCGATAAAGGGAAAAGAGATGAACCGGAGGATAATGAACACTCGTTTGAATTCCAAAATCCTTTAGCCTCTCCATCACCTTATTTCTATCAATGGACGGCGCCACCAAAATCGGAAAGAGATGATAAGAAGGATTGCCTTTAAATTTTGGAAAGGGGATAGAGATCTTATCAACCCCTTGAAGTTCTTGTCGATAAACCTCAACCAATTTTTTTCTCTTCTTATTATTTCGATCCATTTTTTTTAACTGAACCAAACCCAGAGTGGATTGAATTTCAGTTGTTCGATAATTATAGCCGACTTCCTGTATATCATAGGAGGAGAGATGACCGCGGTACTTATCCCATGAAAGCGCTTCCATCCCATGGGACCTCATCCTTCGAACCTTCTCTGCCCATGTCTTATTCCGGGTCACCACCATCCCACCTTCACCGGTTACCAAATTCTTATTGGAAAAAAAACTGAAACAACCTATATCTCCGATGAACCCGCACCTTTTCCCCTGATATTCTGCGCCAGGCGCATGGGCGGCATCCTCAATCACATAAAGACCATGTCTTTTTGCTATTCCCAAGATGGCCTTCATATCACAGGGATAGCCTCCATAATGCATCACCATAATCGCTTTCGTCTTTTTCGTAATCTTTCTTTCAATCTCCTCAGGAGAAATATTGAGATCTTCTTTGCTTACAATATCTGCAAAGATAGGTTTTGCTCCTATATAAAGTACCGCATTGGCTGTGGCGATAAAGGTAAGAGAGGGAAGGATGACCTCATCTCCTTCCTTTAGGTCAAGGCTTTTCAGGGCCAAATGAAGGGCAGCCGTCCCGTTCGAAACAGCAATTGCATATCCTCCACCAAGATATTCGGAAAAGGTCTTTTCAAATCTTTGGGTCACCGGACCTGTGGAAAGCCACCTGGAGTGCAGGACCCTCAGAACCTCTTGTTCTTCTTCTTTCCCGAGATCAATATCCGATAGGGGATATTTCCACTTCATATTCGTCACTCGTGAATCGTGACTTGTGAATCGCGAATCGGATCAACGAATCACCAATCACCAGCACGAATCACTTATTTCATCTCATCGTTTCAGTGTCTTTCTAAGGGCGGTCAACATCTTTGCAACATGTTCATATCTTTCTTTTAACGATGCATAATCTTGTTCCGAGAGGTAGCCCAGATCTTTTGACAAGAGCATTTGATAGCTTATTTCAGCTGATGATCCCCTTGCAATTCCTACAAACTGTCGATATTCCTTCGTGCCCAACCGAGACGCTCCTTCCGCTATATTCAGGGGTATAGAATATGCAGACCGTCGCATTTGTGCTGAAATACCAAATTTCTCTTCGGGAGGGAATTTTTCTGTTAATTTGTAAATTTCAATGGTGAGCGAATGGGATAACTTAAAAACATCCATATCCTGCGCTTGTCTCATCATTTGAGTCTCCTAATAAAATAGAGTTCACGATTCACGACTCACGAATCACCATTCACGATTTACAATGGATAACTTCCTACCTTAAATCGGGACAAATTCTTTTGATACCATTCAATAGTCTCTTTCAATCCGTCCTCAAGGGTATATCGGGGGGCCCATTGAAAAAGTTTTTGGGCCAAACGGGTATCGGAAAGAAGTTGCATCACTTCACTTTTCTCTGGCCGGATTCTCCGATCCTCCACCTCAATCTTTCCTTGCTTTCCCATTAGCCCAAGAATCTTCATCACCAATTCTTCAATGGAGATGTCCGTTCCGGTTCCGATGTTGACAACTTTCCCCACTGCTCCTTCACATTTCCCAAATTGGATAAAACCTCTAACTGTATCCTTTACAAAAAGGAAATCTCGCCGGGGCCTGGTATTTCCCAACCAAATTTTTTTATCGCCAATGGCCTGCGAGATGATGGTGGGAATGATGGCCCGAAGAGATTGTCGAGTGCCAAAGGTATTGAAGGGTCGAAGGGTGGCAATAGGGAGACCGAAGGAGAGGTAATAACTTTCTGCTAACTTATCTGCGGCGATCTTACTGGCGGCATAAGGAGATTGGGCTTGAAGAGGATGTTTTTCATCGATGGGAATGTATTGAGCGGTCCCATAAACTTCACTGGTGGAAGTATGGATAACCCTTTCCAGTGTCCCCTCTTCGAGACAGGCATTGAGAAGATGAGCAGTGCCAACAACATTGGTTTGAATAAAATCGAATGGGTGAATATAAGAATAAGGAATGGCAATGAGAGCACCCAGATGAAATACTTTTGAACATCCCTTCAACGCCTTTTTTACCCCATCGGGGTCTTTGAGATCTCCTGGAATGACTTCAATCTGATTTTGAATGTCTTTGGGTAAATCTTCTAAGAGACCCCTTTCATCTCTTGAATTATATCGGACAAGGGCCCTCACCTCTTCTCCCTGTCTGACCAACTCCTCAGTGAGATGGCTTCCGATAAATCCTCCCGCCCCAGTTACCAAAATTTTAGCCATGATAAACCTCTTGTATTTTCGTGCTGGTGATTCGTATGGACAATATATCTAATCTTTCTGAAATAACGAATCACGATTCACGACTCACCATTCACGATCCTCATTACTATTCGTACAATAATTTCTTCCTCATCTCCTGAAATTTCTTTTGTGCCTCCTCATAGTCTTCATGCCTGCCGATGTCCAGCCAAAAATCGTTACTGGGGTAACAGACCACTTTTACCCTTTGTTTAATGAGCTTCTGGATCAATTCGGGAAAATCCAGAAATTTCTGAGAGGGGATCCATTCCAACACCTTTTTTTCAAAGACATAGATTCCCATGCTGACCGAATAGGAGAGCGTGGGTTTTTCAATATACCGAGTTAACCGGTGGGCACGATTAAACTCCATGACTCCCAATTCCAATTGGACTTTCTTTTGGCTCATGGCAATCGTGACAATTCCTTTGTGTTGGCGATGATATTGAATCAACTTTTGATAATTGAGAGTGGTGAGGATGTCTCCATTCATCACGAGAAAAGTTTCCGGAAGATTCAGGATGATGGAAAGAGGACCAGCCGTTCCAAGGGGTTTCTCTTCTTTCGAATAACGAATGTCCACTCCGTATCGGCTCCCATTTCTAAAGTAGGCTGAGAGGAGTGGTTCTGACTGTTGGCTCACGGCGAATACCATCTCTTTAATTCGAAAATGAGCTAACTGCTTGATGATCACTTCAAGAATAGGCATTCCGTCAATGGGCATCAGAGGTTTAGGGAAAACAGTTGTATAAGGGACAAGCCTTGTCCCCTTTCCTCCAGCCAGAATAATTGCTTTCATCATTTGCTCCTAATCCGTGACCGTGATCCGTGTCCGGAATTCGTGATTCGTGTTGGTGATTGGTGATTGTGTTTCAAAATCTACGAATCACCAGCACGATTCACCAATCACGTTATTTCCTCAATAATCTGCCAAAAATCTCTCCACAGAAGTCTCAATATCGAATAATCGCTTCAATTCCTCCCTTATGTCTCCATCTTTTACTTCTTTTCCTTTATCCTGAAGTTCAACTCTCTTCTTCATGCATTCCTTCAACGCCATGATATTTTCCGGAGGAACTACCCGGGCCACTCCATATTGGCGACCCAGCATTCCCATATCCCCTACATCGGTGACGATCAGGTCTTTATTAAACCTTAATGCTTCTGAAAATACCAGAGGGATTGATTCAGACCGGGAAGGGATCACCACACAATCGGATGATTCATAGAGGGAAGCCAGTGTCTCATCCGGTACATTTCCCATCCACGAAACAGTCTCCCAAAGTCCTTTCTCTCTAATAAAATTCTTTGCCCATTCCTCCATGCCTCCTCTCCCCACCACTGTGAGATGAACATTCAATTCTTCCTCTTTCAGGGTTGCCATGGATTGAAGCAGGAAGTCGATCCCCTTCACCTTTTCGATTCTTCCCACAAATAGAAAACGGTAGGGGCTTTCTGGTTTCTTGGGTTTCTCTTGTTTCTCTGGTTTATCTGGTCCCGTTTTTTCAATGGTTCGTGTGGTGGCTAAAAAAAAACACTTTCTTCCGAACCTTTCTTCTACCCTCTTCGAAAGATCGAAGCCGTCAGCGAAAACCCCTCTGGCTTCCTGAATAATTCTCCTCATCATTGGATAGAGTAAGGGATTTCTCCCGTATCGATAAATATCTGAGCCGAGGGACCAAATGGAATAAGGAATCTTCGTTTGCCGGAAGGCCTGATTTGCAAAATAACCACTGGGGAGAACCCAGAGGGCAAGGCATATTTCTATCTTATTCTCTCTTATAAAGTGAGGGAGTGCCTTCTTCCCATTATAAAATAGATTCACAATTCGAAAAAAATCAAGAGGGCTAAAAGGGTTGAGCTGGACAAGAGGCTTCATCGATTTGATCCAGCAGAACCATTTGATTGTTACACCCTTTAAAAATTCTTCCTTTTTTCCTATGCGGTCTTGGGTAAAGATAAAAACCTCATTTCCCCGTTTTTTCAATCCTTCGATAAAATTAATCAGGAAAGGGGCCTGAGCAATGTCATGAGGATGGGACGGAAAGGAAGAAGTAATAATGCAAATATTCATGGGAAACTTTTTCTCTGTGGAGAACTATGCATGTAGGATGAATTATTCTTGATCGAATTTCATTAATTTCAAATGTCAAAGTTCAAATGTCAAAGGAATGCTAAATGACTAAATTTCAAAATCTGTCTTCTTTTTTGCCAGAAGGATCGAAGAAAAGATTAGCGTGAGTTCTTGAGCCTCCTGCCACAATTTTCGGCACTCTACAGCCTTATGCGAGTTCGCATTTTGGATCATTCTCAGCCAATGTTTTGTCTCCTTCGACTCTTTTTTGCAGAGAGTGATCTTATGCCGGAAGTCTTTCTTTGAATCCGCTCCATCCGCCTCCATATAGTTGGCACCAATACTGGTACTGGACTTGACCAACTGAATAATTAGAGGGCTATTGATTTCATCTCTCTTAACGGTCTTAGCAAACTCAATGATATCTTCGCCAAATTTGGCAGTTCTCTCTTCTAGATCATATATTTGGACATTTGGATTTTGGATTTTATTTGAACTTTGAGCTTTGACATTTGACATTTTCTCTCCTTCGTACATCATTATTTCAGCTCCTTATTATATTCCATATCGAACCACATGGCGAAAAAGAGGGATTGTAGACCTGATATCGCAAAGAAGGCTGCAAACAGCGCACTCGTTGCTGCCACAGGTCCGATACACAGTCTATAAATAAGAAGATAGCAGCCAAAAACAAAACCAATGGGTGTGAGGACGAAACCCAGCAAGTAAAAAAGAACCAGCGGATGAAAGTCCCGAATAATGTATTTTTCCTTGAGCCGCCATAAAAAGAGTTTCAGAAGAAGAAGGGAAAGGGTAAAAATTACTCTGGAAATTTTGATGCCCGAACGTTCCCCAATCCCATAAATGGGGTTGACGGGTACATCCCTGACTCTGAAATGATAGACATTCAATTTCACCAAAAAGTCGTTAGGCATTCCATAACGTTTGTAAACGCTATCGAGATCGATGGTTTTAAGAACCTCCAAGTTGACGGCTCCATAGCCTGATTGGGAATCCGCTACATGCCAATACCCAGAAGCAATCTTCGTCAAAAAAGAAAGAACGGCATTTCCCAGATAACGGGTTTTAGGGATGACCCTCCAGGCCTTACCCGTGAAGAGACGGTTCCCTTTGGAATAGTCCACTTCTCCTTCAACAAGTGGGTCCAATAATTTGGGAAGGTCTTTCGGGTCCATCTGTGCGTCACCTGCCATGACCACGCTGATGGAAATTTCGTTGTCCCGAGCCCATTTATAGCCGGTGACGATGGCCCCGCCGACCCCCTCATTTCTTGGATGACGCAAATAGATGATCCGAGAATCTTCCTCCTGATGGGCTTTCACGACCTCCCCTGTCCGATCGCTGCTGGCATCATTCACCACGACGATATGGTCAACAAAGGGTGGGACCGTTTTAAGAACCTTCCCGACCAATTTCTCTTCATTATAGGCAGGAACAATAACAGCAATCGTTTTATCCCGGTACATAATCTTTTCGTGACCGTGTCCGACGCCCGTGTCCGTCTCTAATACTATTCTAAAGACTTGGCCAGCTTCGTCAACATCTGGCTGACACGTTCATATTCGGGTAAAAGCTGGGAATAACTTTCCTCGGAAATATACTCTAAATCTTTGACTAATAAAAGTTGGTATTTCATTTCGCCTGCAGATCCTCTGCCAATTCCAACAAATTGTCGATACTCCTTTGAACCCAATCGATGAGATCCTTCCATAAGATTCATCGGCACTGAATAAGCTGCTCTTCTCATCTGTGAAATTAATCCGAATTTTTCCTCTTCGGGGAAGGTTTTCGTGAGTTCAAAAATTTCTAATGCCAATGAATGAGATAATTTAAACACATCTAATTCTTCCACTTTTTTCATACTTCGTCCTTTCCCGGACACGAGTCACGGACACGGACACGTAATTTTAATGAAATCATTGGATATCACATAGATAGGAGGGTGTCAATTGAATTTAAGAATGGGAAATGGGAAATAGGAAATAAAGATTGGTGATGGAATGATTGTTCCCAATCACTATCACCATCACCAATCACCATCACTCAATCACAGCGATGGTGGCCTCCGCCTCTACCTCCTGGCCTGCAGAGACGCATATCTCTTTTATTACTCCGCTCACTGGAGCAACCAGAGGCATTTCCATCTTCATTGCTTCCAACACAGCTACCTGATCATCCTCTTTTACCTTATCTCCCACCTTTACTGAAACCGAAACAATCTTTCCTACCATAGGTACTATCACGGGTGTTGCCATAGGATACCTCCTCATCGTGATTCGTGTCGGTGATTCGTGATTCGTTAGGCTGGCTTGAATTCTGTAGCAACCTACTTACGAGTCACAAATCACGATTCACAAGACACGAATGAGATTTAACCCGAATTACCCCTTATTTGTCAAGAATTTTTTTGGAGAGCTCTAAAAACTACTACGCGCTCTCTTGATTACTCAGATTTCAAAAGATGATTACACAGATTTTTATGACCTCTCAATGCCTCCTCATCTGTGTAATCGGTCCCCTAATCGGTGTAATCAGAGATTTCTAAACTTTTTCAGAAATCTCGAAAAAATGAATTGACATCAAAAATGAATTATAATAATTTATGTGAAAAATTTAACAGAAACTGGTGACTCGTGTTGGTGAATGGTGATTCGCCTTAAAGCGTTTGTCCTATATCGCGAATCACGATTCACGAATTAAGGAGGAGATGTTATGACTCGATTAAGCAAGGCATATATCCCATTTAAAGGTTATTACTCTTCACCATTTTGTCGCTGGCAAGGAAGTCTTGCAAATGAAAATGCGATCGTCCTTGGAGCGAAAACAGCCAATCGATGGTTTAAAAAGAGAAAAATTGATCCGACCGTGATGGACTATCTCTATTATGGAGTTACCATAGCCCAGCATCACCTTTTCTACAGCCATACTTGGGCGGCAGCCATGGTAGTGGAAGGGGCAAAAGACATACCGGCTCTTATGGTCAACCAAGCCTGTACCACCTCCGCCACCTGTATCTATCTGGCCGCTACAAATATCGAACTCGGAGCATACCAGACAGGATATGCTCTGATGTCAGATCGCTGTTCAAATGGACCTCATACGGTCTGGGCCAACCCTCTTGGTCCAGGTGGGGAGGTGGAATCCGAAAACTGGATGATGGACAATTTCAATAGAGATCCATGGGCAGGTTTTAAAATGATTCAGACCGCTGAAAATGTGGCTAAGAAAATAGGGACCACAAAGGAAGAATGCGATGCGGTCACCTTAAAGAGGTATCAACAATATTTAGACTCTTTAGCTAACGATAGGGCTTTTCAAAAAAAGTATATGTTTCCTGCCGAGGTCAGAATAGGTAGAAATGAGACAAAACTCATTGAAGAAGATGAGGGGGTGATACCCACCACAGCCGAAGGTCTTGCCAAACTTGCTCCTGTCGAGCCCGGAGGCGTCCACAGTTTTGGGTCCCAGACACATCCTGCAGATGGAAACAGTGGGTTTATCGTCACCACTCGGGAAAAGGCAAAAGAGCTCGCCGCAGATCCAAAAGTGGAGATTCAGATTGTCTCCTATGGCTTTACAAGAGCCAAGAAGGGCTATATGGCAGAAGCCCCTGTTCCTGCATCGGAGATGGCGCTTCGCAATGCAGGGATCACGGTGAAGGATCTCAAAGCGGTAAAGACCCACAGCCCCTTTGTGGTCAACGATATCTACATGAGTCGAAGGATGGGGATGGATGTGTATTGGATGAACAATTACGGAAATTCTATGATATA
>Ga0209777_10007481_pt1 | contig 12118 bp, 8 predicted proteins | sample FrelakmetHBP12HB_FD_187147 | JGI IMG/M metagenome (GOLD analysis project Ga0209777, IMG submission 187147) | Freshwater lake sediment microbial communities from the University of Notre Dame, USA, for methane emissions studies -HBP12 HB (SPAdes)... | ecosystem: Environmental > Aquatic >... | reverse complement strand
GCCCCTGGCCGTTGCCTTCAAAGAGATCGCTGCCGCTGATAGCAATGCATTTAATCTGGCCGGGGGCGGGTGTACTGGTTTGTACCCATTGAGCATTCAACGGGTTTGTTGTGCTGACCAGGCAGAAAATTATAACAAGAAATCCAAAAATCTTTTTCATTGTTTTCTCCTTTCATGAAATAGTTTAATAGTACTTTTTTTAAGACAGTTTTGTTATGATTGTTAATTGATTTTCTTTTCAGAGAATCAGACACCAAGGTATACGCTTCCCTATGAAAACAGTTTATTGTCCAAACAAATATAAGCGATTTTCTTTTGGATTTTGAGTTTAATCAACATTTTTATGGTTTTTTTTTAAAATGGATGGGAAACTTTCCAAGAATTTTTAATTCCTCCCTATTTTTCAATAAAAGATAGGCATCCAATCCTTTGCCCTCAGGCACATTTGCCAGCCCATACCTAATGCATGTTTCAGTGGGTTTTGTGGTTTAGCGCTTTCTAATATTTACCTCCGATACATCGAAGTTCCGTACCGGGCTTCTTATGATCCAGTGCCCATTGAGGATGTTTTGGTTTGTCCATATGTTACGTAATTACGTATTACAAAGAAACAACAAAAACACTTCTAAAATCAAGCATTTTCAAAAAAAGTTCTCAACTAATACGTGTGAATATCGCGGTTAGGGATCAAACATTTTCAGCAATATCCAGAAGATCACGATAAAACCGTAACCCTTTGCGACTGAGTGGAGCAGGATGATGGGAGCTATTATGAGCCTGTCTTGGATGAAATGAACAACCGTGAGAAGAAGAATCATTGAATTTATAATGTTTTTCGTTACCGGAATCTTTCTGATTGCAGCCCTGACTTGGTGACAACCGGATGAAGACGCCCCTAAAATGCTGGTTGATACCCGATCCAGTATTCCCGTTTTTGTTACCGATACGACAGTATTATATGATTCTGGGTTTCATCCAATCGGGAAATTGTACCCGTTAGGGGTGGTTTACCTTGAAAGGCCTTTTGTTGTTGATTCCGGGAGGATTCTTATCCGTATTTACTCCTGGATCTATTACGAATACATTTTTAACATTGGAAATGAGTGGCTGTTAATTCAGGATGAAAATATCAGGATGAAAAACAACTGTCTGAAAATTGGCAGGATCGCCAAAAATACCCGGCTTCACCGGATCTATTCTCCGGATAACTGGGAATGGAACTTCGTTTCTCTCGATTGTTTTGTAGAGATTCGACGCTTACAGTCGTATTTGGATTCCAGGTACCAGCCGATCTTCGCGCATCGATGGCCGTATGTCGTCACCACCGATCTGACGACGGCAGGGAGTGAGTATCCCTCCCGGCATTTAAACCTAGATATTAAGATCCCGGAATTTTTTACGATGTTTCCGTTTGTTATAATGATAATAGGTTTGTGGTTTTATTTCCGGAAAACTGACCGTTTGTATTGCCGCGATCGATGGGTATTACTGGTGATTGATATCGCAGGGTTTGCAGCAGGGGTGGCATTGCAGATGATTATTTAGCTGAATCAGAGCACCTCACAGTACTTTTCACTTTAACTCTGCCTTCATTCCTCGCCACTTGCCGTTCACCTGTTATGCGATCGCCTTTACCTTACCAGTATGACAGTACCGGTTATTTTTTTTGTACTACTTTGTGTAGTATTGTCTCTATAGGTTAGAATATATGTGTAGACGCCCAGCTCACACTTTCTGCCTTTGAAATTTCCATCCCAACCTTTTTCTAAATCCCGCGTTTCAAAGATCAGTTCTCCCCAACGGTTGTAAACCATCAGATGAATATCAACTATTTCATTCGTTACCGGCCTGAATACATCATTCAATCCATCTCCATTCGGCGTGAATGCAGTTGGCATATAAAAATATATTTTTGGAGTAAACACAGGACATAATGTGATTTGAACACTATCAGATTTAGAACAGTTATTGACCCAAACCCTGACCCAATAAAGGCCTGGTGTTGTAACTGTAATAATAGAATCATGTGTTCCATCCTGCCAGGTGTAACTGGTTGCCCCGAATACACTGGCAATAAGATTGATGGTTGTAGAATCAGTTATACAAGTATCTTTTTCGATATTTAACGTAAACGAAGGTTTGACAATTAAATTCGTGGTAAGAATATGTTCACATCCATTCATGGCAGGCAGTGTATCGATAAAAGTTCCTGACTCCGAGTGAAGTTTACCACCGGCGAAATACGTTTCACCGAAACAGATTGAAGTATCAACAGTTGTATAAGTATTAGGTTTAAAATCGACATGGATGGAATCTACAGTATGACAACCCGCGTAATTTATCCCTGAGACGGAATAGGTCCCTGACGTATTAACGGACAGCGTTTGTGTGGTATCACCTGTATTCCACAGGTAAGATTGAAAACCTTTCCCGGCATCGAGCAGAAGCGTCTTAACGTCACAGAGAGAGGTGTCAGGTCCCAGATTAATGGGTTGTCCATTAACTTCGATTTCTTTGCAAACTGTTTGTCGCGTGGGTAGGCCCATATCAACCGTCAATTTAATGGTATAACTGCCTGAGTCAGGAAAAACGACTGGGGAAGGATCAAACTTAGTCGATGTCGGTAAAACCGAATTGATACATGGAGGAAAATACAATATGGATAGGGAAGGAGTGGAATTTACGGCTATACAAAAAATTGTATCTCCGATGTTTAAAGATTCTGATAATGCAACTGTTTCATAGAGGTTGGCAGGATTGCCAAGAGGGGTGACAATTTTCGTTCCTTCTAATCCTCCAATAAAATGGATCTGAAAGAGTTGGTTTTCAATGACATCATGATTTTCTAACAATGCATATGGATTGCCGCATTCCACAAACATGGATATTCCACGATTATCTTTGATCCAGGTTAAATTACCCAAATTAGTCCCGGTTGGGTTATTTAACAAAGAATTTCCGAATTGCACTTGGACTAATGTAGTTGTATTAGCCACAAACATATACCAGCCAGAACTATCATTGATCAATGCGGGTTGCATGGGCAGCGTCAGTCCTCCCAGATTGCCTAAATCGGCGATTGCAGGAACTAAAGCCAATGAGTTTCCCCATGAAAACCGGGTTATAGTGTTAGCAGGAAAATTCGTACAAAAGCCTACCCAGTTTTGTCCGTCATAGCCAATGACCAACCCTTGTGCAATATTCATCAGGGTGGAACTTGCAACAGTCGTTGCAACCGGTGACAGGTTAGTCAGGGAAGGCCCAAAATCGAGCCGAACAAGCGATGATCCGTTGGTAACAAAGCCATACCAGTTTCCATTATCGTTCTTCACCTGTATCCCGAAAATATAACTTGTCAGGATACCGGGAATTTGAAGTACGTCGTAAGTCGGAGCATTTATCAAGCTGTTCGGATAGGTAATTCGTAAAATAGTATTGTCTTCTGAATTGGTGACAAAGGCATAATACAGATTCCCATCCTGAACAAGCGTGATATCACAAGGCTGATGGATCTGGTTTGGCAGCGGACCTGAATACTTACTGGAAGGAAAGCTTAGAGGAGTACCGGCACAAAATTTCCAAAAATATGTCGAAGCTCCCTGTGAGAGATTCGTAATCGTTACCGGTGTGGCTTTACAAACAGTGTCTTTAAATGTGAAATCACATATTACTGTGCCTTTGGCTTGTTGTTGAGCCATGCATTCCATCCCTTGAATCATCATCAGACACAGCAAAATTAACACCCAATAAAATGGCCCAGATTCCATGTGGTAAAATTAGGAAAATCTGGTTCTTGTAAAAATGAATGGTTAAATTCAGGCTAAATCTTATTTTGATGTGCTAAGAATATGGAGTTAGAAGTGTGGATAAACCATTTGCTAACAACAATCACGTTGAATCTGTCGGTGGTTTTATTTTCCATATTATACTTTTCAATTGATATAACTGGAATGGTCCGCAAATTTCGTTTTGATCTCGCCTGTTTTAAATACCTCATTTTTTGGCAAGGAATTTCAATATCAAAGAGCGAATTTGAACAGGGAAAAAACATTTCAGATAATTTGGATTTACAAGATAATATTTGTATATTTGAAGGATTCGAAAAGGTTATTCGCATTCTTTTTGGTTGGGCTAAGAATAAAAAAAGACAGCACATAGTTAGCCGCCAGACACAACAAAAGTTCAGCAATGTTGTTTGTTAAAGCTATTTCCTTTGCTACGTTTGATGGAATGATCTTCATAGCCTGCTTATCAGCAAATAATGAATATTTTAGGACCGGCAGGGCTATTTAATGCAATTGGTTGTTTGTCATGATTGTCAATAGTAATACTTAATTAAATGACTAAACTTTATAACAATAAAATGAAATGGAATAAACCGAAAATCCAATCAAAGAGTAGGTGGAATAAAGAATTCATTTTATGAAAACACCCGCAAGAGAGAAAAGAAAAAAAAATCCGGAAAAGCTGATTGGGCGATTCAATATTGATCATATGCTTTCGCTTCAAGCATTGACTGCTAAAACCAAAAATAAATTAAATATGGATATCATTAATCCATCCCTTAAGAGAATGGAAGCTTTGGTGCACAGGGATAAGATGAAAATGCCAACTCCTTTCGCCGGCGGTATTTCCAGTTGGGTTCCGCTTGGTCCGTTGTCAGTTCCCAATGGTCAGACATACGGAGGCGCCAGGGTGCTTATTAGTGGTCGTATTCCTGCAATAGCTCCACATCCAGCCGACCCTGATACGATATATATTGGCACAGCAAGAGGAGGGGTTTGGAAATCAACAGATGCTGGTGCCAACTGGTTGCCATTAACTGATAATGCCGATTCGCTTGCCATCGGGGCCCTGGCAGTTGCCAAAAGCAATCCGAATGTAATTTATGCCGGAACAGGAGAAGGAAATCAACAAGCTTATTCAACATTTTATTCTTTTTACTCAGCACCCGGTGTCTATCTTGGAGTAGGTATCCTGAAATCTATCGATGGTGGAAATAGTTGGGCCACCACGGGTGCTGCTCTTTTCTCCAATCACTCTTTTTACCGCATAGCAGTTGATCCGAATAATGACCAAAGAGCATTTGCAGCAGCAAGTAAAGGTTTATGCCGGACTACTGATGGTACTAACTGGACAAACATTACGGGTGGACTTCCTGCCATCTCTGCCTCAGTGATTGCCTGCACGGATGTACTTATTGACCTTAATGATGTCACCGGCAACACAGTGTACGCAGCTTTCTGGGGCAGCGGCATCTACCGTTCCACAAATGCTCTCAGCCCTTCACCATCCTGGACAAAACTAACAACCGGACTGCCTTCCTTTGGTATTTCAAGAATTAGTTTGGCTCAATCCACTTCGATGCCCTCAAAATTATTTGCAATGATCTCCTCCCCCGTCACCGGAACTGATGACCTAAAAGGAGTTTATCAGACAACAAGTGCCACAGGCAATAGCTGGGATTTGATTATTTCTTCTGACATGATTCGCGGACTTAATTCTGACAAAGTCCTGTATGGAGCATACACAAGCAACATTGCAGTTGACCCGACCACTCCTGATGTACTCTATATATCAGGAGTTGAATTAATAAAATGTGTATTCAGTGGCGGCACATGGACTGCATGTAACATCGGAGGCAATATTCATGCTGACAGTCATTCATTCGCTTTTCATCCCACCAATGCTTCTATAATTTATTCCGGTAATGATGGAGGAATTTATAAATCGACGGATGGAGGAGTTACCTGGGATGATTCATTCAATGAAGGAATCAATATCCTGCAATATGAAGCAATGGATCAGCATCCGGTATCTGATGCATTTGTAATAGGTGGAACACAAGATAACGGTACGGAGATATTCAGAAATAGCCCTGTGTTTTATCATGCGGCTGATGGAGATGGCGGCTATTGCAATATAAGTCCTGTAACTCCTGTAAATGTTGTTCATTCTTACTATAACAATAGTTTTGAACGTTCTACAAAGGGAGGAAAGTTTGATACATGGAGCGATGTTTCTGTCCATGATAATAGCGGCATATTTTATCCCCCGGCAGCTATAAGTCCTTCAAGTATGAGAATGGCTGTTGGAACTACTTTCCTGAACATTGATGATGCGCAGGGGACAGGAGGATGGCCTGTACAAATAACCTTGCCCGGTACTGGTAGCGAAGACAGGGTTACTGCTGTTTCTTTTGCTACCGATACTATTCTTTATGCAGGAACATCTAATGGAGAAGTTTTCAGAGCAGAATTATCGGGAGGCACCTGGACTGAGAGAAAAATCAGCACCTCACCTTTGCCAACAAGTAATTGGATTTGGGACATTGCTGCAGTGCCCGGAAATCCTAATGCGGTAATCGCTGTTTTCAGCGGATTTGGCATAAAACACGTCTGGAAAGGCACCGTGCCTGCAACAGGGGTTGCAACCTGGACTGACATTAGCGGAAGCGGTACAACTCCATTACCTGATATTCCGATGTATGCAATAGCATTCAAAACAGCAACCGAATTTTTTGTAGGCACTGATGTTGGAGTTTTTATTACTAAGAATGGCGGTTCAAGCTGGTCGAACTTTAATCAGGGAATGCCTAATACAGCCGTTTATGACATGAGGTATCACGAACCAACAAATTTGCTTCGTGCTGCAACACATGGAAGGGGCTTATGGGAAATATCCGTTGATCCAGTTGCTCCGACTGATTCAGATTTGTTCTTCCGCGATAATGTAATGCATACCGGAAGATTCACCACACTTCCTTTAATTGCTGCCTGGGACGATCCGTTAGATCATGTTACCTTAGGTGATGTTGTACGCCATTGGCAATGTGCCGATATAAAGGTTGACGCTCCTCCATCCTTCCAGCTTACTTTGCAGGCTACATACCTTGACTTTGAAACAAAACTCGAACACCGGAATCCCGAAAAAGGAAATATGAATAGGGTATATGTTCAAGTTCATAACAGAGGTCCGCTGCCGGCAAGTAATGTCTGGGTAACACTAATGTTTGCTAATGCTTCAGCCGGTTTGCCGAATCTGCCGCAAGCTTTCTGGGCAACATTTCCGAATTTTACCGGTAATGCCGACTGGATCCCGGTAGGAAGTCCAAAACAAATTGCCGTACTTAATCCTCTTAAACCGGAAGTACTGGAATGGGATTGGACACCGCCTGCAAATGCCAATACTCATACTTGTCTTTTAGCAATAATGGACAGTGCAAGCAATCCTATTCCAGCATCCGCTAAGATTGCCAATGTTGATGCATTGGTATGCAATGAAAAGCGAGCGGGACTGAAAAACCTTCATGTCGTTGACTTGCTGCCCAACGTTCCGGCTATCATTGATTTTTATTTTTACGGCTTGCCCGAAGAAGCGATAAAGATCAAATTATTCAAACAACCAATCCCTAAAGATTTAAATATTGACCTGATTCTTCTGAAGAAGACCTGGAAAAGCATAGATCTCAATAAAATAAAGATGGCAGGATTCAAAGAGACAAAGCTCAACACTGATGATGGAAAAAGAATTGTCAGCTACTTTGGTGAAAATGAGCAACGGAATCAGAATTATATCGAAGTGCTTCAGAAAGATTTTAATTTCAGTAGTTGTATAAGGGCAGATGCAAGCAGTAAGCCAAATGAAGTATCCGGAATTATTTTACCCAAAGAAGGTATGCGTGTGCTTATTGTCATCTCTTCTTCCATATCATTAAAGCAAAAGAAAACTTTTTCAATCGTGCAAACAACCAATAAGGGCATTATTACAAGTGGTAGCACCTTTGTGGTGAAGCCATATAAAATTCGCTAATTCAAAAGATTGATTGGAAGTGAAGTTTCCGCCTGCTTCTGCCCACACAGGAGCAGGCGTTTTCTCTTAATGGTATTGACTTTTAAGTAAGGGATCTTTTCTAATGTTTTAAAAATGGAACCATTTATTGACGGTGGCTTAATAGAATTATTTATTGCAATTGCTGCATTGGGATATCTCATTAATTTTATATTCCTGAAAAAGTATTTGCTTGTTTTATTTTCTATTGTTTCGGGATTGGCGCCTGTGTTACTCTTCTTTTTGCATCACACAGCATTATTTTATCTTTTGGTCGCTTTATGTGTGTGCAATTCGATACTTCTAATAGCTGTTCTCTGGAAAATACGCATTCAAACGCCGTATGAACCACTGTTTGATTTAAAAAAATATTTTAAACAAATCAAAAAAAAATTTCGCAGTGATGCAGTTGATAATCATGTTGAGAAATTTGACCAGAGTTTAGCAGGTATAAATGAAATCAAAGATGATAATTTTTTTTATGTTTATCCAAACCATAGCAATAGCTTAGTAAACATAGTTTTTGCCAAACCTGTAACAAATGGCAACATAAAACTGATTAATACAATGGGACGAACTGTAATGGAGAAAACAGGAGTGAATAGCAACTCCTTAACAATTGACATTTCTGAACAGGCAAATGGCATCTACTTTATAGAGATAATCGTGAATGGAAGCTCTTCAAAAATTAAATTGGTGAAGAATTAGTTCTCGCACGACATTGAAAGAATCCATGCTGAACTCAAACTGTCATACTTTGAATCTCCTGGTAAATTCCCTGCGGCCAGGAAGAAAACATTGCAAAGTAGATTAGAATTTTCGTGTCTTGGAGGTAAAGATTTTTACTTTGAAAGCGTAAAGATGCAGAATGATTGAATAAATATTTTATTCTCCCGGTTCCAACCGGTCTTTCAATTTATTCATGCCGGATTCCAGGTCTCTGATCTGTTTTTCTTTTCTTTCGATATTTGTAATGGTTGAATCAATCCTGGCCTTCAATCCCGTGATGGCGATGCTTCCCTTTCCGCCTGACTCTGCAATATCCAGCTGATCTTCCAATTCTCTAAGGTATGACCGATCTTTTCTCAGGCTTTCTTCCAAATCAAAAATATCCGTTGAATATTCAGAAAGCTTATATTGCATTTTTACTTCCCAATTCTTTTTCTTTTGCCGGAAAAATTCATCGAGACGTTTGCCCAGAATATCAAAAGCAGACTGAAGGCGGGAATAGAGTTCTTCCCTCTGTTCCCTGGCCAGTCTGGTCCCCTTGAATTCCGACTGAATCTTTTTCAGAAATTCTCTGGTCTCCTTGTATTGGTTTGTTTCCCGCGCTTGGTTGAACCCCTTTTCTATCAAAACTTTAAGGCGTTCATAATTGGTAATTGCCTCTTTCTCAAAATCTGATTTTTCTTTTTCACGTAAAGTCTTCAGGTTATCAAATGCTCCCTGGAGAATCATATAAAGCTCTTCACGATGCTCCCGTAAAAGCCTGGTTCCTTTGAAAAGGGACTGCACTTCAACGAGAAAATCCCAGGTTTCTTTAAAATTTCCCGGATTGTCTGCCAGTAAAACTGCTTCGTCAACTTTGGCTTTTAAATTCAAATAATTCATGAAAACTTCGTTTTCAAAATTCCTGTGCTCTTCCTCAATTTTGTTGTTGACTTTTTCAAATGCTTTCTGGAGTCTGATGTAAAGTTCTTCCCGATCTTCACTTTGTAACTTTAATCCCTTGAAACTATTCTGAACCTCTATCAGGCACCCTTTGGCTTCACGGAGGTCATACGTCCGGTTGACCTTGTCAAGGGCATTCTCAAGCTGACTTTTCAGCACGTTATAGTTTCTGAGTTTTTCTTCGTATATGTTTATTTCCGGATCCATGAAAAAGAATTGATCAATAAAGTAGTTCAGGTATCTTTTCTTTGTACGACTAACTGGAAAGCCTGACTTTTATTTCTACAAAGTTAAACTGATCTTTAACACTTCCTTCCATAATCAAAAATGCAACAATTTGATAATCTGATAAATAGGTTGTAAAAAATAGGGTTTTTTTAAAAATGTGGTGCCATTAACAATTTTATTAAAGTTATTAACAAATTGAATAACAGACATAATATATGTTATATTTGGGGTGTCTTAATAATTGTTGATATGTTTGTACGTATAAAACATTCAGGTGCCAACCAGTACCTTCAGATTGTTCAAAACTATCGTGAAGGGTACAAGACCAAACAACGGGTAATAGGCACCCTCGGCAGAGTCGATGAGATTGCCGGAAGCAAAGATATCGATACGCTCATATCCAAGTTAAGTAAATACTCCCAGCAAGCCTTAATGGTCCTTACAGGGCAAAGTCAGGTAGATGCCCGGGTTGTTTCCATTGGACCTTCCTTAATTTTCGAACGTTTGTGGAAGAAAATGGAGATTCCGCAAATCATAAATAACCTGATAGCTAAACGAAAATTTGGGTTTAATGTTGAACGGGCGATCTTTCTTACGGTATTACACAGATTATTTATCAGTGGTAGCGATCGTCAGTGTGACAAATGGAAAGAGGATTACCATATTGAAGGAGCCAATGAACTTCCCTTACATCAATTATACCGGGCAATGAATTTTTTGGGTTGTGTAATTGAAGATCAGAGAGGCAAAACTCCATTTTCTCCAAGATGTACCAAAGATGTTATTGAAGAAAAGTTATTCCAGCGCAGAGCTGATTTGTTTAGCGGATTGGATCTTGTTTTTTTTGATACGACCAGCATCTATTTTGAAGGGTATGGGGGCGAAGAACTTGGTTCTCTCGGTCATAGCAAAGACCATCGTCCTGATTTGCACCAAATGATTGTTGGGGCTGTTTTAAATAATGAAGGGGATCCTATCTGTTGTGAACTTTGGCCGGGAAACACGACTGATGTAAACACACTGCTTCCGGTTACAGACCGCATTAAAAATCGATTTGGTGTGGGACATTTCTGCGTGGTTGCTGACCGCGGTATGATTAGCGAAGATACAGTCGAAGGACTTAAAAAACGACACATCACCTACATTCTTGGAACAAGAATGCGATTACAGAAACTCATCCGGGACAAGGTACTTTCCAGGGCCGGCCGGTTTGAAGAGGTGTGTGTTGAAGAAGCAGATAACAAACATGATCCGCTTAAGGTGAAAGAGGTAATGACCGATGGAAAAAGGTTTATCGTTTGCATGAATGAAAGACAGGCCCATAAAGATGCTGCCACACGCCAGGCTATCCTTGAAGCCTTGGAAGACAAACTACGGCAAAATCCAAAATCCTTGATTGGCAACAAGGGTTTTAAAAAGTACCTGAGTGTTAAAAGAGGCGCTATCACCATTGATAAGAAAAAGATTGAATCCGACAAACGATTTGATGGGAAATGGATTTTACAAACCAACACAGACTTGCCCGCGTCAGAAGTCGCGCTGAAATACAAGGAACTCTGGCAAGTGGAACAAGTGTTCCGTGATGTAAAAAGCATTCTTGAGACGCGTCCTATTTATCACCAGATCGATGAAAACATCCGGGGTCATGTGTTCTGTATTTTCCTGGCTCTGGTCCTCAGAAAGGAACTTGACAAACGGTTGGCCAAGCTTGAAATGAACTATGAATGGAATGATATAAAACGTGATTTGATTTCGCTTCAGGAAATCGTTTTGGAAGAAGATCATGTAAAAATCGCAATTCGTACTGCATCAAGAGGTGTGTGTTCAGAAGTGTTTAAAGCAGTTGGTGTAGTTTTACCACCAACGATAAGGAAACTAACATAAAAGATCCGAAAATATTCAATTTTTATCATATTCTGTCTATAAAGATATGTGGTGCCAACAATATTTTTTGCTTTCACAAAGTATTATTATACAGAATATTGTAAATTACAAGTGTTATAGATCAGTTTGAATATTTCCAATTGTGGTTTCGGCCGATTTCTTGTAAAAAAAAGATGCAGGGGGAAAATTTCCAACTAATAAAATCCTCGCTTTAACGAGTACTGTTAAGGTTGTTTAACCAGTATCTAAACACGAAACGGATTCTCCTAACCCCGAAAACAATAATATAAATAGGTAATTGCCAGGAATGTTTTACTTCCATAGAGTATTGAAGGAACTTTAAAAACCCCCATATATGGCTGGTAAAGGATTTTCTGTTTTCAATCCTTCGGTACCGGAGCCACGTTAGGACCAAACCGGCAAACAATTTTTCTGGATTGTTTTGAAATTGAAATTCATGGTATTCAATTGGAGAAATCGGGGTATTCTGAATTTCATTCAGCAC
>Ga0209777_10007479_pt1 | contig 12121 bp, 13 predicted proteins | sample FrelakmetHBP12HB_FD_187147 | JGI IMG/M metagenome (GOLD analysis project Ga0209777, IMG submission 187147) | Freshwater lake sediment microbial communities from the University of Notre Dame, USA, for methane emissions studies -HBP12 HB (SPAdes)... | ecosystem: Environmental > Aquatic >... | reverse complement strand
CAAGATGAAGAAAGTAAGCCAGACAATAGTTTCAGGAGATCTCGGCGGGGCTGGCCCGGCGGTTCATGATGCAGTTAGTGCATTGGTCTCACTCGGGTTTGCAGAAAAGGAATCGCGGGATGCAGTCAACGATGCGGCTCGTGCGCTGAAATCTCCCACGGTGCAGGAAATCATTAAAGCTGCACTCGTAAAAATGAAGGACCGGTAAAAGCGTCATGACCGAGAGGATTATCTCACCGGAACCGCTCACGGAAGAAGGAGACGATCTTACCATCCGGCCAGCGCGGCTGGATGAATTCGTTGGACAGGTGCAGGTGAAAGAAACCCTGAAGATCGCAATCGAAGCGGCACAAAAACGTGGCGAACCCCTGGACCACATCCTGTTCTCCGGGCCACCGGGACTTGGCAAGACCACGCTTGCTCATATCATCGCCCATGAACTGGGTGCTGATATCCGGGCAACGACCGGTCCGGTACTGGAAAAACCGGGGGATATTGCTGCCCTCCTCACACCATTGAAACGGGGGGATATTTTGTTTATCGATGAAATCCACCGGATTAACCCGGTAGTTGAGGAAGTACTGTATCCGGCGATGGAGGATTTTTTTATCGACGTGATGATTGGTGAAGGCCCGAGTGCGCGCTCGATCAAGCTGACTCTCGAACAGTTTACTCTTATCGGGGCAACCACAAAACAAGGGCTCTTAAGCGCCCCGTTCCGGGACCGTTTCGGTATTATCTCCAGGCTCGACCTGTATGCACCCGGCGAACTGGTGAAGATCGTGATACGGAGTGCCTCCATCCTGAAGATACCGATCACTGCCGATGGTGCAGAGGAGATTGCAAAGCGGAGCAGAGGGACACCACGGATTGTCAACCGGCTGCTGCGGAGAGTGAGGGATTATGCCGTAGTCAAAGGTGATGGCACTATCACGCGGGAGATCACTTCAAGTGCGCTTTCTATGATGCAGATCGATGAGCTTGGTCTGGATGAACTGGACCGGAGGATACTCTCGGTTATTGCCAATGATTTTGACGGGGGTCCTGTTGGTGCAAAGACTATTGCCATCTCAGTCGGGGAAGAGGTACGGACTATCGAGGATGTGTATGAACCCTACCTGATCCAGATCGGGTTTCTTAAACGCACACCACAGGGCAGGGAGGTTACACCGGCAGCTAAGAAGCATCTCAATAATCCGCAGAAGACGCTGGTATAAGCGTGTTCTTTCGAATTGCACCGTTAAAACCCGAGTATGTACCCGTATTTTGAGTAAACTTCTTTTATAAGTTCTCCTGTTTTCGGGTTCCCCCAGTCATGCATCCATTCTGAGATGAGCGACTCAACGGTTACCGGGATCATTCCTGCCTGGAGCATTCGTTTGACCCCATACCTATGAGCATCAGGGGTGGAATCACCCGCTGCATCGATCAACCCGTACACCTCGTATCCTTCCTTCAACGCGTGGAGAGCGGTATAGGCAAAGCACATACTCGTCCAAAGGCCGGAGATGACCATTTTCTTTCTTTTGGCATTTTCGCTGCGGTCCATGTTCTCTCGTCTTCAAAAGCATCGAAACTCAGTACCTTTCGGGAAAATATTTCCTGACCCGGGAAGAACCGGGTAATTTCCGGCATAAACTCCCCGTTACCCGCCGGATCGATTACTGACAAAACTACCGGTATGTTAAGAATGTTCGCTGCTTTTGCCGCACAGTACGCTGCATTCCTGATGATCGTTTTGTCCCCGGATGCCACTCCCTAACTCCAGGTCACCTTTTTGTGAATTCACCATCGAATTTCCTCTAGGTATAGCAAGAGGTTCTATTACGGGAAATTATATTAAAAATGTTGGATGATACCCTAACCTTCAGTGACTTACCCTTCTATCCAAAACCCCTCGTACTCCCCGGTTGCAGCACACGGCGTTACCGCCAAATCCTCGACTTGGATCACCAGTTCCCCCCAAACCCCGGCTATCTTCACAAAATCCTCAAGTGACGCGTGAGAACTCTCGGCGATACCATCAGCACCGAGCCGTCCGGCATATTCCTTACGTATCCGTGAACTCCGGTCAAATGAGTACACCTCGCAACAGCGGGGATCAGCTCCAGTGTATGGACATGGGAAAATCTGGCTTTAAATGTTACCTTATGGCTTTGGTACCGTCATCGCAGGGAACCGCAGCCCGCTCTTTGCCGGGCAGAAGCTATCGAAAAGAACCCGGATATGATTAACGAAGGAATACTCCTCATCCCGATAGTCGCATTCACCTTACCCTCCTCTTCGCTGTGCCAAGATCAAATCTGGTTACGGGAAAAGGGTGGGAGCGATGAACTCCTGTTCTGGTATGCACAGTTATCGTCTAACCGGTTTATACGTCGTAATATTGATAGCGATGGAACCCTGCCAGCCGGTCACGATTCTGGAATTTGATACATGCAAATCCTGCGTAAAAATGTGTCTGAAAGTATCCCGGAATGATCCGTCGAAGTCTTTTACCTGCGAGAAGAAATGCTGAGAAAGATTATGGGCTTTGAGCCTGGAGTAAATAAAAAAGACCTTTTTAACAGGCAACACCCGCGATATTCTCTCTACAATTTACTTCTTCTTTCTCATTGTTATCAGGAACGGGAGCAGCATTACAACTGCGAGAATCCCCATGAACTGAAGGAAAAAATACAGAAGAGCTTCGCGGTCCATATCGTAGAACCTGAGATCCGCTGACATGGTCCTGTTCCACTGGATCAGGGTAGTGTTATCCGCAAATCGCGTGACATTAGCGCCGGGGCTGATGCCGGCAAGGAGCGGGTTTTGCACTGCAAATTCCTGGGGGAGTGTAATATTAACATGATAGGGATTCTTAAAGGATACCTGCAGGTGGTTATCATGAAGGGCTGAGACATACGACACGATATAATCCCCTCGTTCGAATGTAAGTGTCATGAGATTGCTGGTAAACGAGGGGCTGGTCGTATTGAACCGGCAGGGAGAACAATTCCCGGAGAGCTGAACCTCTCCAACGATAAGGGGCACGGGTTCACCAAGAATACCCGTGTCGACAAACTCATATTGTGAAGTATCCGTGATCTCTATCGATGCCCTGTACGCGGTCCCGTTGGGGAAGATCATATAATCAGCGGAGAGCGCACCCGCGGGTGAGACTGAGATCAGCATGACTATAAGTGTAGCGCAGAGAGTAACGAAGGCAGATCTGCATTGATTTCTATCGGGGGTTCGCATTGTTTTATCACCGCATCCGGGTCTTTGAGCAGATGCCCGGTCACAACACAGATAATCCGCTCATTCCGGTCAATTAATCCCTGTTCTACCAGTTTTCGTATTCCTGCAACTGAAGCAGCCGATGCCGGTTCAACACCTATGCCTTCCTTGCGGGCGAGGTCCTGCTGCATCCTCAGGATCTCATCGTCGGTTACCGACTCGGCAAGCCCACCGGTCATCCGTATCGCCGTAAGAGCTTTTTCCGCGTTAACCGGTGCGCCGATACGTATGGCAGTTGCCACGGTTTCGGGATGCAACTCCGGGATCACTTCTGGGAGGTTCCCACGGATTGCACGTACGATAGGGCTGGATCCTTCGGCCTGGATTCCGGTCATCATCGGCAATCGCTCGATGAAACCGAGTTCCTGAAGTTCCAGAAATCCTTTGTAAACCGCTGATATATTTCCTGCGTTGCCTACAGGAAGTACAAACCGGTCCGGGATCTCACCGATCTGGTCGAGAGCTTCAAAACCGATGGTCTTCTGCCCTTCAAGACGGAATGGATTAATGGAATTTAACAGATACAACCCATGTGATAAACAGAGATCGTGCACCATCTCTAGAGCGCGATCAAAGTTTCCGCGGATGGAGATTACCTTGGCTCCATGCATAAGCGCCTGTGCTACCTTGCCCATCGCAACTTTTCCGGCAGGGAGGAGAACAACAGCCGGTATCCCCGCTTTCGCTGCATAGACCGCAAGGCTTGCTGAGGTATTCCCCGTACTCGCACAGGCAACACTCTTTTTGCCCAGCTGGAGTGCCATTGAGACACCTACAGTCATGCCCCGGTCCTTGAATGAACCGGAGGGGTTCATGCCCTCATGCTTTGCATACAGATGCTTTAACCCCATCTCCTCGCCAAGCCGTTTCAAATGGTAAAGGGGAGTCCCTCCCTCCTGCAGGGTAACAGGATCGATTCTAACCGGGAGCAGCTCACGGTAGCGCCAGACCGAGAGCGGTCGCTTTTCCCACATTGCTTTGGTTATAGTTATTTCGTCCAGCGGGTACTTCACGGCAAGAAGGTGACCGCATTTTTTACAATTATAGATAATCTCGTCAGCGGGATACGTGGCTCCACAGTTGACGCACACGAGATGATACATGGAATAGTATTGGTCTGCCGGATACATATAGGCGTGCGGTTTCACCCATCAAACAGTTACATCCTATGGATTATTCTCGTAAATTATAAGGAACCAGACTAAAATACTGCAATCTGTTACAATTTTTTATCAAGGAGTGTGTGACAGAGTTCATCCTTGCAGTCTTTCCCTACGGGGAATGCATTCCGTGTCCTCTCCACGTCATCGGGATCAATATCTGAGAAGAGGAGTTGCTCAGCCTCATTTGCACGGCTGATAATCACCCCCTGCGGGTCTGCAGTTATCGATGCACCAGAATACGTGTCAACCGGTGTCTTTCCGGTAGTATTCACCCCCACAACGTACATCTGGTTTTCCGCAGCCCGTGCGGTGACGAACAGCTCCCAGAACCTTATCCGGCTTTGCGGCCATGCCGAGGGAACAAAAACAGCCTGAACCCCCTTGTGTGCGTATACCCTGAACAGAGCCGGGAATCTGAGATCATAGCAGATTGCAATTCCGCAGATGAGTGAACCCAGGGAAAAAATACCCAGTTCAGTTCCCGAAATGAACATATTCTCCTCGTGCGATGGGGAGAACAGGTGAATTTTTGCGTACGAAGCGAGAATCCCCCCGTCATTCCCTATTGCTATTGCTGTATTTTTCGGGAATGAGCTGGATCGTTCCCTAAACGATCCCAGAATTGCGATAGTGTATTCTTTTGCATATCCCTGTAGTGCTGTGATGATACTTCCGTCGAAGGTCTGGATATTTTTGTGGGATTGCGGATCCCAGCCTGTTGCAAATTGTTCAGGAAAACAGATCAGTTTTGCACCACAACCAGCAGCATGCCGGACGAATATTTCTGCCCGGGCAAGTGTTTTTTCCGGATCTTCCCATGTGCTCGTAAACTGTGCACTGCACACTCTGATAGTATGTCTGTCATCCGGGCAGTTACGTCGATTGCTGGTCATGGATTATCAAATCCCGTATATCATCACATCACATCTCTCTTTTAACAATTTCTTTTGCAGCGGTCAGGAAAGAACCAACCACATGATTCTTATCATCCACCGGCAAACAGGGGGAAGGCAAGTCTGATGCCATTGATGACAAACTGCACGGCGATCGCTATGAGCAGCATGCCCAGAAGACGATTGATCGCCCGGTACTCGCGCTGCCCGATCTTTTTTATGATATAATCTGAATTTCTCATCATAAAGTATGTGAGCGCGATGGAAATTATGATAGAGGAAAATACAATACCAATCGCAATCGGTGTTATGGTGATAGCTTCATTCATCAGCACAATCGTGGTCGTAATTGCTCCTGGTCCCGCGATCATCGGTATGGCAAGGGGCATCATAGCAACGTCCTCCATATCCCGTGATTCGTACTTCTCAGTTGCAGTGAGTTTTGTGCGGGATGTTTTTGCATAGACCATTTCCATACCGATGCCAAAAAGCAGTATTCCACCCGCAATCCGGAATGCCTCAAGGGTAATACCAAAGAGTTGAAGGATCCATGTTCCAAGAACCGCGACGGAAAGCAGGATAATAAGGGCAAACCTGCAGGCATCTTTTGCAATAGCATCACGGGCGGTATGATCCATTGTCGTCGTAAAAGAAACATAAATAAGGGTTGCACCGAGTGGGTTGACAATAATGATGATGGACGAAAAGGATAACAGCGCAAAACTGAGGACATCGCCTGCCATTATGCATAGTGCAGTTTCAAAGAGTTATAGAGATTATGGTCCCGTTACGTGATGAGGTTAAAAAAGAGGTTAATATTCGTAGATGATGGATTCATCAATCCGTGTATAGGTAACCGGTTCATTTTGTCGGAAGTGGATCCCAATCTCCCGATCGGCACTCTGCAATGAGTCGGAACCATGAATGACGTTTCGCCCTATGTCAATGCCGAAATCACCCCGTATTGTACCGGGCGTCGCTTCCTGAGGGTTGGTCGCGCCGATTAATGAACGGGCAATCGCGACCACATTCCTGCCTTCCCAGACCATAAGAAAACAGGGTCCGCTCATTATATAACTTTTAAGGGACGCGAAAAATGGTTTTGTAAGGTGTTCCTGGTACTGCTCGATCACCCGCCCTTCGGGTAGCCTCTCGAACCGTGCCGCAACAAGTTTCAATCCTTTCGCTTCGAACCGTGAAACAATCTCGCCCACCAGACCGCGTTGAATCCCATCGGGCTTGATCATAACAAAGGTGCGGTCCAAGGGATCTCACTCCTTGCTTGCAGCTTTTTTTCCCGCAGCAGTCCATGGAACACGCCGTGGGACCCGGCCGAGCTTGTGATTGTTCTCGCACTTTGTGCTGCAGAAGTAAAAGATTGTCCCATCCTTTCTTACATACATCTTACCGGTTCCCGGTTCGATCTGAATGCCGCAGAAGCTGCAGGGATGTTGTTCTACCATTTCTTCACCGCCTTGACATTTTCTTGGCTTCGCGTTCGGTTTCAAGGAGCATGACAATATCTCCCTCTCGGATTGGACCAACCGTGTTGCGGGTTATAATCCGTCCCTTATTGTTGCCTTCGAGGATGCGGCACTTCACCTGCATTGCCTCACCGTGCATGCCGGTTGAACCTACAACCTCGATCACTTCGGCTGGCGTTGCATCGTCTGCCATGGTTGAATCCTCAAGCCTTCAGCGCGGCAAGCTGCTTGGTAAGGTCTTCAACCGTTTCTTTTGCCTTGCCGGGCTTTACAATTGCTGCAGCAGCTGAGCCGACGTCAAGACCACTTGCAGCCCCAATATCATTCTGTTTGTTGATGAAAATATAGGGGACTTTCTTCTCATCACAGAGCGGTCCAAGGTGCATCACGATCTCTTCAGGTTCCACATCCGCACCAATCAGCACAAGCTGGGCGATGCTGCGTTCGATGGCTTTTGTTGCCTCATTGGATCCTTTCTTGATCTTACCTGTATCCCGTGCAACTTCAAGGGCTTCAAGCGCCTTGTTCTGAAGCTCTTCCGAAGCCTGCGTTTTAACGTAACCTTTTGCCATAACTCACCTCATTCAGGAGTAGAATGCTCCTTCATTACTCATCAGTCAGCAATGATGTAGCCATATCATTTCATCAGGAGCGGAAATAAAGGTTTGTGAAGGACTGGCCGGAGACCAGAAAATTAGGACCGCTATTTGAATAAGGTTACCGGATGCCCGTCATCACAAAGGCCGGTAAATTTCAGTTCCTCCGGCAGAATAAATTCTTTCCAGACCAGATGTGGGAATATGTATCTCGTAACGCTCACGCTCGGCATCGCCGACATAAAGAAGTGTGGCGTGGTATTTTTTCATGAGCATAACGGTCTTTTCCGGGTCTTCATAGATTGACTTTACATCAGCGAGTCGTGTACTGAACCACCCCATATCATCGCCACGCCACATATATTCATGGAAGGGCATGCCGATTATTCCCGGAATGCCGGTAAACGATGAAATCCGCGAGAAGTAGGTATAGTCGCCACCTTCTGCCTCCACAATGATCTCGTTTCCTGTAAGGGTGCGGAGGTACGCAACCGCTGCAGCGTCCCCCGGATGTGAATCATTAAGATACGCGAGCCCGTCCAGTGTCCCTGTTCCATAATTCTGATTGACCGGGATAACAAACGGGAGGATAAAGAGTACGCTGACCACGATAACGGTAATAATCGCAGTATACCTGGCTGAAATGAGCGGGGTCCTCCTGATTTCAGATAACCACTTCCCCGTCATTGAAAATGCGGCGGTACCGAGCATAAGCCACGAGGGAAGGTAAGCCTTGAAGACCGTATTCATCCGGAAGAACGTATCCCCCATGTTATCCTTCAGATAGAACAGTTCACAGAATATGAGGATCCCAAGTCCGAAGAAGGCGAGGAGATCGGTGAAATCAACTTCATTCCTTATAATGATCCGTGCTGCCATGTATACAGCCGGGACCACGATGATCGCCGCGGTGATATACCCGGTCAGGAGAAAAGGTAACGCGATGAGGAGCAGGTAGGGACGCCGGGCGATATCCTGCCAGAGAAACGGGATAAAAATGCCGATGAACAATCCGTTCACCAGCAGGAATTCACCCGGGTTTGATGGGATACTGACGATACCTATTCCACCGGTATGCGTCTGGAGCTGGAGATAAAAAGGCAGGTAACTCAGGATTGCCAGAAGGGGAACTGCAATCAGGAAGAATAGGGAGGAATTCCTATTACCGGTATTCCATGTCCTCCGCATGACCAGTGCTCCCGTAAGGACCGTAAAAGGGGCGTATATTAATACATCCCAAGTGTTGATCAGCGGCATGGATCCAAGGCTGATCGCGGTGAGTATTCCCACAAGACATTTGTCACGGATTCCGAGAGATTCCCACCGCTTGTATGCGAAAAGGAGCAAGAAGATCAGGAAGACCTGGTTGAATAGCGAGATAACATGGGCGTGGACGTCGCCCCACAGGAATGAGAAGAGCGGGTATTCGTTGATGGTGTTGGAAATTGTCCTGGTACTATCCCACAGAACAGCGCTCCATGCTTTTCCCTGAATAATCTGGAAAAAAAACGAGGGGTTCGGAATAAATAATACGACAAGCGGGAGCCAGCGGTAACGATCAAGAACGAGAGTCCCGATTGCATACATCGAGACTGCAGCCATACCAAAAATTGTTGGGAGTGCGAGGTTGAATGCGATGTTAGATGGTACCCCGGTAACGATACCAAGGCACCCGAACATCCAGTATCCGAGGTAATAGTATACGTTCATGAATCCCCCGGCAAACCAAGGATCAAGCGGTGGAACCACCGGATTTCTCATGACTGACGCAAGAAACGCGTGGTCCATAAATTTTTCTGCATAAGATATGGTAGGGTTGACAAACCGTACATCCAGCATGAGGAAAAAACAGATCACAAAAAGGGTCTCCCAGCGCCATGCTGCTTTCAGTTCATCAGGGGAATAGTGAAGGAAGAAAAGATGGTATGCGAGGAGTACAATGAAAGGAAGCAGGGCAAGCTGGACGGGAATATGCACCAGTCCGCAGTACCAGGAAAAAAGTGTGAATGCCAATAGTGAAGCCGGGAAAGCGACCGGAAATGCAAAGCTGCCAAACGTTTTTTTCAACGATGGATATAAGGAAATCTGTAATAGTGTAATAACAACGAGCCAGCTTACTACAGAAAAAATCTGCTGTTCAACGGTCAGACTCTTTTCCTCCACCCAGTTTTGTGTTCAGCGCCGATTTGATACTCGGGATTACCCAGTCGCCGAAGAAGTAGATAGAAACTACTCCCCCCGCGAGGGTAACAAGGTTCTTGATCAGGTGATCGATTACTGCTATGAGAGTTGCAATCGCCGGTGATACTCCTGCCAGACCGAAAATGATCGCAAGGGAAATCTCGTACGTGCCAATCCCTCCGGGAGTAATAGGTACCGCTTTGACCAGGTTACCGATGACAACTGCGAGAACGACAACTGCAAAAGGGATCAGCTGTTCGAACATCATGATGACCGAGACGCAGACGAATATATCGAGGAGCCAGATGATAATCGATGAAAATCCCAGAACGAGTATTGAACGCAGCGAGAGAGAAGCACGTTTTATCTCGTGAAGCATTGTGAGCAGGATCTGGATGTATTTATTTTCTGCAGAACACCGGCCGAGACAGAATAAAATGATGAAAAAGATCACTCCGGCAACGAGGGGAAGCAAGATAATTGTGTAATATACCGGCGGGACATTTAGAATAAAAATTAATGCAATAGCACCGAGAATTGCCACGGTCACTACATCGAAGACGCGCTCAACGACAACCGAGGAAATTCCCTCTGAATAGGTTGTGTCATATTCATGCTTGAGAATAAATACCCGTACAAAGTCGCCAAGACGTGCAGGGACAACGAGGTTGGCGGTCTGGCTGACAAATATACATGCCGTAGAAACAACGAGACTGATTTGGTAACTGAGGCTTCTCAGGATAGTTTGATATCTCCAGCCACGGAGCCACCATGCAGCTAGGCAGATTCCCACGCCAATGGCAAGATATCCCGGGACCACATGCCGGAGGGCTTCAAGCAGATCATCCCAGACCCTGAAGAGCATATATGCGATGATACCGATGGCAATAATGGTCGGTATAACGATTGCGCTAACTTTTCGATACATGAATCTGCCACCACAATATCAGAATCGAGGATCCCATTTCAAAAACGTCGTTTATTTTTACCGTTGTCCCTTTGCCGGCTCTCCAGCGAACGGGAAATTCCCGCACGACGCATCCATTCCGTTGTGCCCGGACAAGGAGTTCCGTGTCCCAGAACCAGTGGTTTGAGTGTATGGCTGGAAGGATGCAGGATATATGTCCTTTATTAAATGCTTTGAACCCGCACTGGTGATCGTAAATCCTGCTTCCCAGAAATAATCTGACAAGAAAATTATAGGAACGACTTGCTATCTCACGACCACCGGTACGCACAATATCGCTTCCGGGCATGAGCCGTGATCCGGTAGCGATATCCGCTCCATCTTGGATTACATGTATAATCTCGGGAAGATGACGCATATCGGTTGCGAGATCCACGTCATAATAACATACGATTTCTCCTCTGGACTCAGAAATTGCCCGGTTAAGCGCTTTACCGCGTCCCAGGCGTTCATCACTATGAAGAAGATGAATACGCGAATCCTGCTGTTCATACTGGCGTACAAGACCGGCACTTCCGTCAGTGCTGCCATCCTCTGCAATAATCAGTTCAAATTCTTCTGTAACCAGGGACAGGGTTTCAACAGATCGGGGAATGGCAATCTCAAGTGAATGTTTATCATTGAAAACTGGTATGATTGCGGTCACGTCAGGGGCAGTCATTTGAACTCCCGGATCTGATGCATTCGGCTACTTCGGATCCAGCACGTATGGATCCTTCCATACTTCTTTCGGGATAATTTGTCCGGGAGAACATCCCTGCCAAAAAAAGCCCCCGTTGTTCATAGGATGGGATGAGCGAGCGATAACCTGTTGTATAAACCGGCCCTGCCCAGGAATCGACTGCCATTTTATGCCAATGGATCTCTTCCTTTGTCAGGGAAAAACGGGTACAGAAATCCTTAAGCATCTGCGCGTCAAGATTCGGAGGAACCATGCCGGAAAAGTACGAAGCAAGGTATACGATATGTTCGCCATATCTGTCGGCAGGAATAAAATTTGTGTGAGCAACTACTGCACCATAGGGAGCAGGATCTTTCATGTTCAGCCAGTAAATGCCCCCGGTTACGTCTCGTTTGATGGCGAGAATCATGCATGCAGCTCCCTGATAGGGTATAGGAGGTAGTACCGGGCCGCCAATCTTTCCGAGTTCCTGGGGAGGGATAGTAGAAATAATCGTATCATAACGTGTACCGTTTATCTCCCACGCTCCGTTCCGGTAAGAAACAGATGAAACCGGGGTTCGTTTCTGAATCCTCCCTCCTTTTGATTCAATAAATCTTTCAAGTGCATCAATAATCTGATGAAATCCCCCTTTCAGGTATCCCAGATGTTCTCCGGAGATACCACGGTCAGACCGGATTGCAACACGGTTGAATAACCAGGCTGCAGAAACATCTTTTCTCCGTTCCCCGAATTTACTTTTCAGAAGGGGTTCAAAAAATGACGAATAAATGTTTTTTCCGAGATGTTCAATAATATACTGATCAGCCGGAATATCATCGAGGGTTACAAGATTTGTTTTTTTTGCTTTAAAGGTGAATAAACCAAGTTTCATTT
>Ga0209777_10007478_pt1 | contig 12124 bp, 28 predicted proteins | sample FrelakmetHBP12HB_FD_187147 | JGI IMG/M metagenome (GOLD analysis project Ga0209777, IMG submission 187147) | Freshwater lake sediment microbial communities from the University of Notre Dame, USA, for methane emissions studies -HBP12 HB (SPAdes)... | ecosystem: Environmental > Aquatic >... | reverse complement strand
CCCAGGCAATGAGTAGCCTTTGATGTAGAAGTCGCTCTCAACCGTATGGCCGAACAGCAGACAGTTCCCTTCTGGCTTCTCTCCTCTGACAATCTCTATGATCCTGAACATATTCCTCCCTTACGCAGATCTCTCTAAAACTTTATCCAGGTCCCAGAGTTGGTAGTCGTTGTGCTCCAGCGCCAGCAGCCGCTGACCGGAAACCATCAGATCCTTCTTGAGTTCCGCTTCCTCGCGCCTGTGGTTGGTGTTGTGGAAGTGCCCGTGGATGTTGAGATCCCAGTAGCCATCCCAAACCTTTGGCTCGTGTGAGAACAGGATCTTCTTACCACCGCGTTCAAATACCATGCTTTCGCAAACCCAATCCCACCCATGCTCCAGATACCAGGACACACTCTTGCCATCGTGGTTTCCTTTGACCAGGATCTTCTTGACTTTCAGCGGCATGATGTATTTCTCATGGGCCTCAGTCTCTTTTCCTATACAGATGTCACCCAGATGGATCAGCGTATGCTTAGCCGGATCCAGAATCGACCACCCTTTGACGATCAGAGCTTCAAAGTTATCCGGCCTGCCGCAGTATTCCTTAATCCGGTCGTGATTGAAATGAGTGTCAGTTGTCAGCATGTATTTCATCAGTTCTCTTTCTCGCATTCGTCGCAGGGTACAGTCCTGCTAGAATAGGAATCGTACTGCCCTGTATACAGGAACCTGGAGTATTTTAGGCAGAACAGATCCAGCCCCTTGAACCCCAGGAATGGACAGGATCCTGAACAGAAGCCTTCGTCGTCTTTTCTAACTTGATCAACCTTCATTAGCCCCTCTGCCTTGGATCGATACCGCGCTTCTTATTGACCAGGCAATCCTCACATGGTATCCCGGTTCCATAAGAACAATCGTAGTCACCGTTGATAGCATCCCGTACCAAACCACATACCAAAGACTTCCTGGCTTTGATCCTGCGCTTAATATTCCTCATATATGTCTCCTTTAGACAGCCATACCCATACTCCCTCATATATACATACCACCCAGGTCACCAAACATACCACTTATTTTCAATTATTTTCTGTACCCGTTCGGGTACGAAATAGCGGAATTCCCTCACTATCCAGTGGTTTTGGTAGGGATTTGGGGTAAAATATACCCGTTCGGGTACGTCTCAGTGCTTCTAACGAACCAACCGGCGCAGCCGTCTAATCGACGGTTCGCCAGAACCGTCGGATAAAAGGAAAGGACCGCGGGAATGCCAGTGCACCGGCTGGAGTCATCTCTGACCCTCTGTTCAGCCCACTGTTAGGTCCTAGTTTGGATTTTTCAGGTACTGCAGCACTGCAGACCTTCACCAATGCATACTACCCAAGTGGCATACACGTACCACTTTTTGAGCTTAGTATTGCATCTGTTAACATTCTCCGTCGACAAATCTCAACGCTTTAGCAAAAATAATTTGGTCTTGTCAAGTCTTTTTCACGTTCTCGTCGACAAAATCTCAATCCTCGTCGACAAAATTAACTGGATTTTAGGCCCTTTTCCTTCCTCAACGCCGAAGGCATCAGGATCCGGACTGAAAACGTTTACAAATAACGCATTGACAATTACTTCCTATATGTTATACTATTGTCAGTTAAATGAGCCTTGCTAAAATATAAAATAAATGAACCTTGACAAAATGTGTTTAACAGTGTATACTTATATTGGAAGTGAGAGAGCAGGGAAAAATAAGTGGTCAGTTAACACTGTTGAACAGTATGTATAAGTGAGAGAGTATCACCAACCAGAGAGGGTACGATGATCAAAGTAAAGGATGGAAGGAACCAAATCAAGCGGTTGTTTCAACTCAGAGCCAGGATCAAGAAGCTGCAGGAGATCGAGAACGGCCTCGCCGAAGACGCAATTACCCACCTCAAGACGCACGGAACCCTCAAACAAGACGAATGGGCAGCACTGATCAGCATCACTAAGACTTGCCGGCCTAAGTGGAAAGAAGAATTTATTAAGGAATGCGGCGAATCCAAGGCAGTTTCTATCCTTGAGAGTACTGAACCTTCCGTATGCGAGAAGGTCGAGATCTACAAAGACGGCATTAAAGTAACCTATTAACCAGGAGGAACCATGGCTCACAACCTCAATTTCACCAACGGCAGGGCAAATCTCATGTACACCGGGGAAACACCGTGGCATGAACTCGGAACCAAGTTAGATAAGCCCGCTACGGCCAAGGAAGCCATAGCAGCGGCCCAATTGAACTATATCGTGAATCCTGAGCCTCTATATAGGAGATCTGGGCAGGAAATCACCGGTAACCTCAAAGTCATCGTCCGCCAGGATACCAACCAGGAACTCGGGTACGTATCTGACAGTTACAAGATCATCCAGAATACTGAAGCCTTCGGATTCTTTGATTCAGTAGTTGAGGAAGGCCTGGCTATGTACCATACAGCCGGCGCCTTGGGTAAGGGTGAGCGCATCTGGATCCTGGCTAAACTCCCGGAGTCAGTCCTGGTCACCAAGGATGACGTGGTTGAGAAGTACCTGCTGCTGACCAATTCGCACGATGGCACCTCTTCCCTGAAGATGTACTTCACTCCGATCCGGGTAGTCTGCCAGAATACGCTTATGATGTCGTACGCGCATGCAAAGGACGGCATTTCGATCCGCCATACCGGTAACATTATGCACAAGGTCAATGAGGCCCGCAGAGTCCTCGGCCTGGCAGTCAACTACTATATGAAGTTCGACACTGACGCGCACGCGCTCCTGAACTACAAGATGAACGATGCTGAACTCAAGAAGTACTTCGACTTCGTGCTCCGCGGTGGCCCGGCTACCTTGATCTTAGGCCAAGATAAGAACGTTGAAGAGACCACCAGGCACGTAAACGAGCGGGAGTCCCTGGTCAGCCTGTTCCATCATGGTAAAGGCAATGATCTTCCTGAAGTCCGCGGATCCGCGTGGGCGGCTTACAATGCGGTCACTGAGTACGCTGATCATTACCGGACGATCAAGAACCTTGAGACTGATCGTACCAACCGGCTCAAGAGCATCTGGTTCGGGTCCGGCGCGGCACTTAAAACGAAGGCTTTTGAAGGTATCACTGAACTCGTAGGGATACAGAAATAGGATTGGAAAGTAGGGCAGCCTGGCTGGACGATCAGTCCTGCAGAAAAGCGCCCCCAGCATAATAGGGGGTTGCCTCGAGCCGACTGTAAGTGTGGAGTAGCCACCACCTGCCCGAAATCCATAACCAAAGGAGTACCATGACTAAGCAGCCAGTAAAGAAGCCCTGTAAGTGTTGCGGCATCTGGAAGAACAACAAGTGGATCCCAGCAAAAAGTTGTCGTAGAAAATTACCTCCGAGGTGAGACATGTGCTTCGAAATGGGACACAGCGATGGTTGCTTGTGTGATAATCTAGGACGCGAAAAAACACCGGAGAAGAAAGCCATGACTAAACAGCAGATTACAGATCCATGCAACAGATTGATCGCAGAGACATTTGATGACGGCCGGGTGATAGAATTACGCACACCAATGGGCCAGGCCCTTGGCCGGTATGACAGGGTATCAAACCAGACCACGACTATGATGAACCAGGTAGTCGGATACGGCAACGTGTTGATGACATTATTGAGGTAGAGATATGAAGAAGTGGATGAAGATCGTGTTGATCATTTGGGGATATTTCATCGTGCGGGATTTGATCGAACGAGCCAAGAGGAAGTAGCCATGAAAAGGCACAAAGGACCATATACAAATAAGGTTGACTTCAGGTTGCACTGCCAGTGGTATGGGCTCAAGCCAAAGGACTTTGGCCGTAAGCTGATCCTGGAAGGTCAGGAATATACCATTGCCGGTCTCCGCCCGGACGCGCCCAAGGACGTTATCTGCATCAAGCGCGTCTCTGATGGCAAGGTCTTTGTGACTTCAGATGATGTTATAAGAGAGGTTCTCGGGATCCCGGATACAGATCCACTTGGTAAAAATGAGGAACACAATGACGGAAACTAATGGTAAGCATCCATATAATGGCCCGCGGAACTCAAGGGGCCAGCGGACTATGTCAAAGATTCACAAGGGATTGAAGAGCGGGAATGTCGAGCGGGCTTTCCAGTTGGTTGAGAAATTAAGGATTAAAGAACGAAAAAAGAGGTGAGCAATGGAAGACAATATCTTTGTCGGCGCTTCGAATGCAGACTTACTCAAACGGAAGTCACCTATGATCTTGGTCCTACTCAAGCGTAAGAACACACTGATCTCCATTGACTGGGTTAAGAGAACATTTCATATGACTCACACAGTTGCAGGCCGATGGTTAGATTCTATGGTTGATGCAGGTGTGCTTGATACTGTTCCCCATAAACTGCCAACACTCAGAGAACAACTCTGGAGTTTGATCACACGGGAAAAACGCAAATATGTTCACCCATTCCTATATAAATTACGGGTATGACACGGAATATATTCATAGGGGCATCAAAGAAAGAATTAGCCAGAAGAAGAGCAGAGAATAGATCAGCAACGGCTGCTACGCTAATCTCACCTGGTGTCTATGCCCGGGAAGTCGATGCCGGTGCAATTATGCCGCCCTTAAACTATAGTAGCACTGCGATGATGGACCTACTCAGAGAAATTAACGCGGGAATTACCCGGATACTGTTACAGGAATATGACGCATATGTCTTAGGTAATATGCCACCGCTGAAACCCACAAAGGAATAACATGGCACTATCGCTCCAGGAAGCACGCAATATGGTTGAAGCAATCGAGACAAATGATGTCTATGATCCTAACGATTGGGAACTTGACTTTGTGGATTCGATCCACTCCTGGTTGTATAAAGGCTTCGGCCTGACTGAGAAGCAGGAAGCCTGTCTGCAGCGGATCTACAACAAACTACTCATGGCCGGATACACTGAGGAAGAAAAGCCTCAACAGAAGCCAGACGAACGTAATCCATATGAGGTCCTTGGAGTCGATGAAGATATGTCCCTGGATGATATTCAGAAGAAGTACCGGACCTTGGTTATGCAGTGCCATCCAGACCGGGCCGGCGGGCTGCACCCGGAGATTATCGCGTTTGCTTCCGAGAAGATGAAGCGAATTAACGCGGCATTTGACTGTATTAAGAAAGAACGGGGAGAATAATGATCAGAGTCGGTTGGTTCAAGATACGCAAGTACTATCGTGGTGGAGAATCGATCTGGGCTGTATATATCTCCAAGAAGTTGAGCAAAGATTACCATGATGAACAAGAACTTCTGCAGCATATCGGAGATGGTACTGAAGGTGGTCAATCGTATGGTTGGACGGTCTATTGTAGATATATAGGAAAGAAGAAACCAAGAAACACCGATTTATTGAAGCTGGAAGAATATATGACTTCCCGTTGGAAAGAGATCAACGGTGAGTATACAGCAAATAAAGAGAAGAGACGCGCAAGATGGTTAGCAAAAATGAAACGGGATGAGGAAAAACGGATTAAGAAACCGAGGTAAGCAATGGCATATAAGTTCAAGAAGAAGTTCCTGATCAGCCTTGAACTCGAGGCTAAGACCGAGTCGGATATGGAAGCGCTGGTGACAACACTCGGCCTATCGCTGATGGGTTGGATGGGATACCATAAGAAAAACAGGGGCAAGACTACCAAAGTTCATTTCAAGATGCTGGTGACAGAGGATATGAAACAGCCAAATGACAAATAGAGGTGCGCGTATATGCTACGACAAATTCAAAACCTGGATTGCAGCAGACCGTACTGGATCTATTTTGAGACTCCAGACAGGATTAAACACTGGTTCTGAATAACCGGACGTGAGGACATGATCAGATTTCTGGATGCACGAGATACATATATGCCCCAACGAAAGAAGAAAAATGACAAATAGAGAGTTTATCCTACATATTACAGCCAAGACAGCGCAGGAGCGGATCGTCAAGATCCTGACCTGTGTTGATCGCAGTTACACACTCCAGGTTGCCAAGCCTAAGGATAATTTTCCAACCAGCAGCGGTCTCACAAATATCATTATCCCGGCCAAGAATCAGAAGAACAAGATCGCTGTTGTCGCGCACCACGATGTTTTCCCGGGATCTGCCGGCTATAACGACAATTCGACCGGAGTAGTCACGCTGCTCAAGATGCAGAGTCTCGTTCCGGACAATGTCGAATTGGTATTCACTGATGGTGAGGAGCGCGGCGGCCAGGGCTGCAGGTATTATCTGGAGAATTATCCCAGACCGAAGCAAGCGATTAACCTTGATGTAATCGGCCTCGGTACCCGGATCTTCTATGAGAGATACGGCAAGACAACCTTTGCGCTGCCAGCAAACCTTAAAGAATATACGAACATACCATTCAGCGACAGTTACACCCTGGATCACTACAATGTCCCAAATATCCTGCTGCTGACTGGAAGTCATCCTGGATCCTTAATACCGGATATCTTCAATGCACAGCACAACGGCCGGGATGATGGCAATATCGAACTGATCTCAGAAGCCACAATGGACAGCGTGCTTGATGTCGTAATCAAAATTCTCAGAGCGGAGGCTGCAAGATGATCTGCCAGTTCCCGAAATGCGGAACCAAACTGCGCAGCGGCAAGAAGGTCATTCATCTTAGGAAGTACCAGAAACTCGGAATGAACGAACACAATGCTGGAAAGTTCTGCGACTTCCACGAACGGCTGCTCTGGGGCCATGACATTGCTCATATTGGAAGATGCTTCTATACAGGAAAGAATTACAAACACAAAGTAGACATAGGGCAGTTGCTGGCTCTGAAGACGATCGAACGGGAGATCGAAGAGTTAAGCCCTATAAACCAGGAGAGGTGAGAAAGATGATTCCAGGAAAGTCAGTGGTAATCGGCAAGTTCGGGGATATTACAGTCTCCGGATACTACATGCCGGCAAAACGTGGCCCTTCAGATCGTGTCTGGATAGCCATTCGGCAGGATAAACCAAAAAGCAAGACTTCTAAACGATGGGAAGTTCGCGAGAATTTATCCTACGTTCATGGAGTTGATGTTCTACTTCGAAAACAAAATAGGTGAGGTATGAACGCTAGACAGAGAGCAGCAATGAAAGAGTATCAACATTCAGAGGAATTCCGGGCTTCAGGGAGAAAGTACCGGCATTCTTCTAAAGGTAGGGCAACACGTTGGGCATACCGGCACCGACCTGAGGTCGTGGCGCGGATTGCCCTGTACAATGCAAAGTACAGAGAGAGGATGAGAGTGATGAAGGAAATGACTGAAGCACAGAAGTATGCATTTGAGTACCGGCGCCGGCCGGAAGTCAGGAGACGGACTGCTCTTTACAACAAGAGGTACAGAGAAGCACAAAGAGCATTAGGTATGCCAAAATGCAGTACGACCAGCGCCACCATGAAGAAACTCTGGGCTAAGCGCCGCAGTGGTGGATACATCGGCCGGATCGTGGAAAAGAAGAAGTACATAATCAAGACGACTATTGTCGGCAGCAGCAAGCAGGAACTTCTGCGCAAGATCAGACTGCTGAAGCAACAGGTGAAACGCGAGATCCAATAACAAGGTGTGCTCAAAGCGCTCGTGCCCTCCCGATGGGAAAAACGAACCGCTACTTAACCAGGACTTTGATATGAGAAAACAAATAATGATGGTAGAAGTAAAAGTACCCGCAATGAACGTCTGGCAAGCCGAGGACAAACTGGTCAAGCGGCTGAAAGGATACAGTTTTAAGTTTATTCGAAAGGAGATCCAATGTTGTCCCGCGAAGAACATATAGCCAGGCACAAAGAACTGCACCGGTACCTTGATGAACTCGTTGCAGACTGGATTACCCACACTGGCAAGTTACCGTCTACATCTAGTGTATTCGAATTGATGATGTGGTCTTCAAGCCAGATCGACAACCCAACCGAGAAAGGGCAAGAGCATGCATGAAACAGCCAGTAAATTTGCAGGAATGACACTTAAGATAAAAAAGGGAACTGTACATCCTCAATTCCCTGAGTTCGGCGGAAGTAAGATCCGTATTGAGGATTGGTGGGATCGGGTCTATGGTAAGTCCTGGACCATATCTGAAGGCAATCCTGCGTGCATCGTCTATGCTATGCGGCAGTTGATCGCGGATCCTATGGTGCCCATGGACGATGAAGTCCTCTATGGGAAAGTCGGTCAGTTAGGGCATCTGATACATGTATCTGAACTCGAGGTCCCGAAATGATTAGATTTCTAACGTACATTATCCGGTATTTTACGCACCATACATTAGCCCAGATTAAGAAAGGTAAGATACCCAAGGATGGCAAATGGCATCTTTTAACAGTAACCTGCTGGGTGCACGATCATGGTGTTGTGACCAAGCAATACCTGGATGGACTGGAGATCAAGAAATGATTGACATTACGCAGTTGAAGGCGGAAGATATAGGCAGATGGGTGCTATATCAGGGGTATGGTGGGGAATACGAGCGCGGACGCATAAAGAGTTGGAATGAGAAGTTTATCTTTGTGGTCTACAAGTGTGCGGAGCAATGGGACCGGTTCCAGGATTTTACCGGGAATGCGACCAATCCGGAAGATCTTCGGTTCTTAAGTGCGGAAGAGGTGGTCTGATGATCGCCAAGAAGCACATCGTGGGATTCCGTGTGACAGAGGCTGAGCTTGCGCAGATAAATGATCAAGTCGAGAGAGAACACTTGGGCTATATATCTACGTTAGTCAGGAAGGCTACATTCTGGTACATTGAATCTATGAACAAGCCGGAAACACCGGCTCCACGAAAGGTGACCCTCAATGAAGACGCAGAAAAAAGACCGAAGGATCCTCCGAACACAAGTTAAGATCGAACGCAGATCACGGCCTTATGTATATGAACATGATACCCATGAGTTATCGGAGTTACTCAGTATCCCAAAGCAGGTTTTGCAGCAAATGATCAATGAGAAGGTCGAGGACTACCAGATGCAGCATGATATGATCAGTAAATCTAAAGGAGAGGATTGATGCAAAAACACAATGATGAGAGTTGTCCTATCTGCGGAAATCACTACCTGTCGAAAGCAGATATGGCGCGGAAGATACTTGAGAAGATCGGTTTCAAATCGGAGCAGAGCCAGGCATATATGGGTAATTTCAGCGTAGAAGAAATGAGAGCAATATACCAGCACGTAGTGGTGCAGCACGTAAAATAAGAGAGGGTACGATGAATCAGGACCAGAGAAAGTTTTTAATTGAACAAGTTGAGCATACCTGCACAGAGCAGATCGAGAAACTCGAAGAGCAAATCCCCACCAAGCCATCCCTGAACAACTACATCATTGCTGCCTTCCTTGATAACAGCATCAAATTCGCAGACATCGACAAACTTAAGAAGAAGATGCGCGAAGGAGTCCTGAAACTCGGCTCCCGCCAGACTTTAATCGAAGAGACCGATGAAGATGATGACACCTATTATGGAAGGCGCCGCCGCAGCAACGGTAAGTCTATTGAGACAGTCAAAGTCTCCGCAGAGGACATCTTTGTCATTCCTCAGGACTACAAGGATGCTCTGGCCGAATACGAGAAGAAGAAGGAAATAATTGAGAAGAAGATCGAAGCATTGAAGGGAACAAAGAAGACCATTGTCCTGAAACTGCAGAAACGCTGCTCACATTGTGGAAATTGGACCTGAAAACAGGATTTCTGAAAAGTGCTGTCAAGAAAATAGTTGAACTTTTTTTTGAGCACAAAATTTCCTCATAAAAGCCATTTTATCCATTTCTCGACGAGAAAATGCTATTTTTGAAAAACCCATATGCTATACTTGTAGTAGAAAGGAGATAAGCATATGACGACGATAGACGAGTTGTACCGGAAGTATTACACGAAGCAGAAGAAGGGATTCCTAGCATATCTTGAATGGACCACCAGCAAGGGAATCAAGATCTGTATAGGATGTAAAGAGAATCGCAAACTGATGACGAAGGTAGGCAATGGCAGATGGTGTGTCAAGCATCGAGTCCTGGGGGCCGGATACGACCCTATGGAGCAGTTGCTGAAACTCAAGCAGAGCATCCAGCCTGAACTAGATTCGCAGTTGGAACGGCTCAGCATATAAAGAGAGGTGAGAATGCTTATGGCGGGAATACTATTCACACTTGGAGTATTGATCCTGGTTATTTCTGGATGCGCTACACCACGCAGCAAATACACCCTGTATGAGCAGGACAAGGTGATCAAGGCTAATGCAACACCGGCTGATTTCGTCAACGCTACCGGAGAGAACATCGAACTGAGGCGGGATACGGACAATAAGACTGTCTTTGCAATCCGCGATAGATAGGTGCCTGCGCCTCAGGGGCGGGTAACTCCTGATTGCTACTATCAAATCCCGTTACAGGGCGCGGGCCTCATAAAATCTCTGAGTTCGATAAGTTGAGTCTGATAATCCGGGATCATAGGGTCGTATTCCTGGATCCGGTTGTTGATCAGGATCTTACTCCGCGGGTCTTTGCTGCAGACCATTTCGATCTCAACGTCCATTTTACCCCATATATCCTGGATATCCTTCAGCAGTTTTCCTTTGGATACATGCGCGTTCGGGGTCAGATGGTACAATCCGGTCAGATCTGTATCCAGAATCCTATCCACCTGCTTCGCCAATTCCAGAGTTGTGATCCCATTCCATCGGACATCAATGTAACCGGTAACGGTCCCGGTCTGACGCATAAACCATTCGAATAGTCCGGATCCGTTCTTCTTCAGTTCCGGCCCGATAATCGAGGTCCGGAGCGTCAGATCCTTGCCATTTATGATCTCACCCAAAGCCTTTGTCCTGCCGTACCAATTGGTCTCCGTAGGCACCGAAGATTCGTCATACGGACCGTTCTTGCCATCAAACACACAGTCAGTACTGATATGGATCAATTTGGCATCGATCTCCCGGCAGAGGTCCTCCAGGATATGCGGAAACAGGCTGTTCCCTATGATTGCCCGGGTTGGATTCTCATTTGAAGGTTTTACCAGGACGCCGATGCAGTTTATGATCACGTTCGGAGCCACTGATCTTACGATATCCTTGAATGCGTCAATGTTCTTTTCAATGTCAGCATACAGATACTCGATCCCATCGATCCGGTCCCGCGCTGTAGCCCGCATTTCATACTTTCCGGTTGAGTTCAGATAATGATACATCATGTGTCCGGTCATACCACCCGCTCCTGCTACAAGAACTCTCTTCATTGTAAGAATCCTCCTTCGGTTAGCATCCTGGCTATCATCTCCTGCGACATCAATGCCTGGCTGTCTGATGTGTAAGATGTGAAGCCAACTCTCGGTAAGCCGATATTCTCATGGTACACCACAAAATAGTTATCCCCAAATTGGTAGCAATCAGGTGCTTCGTATTCTGTGATCAGAGTCTCATGCAACTTCTCCCCTAATCTGACACCAACCTGCTCAATTGCAGTAATCGAGTTTCCGTAGTGATCGACAAGCACCTTAGCCAGATCGATGATCTTGCAACTGGGCATCCTCATTACAAACAAGCCCCCGGGCATATCAAAGTCACCGGCTGTCAGAACCAACTTCACTGCCTCCTGCAAAGTCAGGAAGTATCGCGTCATCTTGTCGCTGGTGATAGTGACTCGATTGTACCGCTTGATCTGGTCTATAAACAGAGGAACAACAGATCCATTAGATCCAAGGACATTGCCGCCACGGATACAGACAAACCTGGTGCTGTTTTGCCTATTGGCATGCAGGATCAACTTCTCACCGATCGCTTTGGTCATACCGTAGATATTCAATGGGTTTGCGGCTTTGTCTGTGGATACATCCACTACCCGATCAACACTGTTGATCAGCGCGGCCTGGATAACATTCTCCGTGCCGGTTATATTGGTCTTCATGGCTTCATAGGGGAAATCCTCGCATATCGGGATATGCTTCAGAGCCGCGAGGTGATAGATAACATCGATCTCCCGGCAAGCAACATTCAATTGATCGAAGTCCCGAACATCACCCACAATGAATTTCAGCCGCTTATCATTGAACTTCCGCTGCATGGTGACCTGGGCGAATTCTCCGCGGGAATAAATTGTGATACTGAGTGGGTCCCGTTCCAATAACTGCCTGGTTAATTCCTGCCCCCACGATC
>Ga0209777_10007477_pt1 | contig 12126 bp, 13 predicted proteins | sample FrelakmetHBP12HB_FD_187147 | JGI IMG/M metagenome (GOLD analysis project Ga0209777, IMG submission 187147) | Freshwater lake sediment microbial communities from the University of Notre Dame, USA, for methane emissions studies -HBP12 HB (SPAdes)... | ecosystem: Environmental > Aquatic >... | reverse complement strand
CTGCTCGTTTTTCCTGATTTAGATGTGTATTACGAAACCAAAAATCCGGATCATTTGATCAGTACATTCGCCGATGCCACACGAAATCTCATTCGCTGCGAAGATGTAACAAGCATCGAATGCGAGAAAGATATGCACAAAAGATACCCAAAGCAGGTGCCTAAAGGAATTTTCTTACAGTATCGTTTCAACAATGGAATGCGTCTTTGGAAAGTCGATATTTGGGCCGTCGAAGATAAGCGAGTTCTGATTGAAAAGATGCAGGAATCGAAAAAATTCAAAGAAACGATGACTCCTCAACAACGAAAAACGATCCTTCTGTCTAAGCACAAATTAGCTGCCCCGTTTGGGCGCACACCGGTTGGTAGCAGTTATCTCGTTTATAAAGCAGTTTTGGAAGAAGGGTTGAATGATATTGAAGAGATCCTTGCGTACATTAGGAAGCACGGCGGGAATGTTGATCGCTTAAAATAGGTAATTTATGAAAAAATTTATCGGTTTACTGTTTGCCATTTCGGCTTGCTGCGGATATGCAGAAATTCAAAAAGAACCAGTGTCAAGAGAGATATTGCAAGCTAGTGTTTTGCAAAAAGATATCGTTCCACTAACAGAATTTGCAAAAAATGGCAATTTGCTCGCTCGCCTAATGTTAATTCATTTATATACAGAAGGGACCGTAGGAGAAAAAAATCAAAAAGAAGCAGAAAAATGGATGTTGGAAGTCAGCGCTCAAATGCATCAATTGTCTCCCGAAGATCGAGCAGAAAAGTTCAAATCCGAATATAAAATTCTTGAAAATATTACCGCTCAATATGGATCTGATAACACCTATAAAGGCATTTTGGGTTACATGTTATTACGAGGATGGGGAACAGAAAAAAATTACGATCAAGCTTTTAAATATGTAAAAGAATCCGCTGATTTAGGAAATGCATTTTCCAATGCAGATTTAGGAAAAATGTACCAAGAAGGATTAGGCACGGAAAAAGATTATTTTGAAGCTTACCATCGTTATCGTTCTGCAGCAGATAACGGTTTGTCTGTGGCATATTACAGATTGGGTTTAATGTTTGATAATGGAATCGGGGTAGAAAAAAACACAAAAAAAGCACAAGAACTTTTTCAAAAAGCCGATTTTATCATCAACAAAAATAATATTATATCACACACAGAAACCCTCTCTAAAGATTGGATGATTGGGGGAAAGATCCACTTTGAAGAACAAAGCTCTGCTGATTATGTCGGAACAGTAGAGATTAACGAACTAACTCGAAAAACAATCAAAGATTTCTTCGATGTTCGAATTGATTCTTGCGCCCATAATGCAAAAGCACTAATTAAAAAAGCAAATGATCAGATCATCCTCACTCATTATGAAGAACGAGCCAAACCGGGCATTGGAGAAGAAATGCACGCGACTCTGTTGTATACAAAAAAACGGGTCGAGAATGGGCATGAAACTCTTCGCGATATTTATGAAAATCTGAGGGACGCGGATGCAAGCTTGCCACAAGATCGAGCTCCAACTGTTGAACAAGTAGCAAATGCCTATCAAAAGATCATCAAACCTGATTGGGAATTTCAGATTGTCGATGTCGTATTTATCAGCGGTAAAACGGGGTGTGGCATTGTGGCTAAATTACAATTGGATGGCAAAGACGAACTATCAAACAATCAAGGCAATCCGATTTCTGGTAACTTTTTACATGTATCGCTAGCAATGATAGACGCCTCAATGACTTCGGAAATGGGAAAAATACAACTCGTGGCTTCCGCATTAAAAGATAATTTGTCCGGCAAAATGGTGAAAATTGGCAATAGAAATGGCCAAGCGGATTTGGAATTTGGGGTGACAGGATCCGTGGATCGCATCAGGCCCTCGTCTAATTAGATGCTCATTGAATAGGAACGTATGAATTTAATTTCAAAAGGTCAGTTGCGCTTATATTTTGCAGGTCCGCTTTTTAATCAAGCTGAACGCCAGTTCAATGAGCGACTTTGCTTAAAATTGGAAGAGCTGGGTTTTAGCGTGTTTTTGCCGCAAAGAGATGGCATTGAAAGCTCTAAGCCGCCGTACAAAGAAATGTCAAAAGATGATCGCAGGCGAGCGATGTTTACTATGGATCGGGATCAAATTTTGGCAGTAGATGTCTTTTTGTTTGTCCTTGATGGGAGAGTGCCTGATGAAGGCGCATGCGTTGAGCTGGGCATCGCCTACGGACAGCGATTTTTGACTCAGCAAAAAAAGGTGTTAGTGGGATTGAAAACGGATAATAGAACGGCTTTTGCAGAAGCCATGCTGAATCCAATGATTTCTCAAGCTTTGGATAAGATCTGTCTGAAAGAAGAAGAGCTGCTTGATTATCTGAGGCAGGTGCTGAAAGATTGTGCACCCGCCTTAGCAATCCATAAAAGATAAAAAACGATACGGGGGATACTCTTGCGAGCAAGTTTGAAAAAAATATTTTTCCTCATAGGAGCCTCTGGATCCGGAAAAACTACTGCGACCAAAGAGCTGGAAAGACGAGGCTTAGCGAACTTTAAAATCCTCTACTTTGACAGCATCGGGGTCCCTTCAATAGAGGAAATGGAAGCAAAATATGGCGGGCCCGAAGAATGGCAGAAAGTAAAAACTATCGAATGGGTTCAGGTCATTAAAAGAGATTTCCTGCCTGACGTTCACGTTCTATTCGATGGCCAAACCAGACCATCTTTTATCGAGAATGCTTGCCATAAGAATGGGATCAAAAAATTTGAGATCCTCTTATTTGATTGCTCTGATGAAGAAAGAAAGAGGAGACTTGTAGCTCGAGGTCAAGCAAATCTGGCGGATGAGAATATGATGAATTGGGCCAGATATCTACGAAAAGAATGTCAGGATCGTGGGTATCTCATCATTGACAATACATCTATGCAAATTGAAGAAACCGTGTCCTGGCTACTTGCACATTTACATCATTAATCTCTTCTTGCTCCCGCTTTAAAATGAATCCGCAGAATGACCCCATGCGCCTTGTGTGTCCGGATATCTGGCATATGGCCTTTTTTTATCAACCACTGTATATTCTGGCTTATGGATTTGAAAAAGTTTCGTTCGCTTGAAGTGTCTGGATTAGGCCTCGGTTGTATGGGGATGACTGGTTTTTATGGCCCTGCGAACAAAGATCAATGCGTTCAAGCGATTCGAACAGCGCTCGAAAATGGCATTACCTTGTTAGATACCGCAGATAACTATGGATTCGGGGAAAACGAGACCCTTATAGGAACCGCCATTGCTCCGCTTCGCAAAAATGTCCGTATTGCTACCAAAGTTGGCGTTGTCCGTCAAAAAGAAAAGCCAGAGCTGTTCTCCATCAACGGGACTCCGCAATATATCAAGCAGCAGTGTGTCAACAGCTTAAAGCGATTAGGGGTTTCTGTTATTGATCTATACTATCTTCATCACGTTGATCCTAATACACCGATCGAAGAAACGATTCATGCAATGGCAGAGCTCGTTTCAGCTGGCCTGGTGCGGCATATTGGACTTTATGAGATGGGAGTACAGTATATTCGCCGAGCTCATGCGGTACACCCCATCACGGCTGTTCAAGCAGAATATTCCCCCTTTTCAAGAGAGGCTGAAGAGCAGATCCTTCCCCTCTGTAAAGAGCTTGGAATTGGATTTATCGCCTGCAGTCCCATTTGCAGAGGACTTCTCAGCGGCGCAATCACTTCATTTCAAAATTTGGCACCAGATGATTTTCGTCGAAATTTCCCTCGATTTCAAAATGAAAACCTTAGCCACAATCTTTCGATTGTCAGCTCTCTGCAGAAAATGGCAAAAGAAAAATCTTGTTCGCTATCCCAATTGACTTTGGCTTGGGTTGCGGCCCAGTCGCCTTCCTTTCTCCCTCTTTTTGGAACAACTCAATCGGTCCATGTATTAGAAAACATAAAGAGCGCAAAGATCCATTTCACACAGGGTGAAATAGATAAGATCAATGCAATCGTTTCAAAAGGAATGGTTCGCGGAGACCGGCATCCTAAAATGGTCCAACAGCTCTATAAGCCTTCCTGATCAAGTGCTAAAAGCTCGCTCATGGTTAAACGCATCATGTAATATCGATCAGTCTGCATTTTTTTCTATTCGCTATTCTTTTTCCCCAATATTGCTAACCGTGGATTTGCTTGACTATGGGGTATCGGAATGATTTCAGGTTTTAAATTCGCTGCTTGAAAAAGGCGCAGCCATGTTTCTTGTGTAAACAAACCGCTTACATGTTGATCGGATTCGACAATCATAGGATGCGACCCATCGCGAATCATGTAGACCATCGCACTGATGTATGAAGAATCGGTCGGATCGGGATCATATTGCCATTCCAGATACCGTAATCCTTTGCTATCCAAATCGTTCCCTCCATGGTGAGTGGACGATTTAAACGTTTCTTTGAAAAAATCGGGAACCATAAGAACGATTCCGCCTAAGCGGCAATGTTTTGCGCTTGTTTGAATGGCTTTTAACAAGTCTTCTTCGCTACTCATAGAATTGATTGCATCATGGACAAAAACAGCATCAAATTGCTTGCCTATTTGAAGTTCCCTCATATCCCCAACGATATGTTCGCATTCAGGATTGAGTTTTTTACTCACTGCGAGCATTTGAGGAGAAAGATCAACCAAAGTCATGGCAAAGTGCTTTTTTAGATGACTGGCATTGTTTCCGCCTCCGCTCCCGAGCTCGAGTACGTGTTTTAAAGGATGACAATTGCGACGGAGAAGATCTAAAAACAGATTGGCTTCTTCTTCGTAATCCTGAGGGGGTGAAAGCAATGGCCACCATTCCGCAAGGGTCGAGTAAAGAGCTGAATTTTTTTTCATATTCATATTTGTTTCCTTCCGTTCCAGCATCATTTTAGCCTATCAATGCTTTTTCAAATGCTCTGCCACCAATTTGGCTATTTGTTCTTCCAGAGCGCGGTTAAAGAAAACATGTCCCATACCCTTAATCGTGACAAATTTGGCATTAGGAATTGCATCAGCCACAGCTTTGCCATGCCTTAGCAATACAATTGGGTCTTTATCTCCGTGAATGACAAGAGTAGGGCGATTTATTTTTTGAAGAGTACTTGACTGCTTCATCTGAGCGAGAAATCCCTGCATCATTAGATCATGATTTTTGGCATTTTTATTTTTGGTGCGGGTCAGAAAATCGATTGTGAAAGCTTTGGCCATCTCTTCATCAAATGGAATTTCTGCATTTGCATGACGCCAAACAGGCAAAAGGTTTTGAACAGTTTCATCTACCGTTTTTCCATTTTTGACTGAAAAAAACATCTTCGTCATACGATCTAGAAACTCTTGTTCAACGGCCGTTAGATCCATCAAACCTTCTTTCGTTATTTCAATCGGTCCTGCAGAGATAATGACCAGACCAAGAACTTTTTCAGGATAATCTACTCCGATTCTTTGACAAATCCATCCTCCCATCGAATCGCCAATGAAATGCGCTTTTTTGATGCCATAACCGTCGATCACAGAAATAGCATCTTTGGCGAGATCTGACATGGTATACGGTGTTTTTTGCCAGTCAATTTCAGAAGACTCGCCCACATCGCGATGGTCATAGCGAATAACGTAAAAACCCTGGCTGGCAAGGTATTGGCAAAAAACATCAGTCCAAAATCTTGCCGTGCTCATCTTTCCGGCAATGAGAACGCAAGCAGGGTCTAAAGATTTGCCAAAGGTTTCTGTGTGGATTTTAATATGATCGACAAAGATATCTTTTTTAGAAAATGGGGTCATTTTGTTGCTCATTTTAATAAACTTAATTTTGTTTTTATTTTCTCTACATTTTCTTCAACTGTTTGAGTATAAGTATTTACTTCTAAATCATAAGACACATTTTCATGCACTTTGAAATATTGTCCCCGTGCGCCTCCTAAAAATCGATTACCACGATTACGTTCGCGCTGTTCTAAAATATCTAATGGGGTAATTATTCCAACGTAAAGAACTTTGTAATTTTTAAAAACTTGGCGCCATTCCTCTATTTCAATGGCGCCGAATGCAACATCTTCGATAATCAGATTATACTTTTGGTCAGCAAGAAGAAGGGCGATATCTTTGAGAGAACGTGTAATCTTTTTCGCAAAAGGACCAGAATGAATTTGATAAATCGCCTGCCCTGTGGGATCGGTTGCTGGCTCCCAAGAAAAACCTAAAGATGCCGGCCTGCCTTCCCAATTATTGATTTTTTCTGGCATGAATCCAATGATCTTATCTATGCCAATATGAAGAAATGGTTCGGAAAAAGACTCTTGAAGAGCTTTTGCTAAAGTAGTTTTCCCAGAGCTGGAAGGGCCATTAAGATATATGATTTTAGATGGTTGGATCATGACTAATAGACCTTTGTTTGTAATTAACCGCTAAACAATTCATGTTATTCCTTTTGTCGAGCTGTTGTACTAAATTAGTGTGAATATTATTTTTTCATCTTTTTGTAAGCGGTTTCGAATTGTTTTTGATTTGTCCATTGCATAAACTCCACAGGGGCGTCGTTGATCAAAACAAAAGCCACAATAAGTCCCTCAGATGGCCTGTTTGGTTGGATGATGACCTCTCGACCTTTGATCGCCTCCTGGAGATCGTCTACTTCAAAAGCTACGTGGGGTAGGTTTTTAACGATATCGGGAAGGTTGCAATTTTTACCGTATCGCATCCATTCGATATTAAACTCATTTTCCTCATAGCCAGCAGCATAAACATCATAATCGGCTAAATATCTTTCGTTTTTCATTTTGCGAGTAGTCGGAATTCCCACATGATTATAGCGGTATTTTTTACTGTCCATACATTGATTGATCCTTTCAAAATTGATAATGTTTTCTTAGCTGATTTAATCGCTCTAATCTACTGATTTCGAGTTTTTTAAACCACTCGTCTTTGGAAAGATTCTTGTACGCCGTTTCAGCAAAAAATTGCGCTTTTGTGGAGTAGATTTCGGCGAGCTCTTCACAAACCAAACCCCGTGCGGTGTCGAGCACCTCTTTTGGCATATCGAGTTCATTGCGTTTCATCATGGAATCATATTCATTATCCAGCGCTAGTAAAATATCCAGGGCTTCGTTGTTTCGATTCAGCAAACGCAATGCTCGAGCGACAGCCCATTTTGCCACTCTAACATTAGGAAGATATCCTTCCTTTTCTCGAAATTTTTGTGCCTGCTGCAAGGTAGTTAGCGCCTTTTCGTATTGCCGGGCTTCTATGTAGGCTTGCCCCAGGTTGTTATATAACGAACCTAACCAGGCTTGAGCGCGCTCGATCTTGGACTTTTCAGCCAATTCGATGGCGCGAAGATTCCATGCGATCTTTTCTTCGGGCGTGGCGGCTACGATGGCGATCATATGGGCGGCATTACAGGTATGATAATCAAAATGATGCGCTGCACTAAGATCAAAAGATTGCTTAAACAAAGGAAGGGCCGCCTCATTATTTCCTGCCTGCATCCACACCCGCCCACGCTCCAGAAGAATGCGTACCCGAGCGAGATGATCTTGAGACGTTAAAAGTTTTTCGGCAGCGTTGAGAGTCTCATGCGCAGCATCAAATTTCTTTTGCATCGCTTGAGTCAATGCGATCTGCGACATGATTTGTATATAGATCGACTTATTTTCTAAGGCAAATGCTTGGGGCAGAAGCTCTTTTAGGTTTTTTTCAATTTGAACGGGATCGCCCACAAAAAGTTCATCGAAATTCTCAAGTTTTGATCGATCATCAGATAGAGGGGATTTATTCACATCGGGTCTCACGTTTTTTACAGAATCCGAGAAGCTATTTGGATTCGAGTCTGTCGTTTTACTATTTTCAATCATTCGTTTTACAGCTTCCACAATTATTTCTGGCTGGTGCAAAGGGATCATGTGATCGCTGTTTTCTGCAATGACCAAATTCCCGTTCGAAGACCGCGTGGCCAAATCCTGTTGAAGAAGCCTCCATGCGGGCAAAAATTTATGGAAATATTGAACCCGATCTTCAGGCATCCCATTCGTATCGGGTGCTTGTCCGGCCGCTATAACAGTCAGTGGCAAGTTTTCAAAAGATAACTGAGCCTTTTTCAGCTGTTGAAGACTGTCTAAGAAATTAAAATATTCTTGAAAACTAGCTCTGGTCTGTTTGGTAGTACTTTGATGTGCAAGTATCGCGTTTCTCGTTGTCTCAGGGAACATATTGAACTCATGCTCACTGTCAGAAGAATGCACAAATAAACGACGCACCCCAAGTTTAGCTACCAGTATCCCAATCTGAGGAGAAAAGAGAGCTTTTTCTAACCAGTTTTGCTTAGGCTCCGGAGGGAGTGCTTCTACACAGCGTTCATGAGCAGAATCCACCAATACGAGACCGGATACTTCGTCAGGATATCGTTTTGCGTATAGCTGGACATTGAGGCCGCCAAACGAGTGTCCCACGAGAATAAAAGGGGGGCGTATATTCGACCTGCTCAATAAAGCATGCAGTTCCTCAACAATTTGTTCGCTTGTTCTTGGATAAGGGCTTTCTTCGCTCCATCCATAACCTGCACGATCGTAACTGCAAACTTTTGCAAATTTGGCAATCTCCGGCTGCACAAGCGCCCATTCTAACGAATCGCACCCAAGTCCTGCATCCAACACAACTGTTGGCGTGCCGTCTCCCATGCAATGGATATGAAGTTTGTATCCGCCCATGTCGACCAATTGTCCGGGAGGAGGGTATCGTTTTTCATCGAGTTTAGTACTAATCCATTGATATACAGCTCCGGTCACGCAAATAAGAGTGACCAGACCAAAAAGACCAAGCCCGATCATTTTACACCATTTCCAAAACATGCTCCTCCTTATAAAGGGTGCGAATCATTTTCATTTTGATCGATAATCTTGACCATATAGAGACATGGATTGTTCTCATCCCATATGGTTTTAAACTCTTCGAGAGGAAAAAAACCATTGGCCTGATAAAAACGTCTCGTTTTTGCATAATTTTCATCTTCAATAGAAGGTGAAAGGGTCTTGACGGTTAAAAACTTGAAACCTTTTTTGCGCAGATATTCCTCGGATTTTTCGAGCAGCGCCTTTCCAATACCTTTTCTTTGATGTTCCTTCACTACCCCCATCACAGAAATTTCCGCAGCAGAGGAGGTGTGTATTTTTAAAGTGAGAAATCCAACGATCTTATTATCCATCTTTGCGGCAAAAGTGGGGAGTTTTTCTGCTTGGAGCGCATAATCCTGAATGGACTTTTCTATCTGAAACCATTCAGGGAGTGCGTGCAAAATGTTGCTGCAAACCAATCCCTTATCTTCGAGTAACTCTTCAATTTTCATACGCCCCCTTTTGAAATTCAATCAATTCGATGAGGGCCCCATCATGAACGATCATAGCCGTTCGAACACCGCTCGATGGCGCACCTGGGGATAGCAAGACCTCTTTTCCTTTCAGTGCTTCATCCAAGTCGTCCACTTCAAAAGCAATATGCGGCACTTTTCGAAGAATATCCGGAACAGGACAATCTGGTTCGAATCGCATCCATTCGATGCCATATGGACTTGTTTCGAATCCCATCACAAAGACCTTCAGATGCTTGTGATGTGTTTCTCCGGGACGTGGATCTTCATAGGGAATTCCCAAATGATGATATTTCCACCCCCATTTTGCAATCGCCATCGGGGGTTCATGGGACAATCGTTTGTTGATATGTTTATTCATTGGCATAAATCCCTCCTTTTATTGAACGCAATCAAGTCTCTTGGAGAGGCGCCGAATTGCATCCCATCCCAAAACCAGAGTAAATAATATTAAAGCAAGAACGCTCATTCCAAATGGAAGATAGCCTGTTGGCCCGAGCATTGCGGATCGCATTCCCTCCATCACGTACATCAACGGGTTCAGCAGGGTAAGATAGCCCGCCGTATGCGACAGCGCATAGACCGCGGTCCATGAGAAAAAATAGCCGCCAAACATGTACAAGGGGTTAATCACACGCACAAAGAGATGCGACAGGCTGCTCATTTTTTTAAAAACGCTCGATAGCCACAATGCAAAAAAGCCAAACATGAGATTACTTAAAACAAAAATGATGGGAATTTTCCAGAGGCTGATTTGTCCCAAATCGAATTGAGAAAATAATAGCAGCTTACCCAAGGGAAATAAGGTGAGGCTAATGATTGACGAAAGCAAAGCCCAAGAAAGTCCGTAATAAATAAAGACCAACCAGGCAGGAATCGGCAATGACAAGATGTACAGAATCGTTCGATATTTTTCCAAATCGACAATCATCGAACTGACCCGTCCTATGACCTCAAAAAAACCAAAGCTAGCGATCGCTCCAACGAGAATGAAGCTCCCATAGTTGGACGCAAGTCCATATGTGGGCAGTAAACGACCAAAGATCAGCACAGTGATGACAAGTCCAATCGCGGCATCCAGGCATTTACCCCAAAATTGTTCCTTGAATATCCGCAAATCGCGGCGAATCAATTGAACTACCGTAAAAAAATATCTCGAATATCGAGACTTTTGAATGCTATTTTTCTTCATGATCAGACTCTTGGATTAATTTGATAAATACCTCTTCCAAACGCCCTTTTTGGTGAAGTTTCATGAGGTTGCTCGGAGTGTCGATAGTTTTGACGACCCCCGCATCGATGATGCACACCCGATCCGAGAGGTACTCAGCTTCATCTAGGTAGTGTGTCGTAAGCAAAATGGACGATCCATTTCGTTTGAGCTCAACTATTTGATCCCACAATTGATGGCGAATGTGAGGATCCAAGCCTACGGTCGGCTCATCCAAAATGATCAATTGAGGACGATGCATGAGGGTTCGGGCAATCAAAAACCGCTGCTTGTAGCCGCCCGATAGGACGCTGGCCTTTGCATGCGCATACTCACGCAAATGGAATTGATCCATGAGTTCGTTTACGCGCTCATGAATATCGCGCTCTGACATGAGATGATACCGGCCGGCAAACATGAGGTTGTCCGCCAGTGTCAACTCCAAATCGAGGTTTAGATTTTGCGGACAAAAGCCAACGATCGTTCGATAAGAAACGATGTCTTCATAAATCGATCGGTTTTGATATAAAACGTCCCCAGAGGTAGGCGGATGAAGTCCCGCTACAATCGTCGACAGGGTTGTTTTTCCAGCCCCATTCACGCCGAGAAGCGAAAAAATCTCCCCCTCCTGAATATCTAAAGAAATTCCTTTCAGGGCCTCTTTGACGTAACCCTTGCTGCGAAATTGCTTATATATGGCCCGAATTTGAACCAATGTGTGTGTCATAAACACCTAAAACAAAAATGTACAAAAAAATCGACAAGATGGTCGAAGCGTAAAAATTCTCTAGTTAGAGAATTTTATGATGCTACCCGGTCGGCCGGATCAGCTAAAAAGAAGTGTTAACGATCTGTTCTCATATGACACGCAATATGATATGGATTGTAGCTGTTTTGCCAAATAACGGTCAATCATTTACAGCAAAACTTCGGCAAACTTGTCTTGTCGCGATTTTTCGGTTCATCGAGCATTTTCTTTGACCGGCCAAGGTAATTGTCGCTGATCGGCAATCCTAATTGTCGCCGCACACTCAAGGGATCGGCTCCATCTAAACCAGCTTTATGCAGCTCACAGCGAATCTGAGTTTCATTGAGGCCGAATCTTTGAGCTAGATAGCTCTAAATGCAGTATGGAGTAATGTATGTTTCACTCACCCGCAGGGGACATTTCTACTTAACGCTAACAAACAACTAATCCTTTACCGCCATTAACATAGATTACTTGACCGGTAATCCAGCTTGCCTGTTCCGATGCCAAAAAAACCACAGCATTGGCAATATCTTCGGGCTTGCCAACGCGATTCATAGGAATAAGTGTCTTGATACGTTGCTCCAATTTGTCGTCAATATACCCCGACTGTACAGGCCCAACGGAAACGACATTGGCGGTGATATCATAACGCCCTAATTCGACAGCAGCGCTACGTGTATAGCTTTCCATAGCGTGCTTGCTAGCAGCATACGATATCTCCGAAGGGACGCAATGGGAAGAGTCCGTGCTGATATTGACAATCCTGCCACCTTTAGTAGTCTTACGGCTGAGAGAACGTCT
>Ga0209777_10007476_pt1 | contig 12127 bp, 7 predicted proteins | sample FrelakmetHBP12HB_FD_187147 | JGI IMG/M metagenome (GOLD analysis project Ga0209777, IMG submission 187147) | Freshwater lake sediment microbial communities from the University of Notre Dame, USA, for methane emissions studies -HBP12 HB (SPAdes)... | ecosystem: Environmental > Aquatic >... | reverse complement strand
AATCCCTAATCCCAACACGTGTAATACACTTACAACGATATACCCCCCAGCTAAAAAACCCGCTAATCCGACAGCCATCCACTGGAGCAATAGAGCAAGCAGGGCACCCAATACTCCAGCCATTAATCCGATGACAATAATCATCCATTCAGGCTGTCCAGGGAAGAAGTGTGATGCCAAATGGATGCCCGTTATGAAGCCGATCAGACCGACAAAAAGCAAGAATAGCCTTCGGCCCATTACAAGCAAACCGACCCCCACCAGAATTCTTAACAGCATCATGACCGTTCTTTCCCCTTCAACATTCATATCAGATATTTAACCGACGTTTCAAGCAGTCTTTGGTGCCATAGATCGCTAATACTTTTATCTTATAAAGTAGTCTTGTTAAAGAAAAATGGACGATTAAAGTGGCTCTAATCCTGGAAAATACAATGGAGGAAGCTGGAAGGACGCTGCTGAAGATTATCCCGGTTGAGGCTGAGGTGGTTATTGCCGTCAGTTGGGCGGAGAAATAACATTAGATTGAATATATGAATACCATATCGTAACTTTTTAGAGTCGGTTGGAACCAGCGAATAGATAGCAGATATAGAAGCTCCTTCGATATCCTGGTTCACAGTCTTTTAAAAAGGCGGCTCCAACCTCGTTCCCCTCGGGTATCGCTTCCACCTCCCATTAAGCAACACGGTTTTCATCTATGGCCTCTCCGTGATCATGAAAGCTCTCAATCCTCATGACTAATTGTTTGACCTGTTTTGACGACTTAAAGTTATCATGCCGGGCACATTGTTTACAGAAGGTCTCGGTCTCTTCAACAATGTCAGGCAGGTTGGATTCGGTATCTAACTTATTCGGGCTGCTTCAGCCTTTGCCAGAACAATCTTTGCCCCTGCAAGTTTCTTATATTCAGTTCGAGTCTTCTTTATATTCCCGGCAGCCACTGCTTTCAAAAGGTCCCCTTCGAGTTCAGCCACTTCAAGGAGTTTGTAATAGTCGAGAGACTCTTTAAGGTGTGCGAGCACAATCATTCCAGTCAGGATGGGATGGTTGTTTGTCACATTAGCATCTTTAAATCGAATTCCGTGCTCGAGTTCAACCTTCATACCTTTGTGGAATTCTTCAAGATCGATTTTCATTTTCTCTGTATTGACTTCTGCAAGAATAACCTTTGCTTCTCTTGGAAGAAGCGCGGCTGTTTTTAGTTTTGTCCAGTCCCTGAATTTTAGTTCTTTACAAACCCTTCTTACTTCTTCTTTTGTGATATACTCTGGCGTTTTCATAAAATCTCCTTTCATGTCTTAAATTTCTCTACCCGTGCCAGGGCTAAAGCTCGGTCAAAGTCCTTCTCCCATTTGATCGTCTTTGTCATAAGTATCCTCCTTTCTGTGATTGCTCCAAAGGAAAACGGCAAATGCCGCGATGTCGCGTGAAATAATGATTGAGGGGAGATAATAGCCTAAGCTATTTTAACGCGCGTTTTACTTTCTCTATGGTGATCGGCAAATCCCTCACCCGGGCTCCCACCGCTTTTGCTATGGCATTTGCGATGGAAGGAGCCACCACGGTTGTCGCAGGTTCCCCGGAACCCACGGGGTAGAAATGGCTTTCAATTAAATGCACGTCGATTTGTGGCACATCCTTCATGCGCAGCGGGTTATAACCAATGAAATCCTTCTGGACGATGGCACCGTTCGAGACGGAACTCGAATCTTTAGTTGTAAGACTGAGCCCCCAAAGTAGTCCCCCCTGCATTTGGGCGATCGTGCTGTCGGGACTGACTATTGTTCCGACATCAGCGGCCAGAGTCAGCTTTTTCACCTGATAGGCACCGGTCTCCGGATCGACTGAAACTTCAGCAACACAGGCAACCCACGTAGGCATTGTTCGTTCCTGGCCGAAGCTGCAGGCCATTCCCATACCGGTGTTTTTGGGCAAAATCTTCTTTCCATAACCGGAGCGAGCAATGACTTCTCTAAGAACATGAGCGAGTCTGGATGCTCCGCCCACCGAATTTGGCGCGCTCCCTGCTTGCTTTCCCTTTCCATCGAGCAACCGGAGCCTGAACTCTGCCGGATCTGCTCCTGCAAGGTTCGCCATTTCATCCATAAAGCTTTCGACCGCGAAAATCGTGAATCCCGGACCCACGGAGCGGAGATATCCTGGAGGAATCACCTGCTGCGCTAGATCATGTCTGATTGCACGAACATGATGATGGGGCACGCTATACCAGAAGTCAGCGCCGCTCACGGCAAAACTGTCTACCTTACCCACATCGTCTGCGGTTTTTGCGAGAAAGGCCGGAAGCAGACGAAGTGTAGGTGATCCGGCAACTACGTCATGGGTCACTGCCTGAAGGTGGCCGTTCTGGTCGAGGGCGCCTCGCATGACCTGCAAGGTCGGTGATCGGGGCACATCAAATTGAAAATCCTGTTCCCGACTATAGATAACTTTTATGGGTCTTCCCAGCGCCTTTGCGGTCAGAGTGGCCACGACCATATAATCGACATCGAGCCTCCGGCCGAATCCCCCGCCCGCGTAGCGCTGGTGAATGATTATTTTTGACTCATCAACACCCAGGGCCTTTGCCAGGTGCGACAATGCAGTCGTCTGGTTCTGGCACCCTGCCCACACATGCCAGATCCCGTCTTTCAGCTCTGCGGTCGCGTTCATCGGTTCCATCGGCACGTGCAGGTTGGGGCCCGTGGTGTAACGCGCGGTCAATGATCTTTTCGATTCTGCAATCACCTTATCTGCTTCCCCTTCAAGCACCCAGTTGCCTGCATTCACAGGATGCTCTGCAAGCACTTCAGCGGCCGTCAAGAGGGCGTTACTGTCCACGTTCTGATTCGGTCCCGGATCCCATTCAACCTTGAGCGCTTTTGCCACCTTGATGGCAGCAGGATAGGTCTCTGCCACAGCCACGACAAAGCCCGTGACGTTCCCTGTGGGATCGTCCAGAGAAACGGATTTGATAAACCGCGGCACCTTTCGCGCCTCTTCTTCATTCACTCTGATTACTTTGGCCCCATAACGCACCGGCGGCGTGACAAGGTGGCCATAGAGCATGCCCGGGCGGACAACGTCGATACCATATCGAGCCGAACCGTCCGTCTTGGAAGGGATGTCAAGGGCTTCCAGAGAATGGCCGACCAGTTTATACTGCTCCGGCTTCTTTAAAATAAGCTTCTTGAGTTCCTCTTCATTCGAGGTCACGGAGACTGCGGTCTGCTGCAGAATTTCCGAATAGCTGATGGCGCGCCCGGAAATTGAATCGATCACCCTGCTCTTCTCTGCCTTACAGCGTGAGGGATCTGCCTGAAGAAGTTTCGCGCCTGCCTCGACCAGCGCGAGGCGTCCGGCAGCGCCGGCCCTGCTCAACTGATCAAAGGTCCAGTTGACACTCCAACTGCCTCCCGTGATCATCAACCCCCATCTGGAATCCGAGTCCACATGGCAGATCCGCACGTCCTCCCATCGCACCTCGAGTTCTTCAGCAAGGGCCTGGGCAAGAGCAGTCCCTACATGCTGTCCTATCTCGGCCTTGCTGATATTTACGGTCGTAATGCCGGACGCATCCATCTCAAACCACAGGGTCTGGATGCGATTGCCTTTTTCGCGGGATAACTCCTTGGACGAATCCGTGTCAAAAGAGACCGGATCAACCCGGCCAACTGAGGAAGAAGGCATCGGGGCTGCTGTCTGCTGCATCTCCTGGGCTGCGCCCTTTATGGCTGCCTTCACTCTTTCATAGGTCATACAACGGCAGAGGACCGTGCTCATGGTTTTGATAATTTCGTCATCCGTTGGATTTGGATTCTTTGCCAGCAGAGATGCTGCCTGCATGATGGAACCCGGCTGACAATAGCCGCATTGGGGAACCTGAGCCTTAATCCAGTGCTTCTGCAGCGGATGCTGTGCGCCGCGGCCCAGCCCCTCAATGGTCACGACATCAGCGCCTTCCACGGAAACGAGCGAACGTGAACAGGACCGTATTGCAGCACCGTTCACGTGAACCGTGCAGGCGCCGCATTGTCCGACGCCGCACCCGAACTTCGTTCCCATCAGCCCCAGGTGGTCGCGGAGAACCCATAGAAGAGGAGTGTCGCCCGGCAGGTCCACAGAAACAGATTTACCATTCAGAGTGAATGTTGTCATAGTGTACCCCCTTACCCCGATGTCCGATCCGTTGTCGGGTTCCGGATTAGACCAAATCATGGGCCAAGAATGTTCCCTTTTGCCCTATAAACTATTTTCTCTATATTCGAGTGAAAAATATCAACATCTTTAACCCAGTTTATCACATGTCAAGGGGTCACCCTAATTCTTTTTTACATTGTCTTTTTGATTTCCTATCCCGACGAATCAGCCTTTAAAATTAGCCTTCACATGAGTACCGTCACAGAATGGCTTTTTCCCGGACTGCCCGCAACGACAAAGAGCACATGGCTTATCTTTGGTCGGGATAGTCTTGCCATCAGCATCCTGGAGTTCAATCTCCCCATTGACTAAGTATGGACCGTTCTTCAGAGTCTGGATTACACTGTTGGACATAGCAACTTTCTCCTTTCTTTCTTGGTTGGTTGTCTGAATCATTTTACCTTCAATTTGATGTGTTGGTTTCAACCCGTGCAGCAAATGCGTGTATATATTTCGCAGCGAATTCAATGGATTGAGCAGCACGAACCGAGAACTAAAGTTTTCATTATTTTATTCCTGCGCCTAATTGATCTAAACGGACGTCTCTACAGGAATGTCGTAATCACGAATATAAAGAGGAAGCCCAAAGTTGCCGCAACCGCAATTTTTAGGATACTGTGCTCTTGGCTTTCCGGGAGAAGACTCGCAGCCCCCACATAAATGAACTCGCCCGCAAAAACCGCCAGCAATATTGCAAGGATATTTTTCTGGAATATTATGACTGAAGTGAGCAAAACCCCAAGCAGAGGCGCGAGACCATCCATAAAAAGAAAGAGCAATGCCTTTCTTTCTGACTGTTCGTTCTTCAGCATCAAGACCACTGTATTGATGCCGTCCGGGAAGTCATGGATTATTATTGAAAGGGCCACAAGGATTCCAATGTGGAAGCGCACCTGAAACGCTATCCCCATGGTGAGGCCATCCAAGAGGCTTAGCAGAATAAGGCTTCCTGCACCAATGGGTCCCATGACATGCCCCTCAGAAGCTATCCCTTTGATAGGATGGGCCGAGAAATACTTCTCCAGAAGTATGAAAAATAGGAAGGATAGCACAACAGATACCATTATATACTTGACCGGGATTCCGGATTTTTTTGCAATTTCCAAGCTTTCGGGCAGTATTTCCATTAGCGCAACGGTTACGATGCTCCCTGCGGCAAAAGCAAATATAATCGAAAGACTTTTTTTGAATTTTAAAATGATGAACCCGCCGAGGAGCGTCGACAAAAATGTTATCAAAGCCAATATTATTGCTGCGGGGTTCATTTCAAATACCAGTTTAATTATATTTTCCAGAATATTAAAACATTACTCTTGACAAAAGAAGGCCTTTATCCTTTCACCTAATTGGTGTCATGTAAGCTGCTGAATAAACTGCACCCGGAAATTCAATACTGATCAAGTCTCACTCGCTCGAAGATCAAGAATCACACCCCTTCCAGTTGGAAGATTTTCACGATACCTTTGGCACCGGTTCAGTCTCCGCAGGGGTTTTGCCCAACATCTTTCTGAGTTCCCCTCCTTGCACAACCTCCTCTTGGGAAAGGAGGTGGGCCAATTCATCTAACACTTTCCGGCGAGTGGACAGGATTCCTCGCACCCTTTGATGAGCTTCCTCGATGACCCGGGTGACCTCATCATCAATTTGGGCGGCTTTCTTTTCACTGTAGGTCTTGCTGGGAGTAAAACCTTCTGGAAGGAACATAGGCTGACGAGAATGCTCATAGGTCGCCAGCCCCAGGGAATCGCTCATGCTATATTCCGTGACCATGGCTCGGGCAATGTCTGTAGCCCGCTGCAAGTCGTTCTGGGCCCCTGTGGAGATCTCTCCGAAGACTTGCTCCTCGGCAACCCTACCTCCTAAAAGAACGGCTAACCGGTCCAGTAGCTCCGAGCGTGTCATTAAATAGCGGTCCTCCGTGGGTTGCTGTTGGGTATACCCGAGAGCTGCGATCCCTCGGGGAATAATGGAGATTTTGGCCACCGGGTCGGCATGCTCTACAGATTCAGCCACAATCGCATGCCCGGATTCATGAAAGGCTACAATTTTCTTCTCCTGCGCATTCATCACCCGGTTCTTTTTCTCCAGACCCCCAACCACCCGGTCGATGGCCTCGTCGAAATCTGTCGCCTCAACCACTTCCTTATTTTTCCGGGCAGCCAACAGGGCAGCCTCATTGACGATGTTGGCCAAGTCCGCTCCCACAAAGCCTGGGGTGCGGCCGGCGATCTTACGAAGATCCACATCAGGACCTAAAAGAACCCTCTTGGAATGGATTTTCAGAATGGCTTCTCGCCCGTTGATATCCGGGCGGTCTACCAGGACCTGCCGATCAAACCGCCCCGGGCGCAACAAGGCAGGATCTAGGATTTCCGGTCGATTGGTGGCCGCCATGATGATGACCCCTTTATTCGATTCGAATCCATCCATCTCCGCCAGGAGCTGATTGAGGGTTTGTTCTTGTTCATCATTCCTCCCATAGACATTTATTCCCCGGGCTTTCCCTAATGCATCCAGTTCATCAATGAAGATGATGCACGGGGCTTGGCGAGTAGCTTGAGAGAAAAGATCGCGAACGCGCGCTGCTCCCACGCCGACGAACATCTCCACAAACTCAGACCCGCTGATGCTGAAGAAAGGGACCTTTGCCTCCCCGGCCACCGCTTTGGCCAAAAGCGTTTTGCCAGTCCCCGGCGGACCAACCAGAAGCACCCCTTTGGGAATTCTCCCCCCTAATTTTTGAAATTTCCCCGGATTCCTCAAAAATTCTACGACTTCCTGGAGTTCCTCTTTGGCCTCATCGATTCCGGCCACATCGGCGAAAGTAACCTTGGTCCCATTCTCGGCAAAAAGCTTGGCTTTGCTCTTGCTAAAAGACATAACCCCCATTCCCGGCCCCATCCTTTTCATGGCGAACCGCCAGATCAGGAGCATAATGCCGATGGGGATGATCCAGGAGAGGACATTGGTCAGGAATTTACTCTGATAGCGTCCGGAATAATCGACCTTGTGTTCATCCAGTTCTTTCACCAGGCTGGGATCGTCCACCCGAATGGTAGTAAACTCCCGGCCTGTCTTATTATCTTTTTCTTTCAGCGTTCCAGTGATGTTTTCTGGGCTAATGGTTAATTTACTCACGTTGCCTTCGGCCAGGGCTTGTTTAAATTGCCCGTAAGGAATCGTCTCCACTTTTTTTCGAGAAAGAAAGTATTGTTGCAGGTAGGTAAATAGAAGGAAGGCGATCAGGAAATACCAGATGCTGAAATGAGCCTTAGGGGGCAAGGCATCCTTCTTTTTCCGGGGGTCTCGGGGACCGAAGAGAGAACGAATCTTATCTTTTAGATCTTCTATTGGTTCTTTTTTTCCGTTGGATGGCATATTCCCCCCCGTGATAATGCCTGGTACCGGCTTCCAATCTATTGTGGAGATGTTTCCTCTCAGATTCATCCATGCTATTCGCGCCCATTACTCCCTCTGTTCATGCGGAGCCCGAATCGTGAGAACAGGGCAGGGAGCAAGCCGTACTACCTTCTCTGCGACCGAACCAAATACAAGACGTCGCCATCCTGTCTGTCCATGAGTGGCTATCACGACAAGATCCGCTTTCCTCCTCATCACTTCTCCCATCCGATTACAGTTCTCTGGCGAGTTGGTTAGCGCCCCATATCGCATCCATAATGTTATGCACTTTACGGGAATCGCCTATGTTGTAAACAATCTTATTGGAATCTTTCATAGTGTCATAGAGGTCTTTTTGAGAATGATAACCCACAGCAACCATGACCGTATCCGCCTTAATTTCTTTTTCGCCCGTCGGAGTTTTTACCGTGACTGAAACATCGTTTACCGCTTTTACGGTGGAGCTGCGGAATACGTCGATCTTGTTAAAGACCAGCAAGTCTTTAAGCATATCGTAATTTGCAAAGCACATGTCTGCTCCACCGCCAAGTATCTCCGGCAATGCCTCCACAATGGTCACATTCTTGCCTTGCTGACGCAGCCACAATGCTGTTTCACAGCCGCTCAAGCCACCACCCACAACAACAACATTCTTACCGGCTTTCTTTTTGCCATTGAGAAGTTCAATCGCCGTGCAAACGTGGTTTTTACCGCCAAACTCCAATTTTATCGGCGTGGAGCCTGTGGCAAAAACAACAACATCCGCCTTGGATTTTTCGATCATTTCACGATCGACAGTACATTTGAGTTTGATTTTTACGGGCAGTTTTTTAAGTTGTAAAGTGTACCATTTCAGAAGAGCGCGGTCGTCCTTCTTGAAATCCGGTACGGATCCGGGGATAATGTTGCCGCCGAGTTTGTCGTTCTTTTCCATAAGAGTGACCTTGTGCCCGCGAATGGCACAGATCCTTGCCGTTTCCATTCCGGCAAGACCACCGCCGATAATCAATACATTTTTCTTATCGATAGCTTCCGTAATCGCGAAAGATTTTTCCCTGCCGCAAGCCGGATTGACCGCGCAAGAAAGCGGTAACCCTTGGGCGAGCCTGCCCAAGCAACCTTGATGACAGGAAAGACAAGGCCGGATATCTTCCAGGTTTTCGGTCCTGATTTTTTCCGGCAGATAAGGATCTGCCAACAGGGGTCTGCCATAGCCGATGATATCGCAGCAAATACCGAGGGACTCGCAAGCCATTTCTGGATTGTCCATTCTGCCGGCAAGTATGATTGGAACACTGACATTTTGCTTTAAGATTTTACCGAATTCACGGTACATACCTTTTTCGAAATACATTGGCGGATGATTCCAGTACCATGAATCATATGTGCCGGCATCAACGTTTAACATGTTGTAACCGGCATTCACCAAAATTTTGGCGGCTTCAATGCCTTCGGCAATATCCTTACCCAGTTCCACAAAATTTTCACCTGGCAATGCGCCATGGCGAATGCCCTTGACAAAGCTTTTTAGACTGTAACGCAGAGATACAGGGAAGTCCTCGCCGCAGGCAGCCTTGATGCCTTTGACAATGTCCGTAGTGATTTTAAGACGACCCTTCAAATCTCCTCCATATTCGTCGGTTCTCTTATTGTATAGAGCGATAGCAAACTGGTCCAGCAGATAACCCTCGTGAACTGCATGAATCTCGACACCGTCAAACTTCGACTCCTTGGCAACAACAGCGCAGGTCACAAAAGAAGCAATCAATTCCTTGATTTCGTCAATAGTCATCGCCTTTTGGTGAATGGAAGGATCCCATCTGTTCTCCTGGTCAGAAGGGGCAATGGCGTTTTTCATTAGATGTGGAATCGCCGCTCTGCCGAAGCCTCCGGTAAGCTGCAGAAAAATTCTGGAATCATATGCATGAATTCTTTCGTTCATCGGAGCGCATGATTTCATAAACATCAGAGGGTTGGATGATGCACAAGGCATGAGCAGAGCTGGTATCTCGTTATAATTGACGTTTGTTATGCCGGTAATAATCAAGCCCGTGCCGCCTTTTGCACGCTCAACATAATATTCCTGGGCGTTTTCGGTGAAGCCTCCGCAGGGATCAGCCATTGCAATCATCCCTAAGGGTGCCATGGAGATACGGTTTTTAATGGTTAGCTTGCCCAGCGTAATGGATTCAAAGAGTTTTTGATATTTACCACTTGACTTTCTCGTCACTCCTTTTTTTTTCATTTTATTTCTCCTTTCTTGTCACTTGTTGTTCGATTAAGAGGGGGAATGCCTCCATAGCTGTGATAACCATTTTTTAACCTCTTTTTTGACAAACAGGCGACTACCTGAATACATTGAAAGCCTGCGTATTGGCATCCTCTGGAAGCCCCTCCTCATACTCCACCCCAGAAGGTTAGAGGTTAGGTTGTGAGGTTAATTAGAGACAGGTGGGAATCAATGATTGGGAAATACTCTTAAATTAGTTGACTGTCAAGGGAAAAATCTGGGAAAAATCTCCTTCGAAATTCTTCTTGTATTGCTGATTTTCGGTTGAAACATTGCATACAGGAGTAGAAATGTAAAAACAAGATTTCAGGAAGTACTAAACGAAATTTCCTTTTCCAAGTTTTTGAAGCGGGTTGATAGTAAAAATTGACGACTTCACCTACAAGTCATTACTGGAAACCATACTAAAAAATCGAGGATTATGGGTTGAAAGCAAGCATAATGCTTATGGGGTCTCTGATGCGCAAAGTATTTGGACGTTTGCTAAAACATAGCTCCATTGTATTTCAAACTTAAGGATCTTCTATCAACTTGTAGAGGACGCATAAAAAAGCCCGCCCCATAAAGAGGCGGGTCTCAAATATTAATTCTTAGGGAATGAGCCCTAGGAACTTCCAGTAGGTTGCGCTGAACAAGATTATCAGACCGTATGCAATGAATGTAAGCGGTATTCCCGTTTTTATAAAGTCCTTCACTTCAAAGGTATCGGTACTGTAAGCGACCATGTTCTGCGGTGCGTTAACCGGTAGGATAAAGCCGAAACTTACGACATACTGTAGGATCATTGTCATACCTACGATATTTACCGGTGTGCTCACGCTCTGTAGTGTCGCTATTACTATCGGGATTATTGCGGAAGCAAGTGCGGTCGCGCTCGCAAAGCCGAGGTGGATGACTATGAGGAATGCCGCGAGGACTGCAATGATACCGAGTGCCGGCATTGTATTAAGTCCGAATACTCCGGTGATGATCGTTGCCAGCCAGGCAGCACCCTTTGTTGTCAGGAGCGCCGTTCCCAAACTGATACCTACCCCGAACAGTAAGATAGTGCCCCAGGGAATCTTGGGCTGTGCATCCTTCCATGTCATTACCCCTATATAAGGCATCAGCATTATGGTTATTGCGACTATTGTCGTGGATGAGGTATCAAAGGGATGGATTATCTTCTCGGTCGACCAGAAGAAAAGAAGGAGAAGTGATATGATGATGAGTTTTTTCTCGTTCATGGTCACAGGGCCTAATTTGGCAAGTTCTCTCCTAATTGTTTCCCTCCCACCTTCTATCTCCTTTACCTCCGGCGGGATGAGTTTTAACAGGACAAAATAAAGTATTACAGACATAACGACGGCAAAAGGCGCTGCGGCAATGAACCACTCTGGCCATGTGATCGTGGTGCCGACCATTTTCTGAATAAATCCGACCGCGACCATATTTTGCGCTGCTGCAGTCTTGATACCGACGTTCCATATGCTGTCTGCCTGTGCTGTGGCTATCACGAGTACCGCTGCGAAACGGCTTTTTTTGTCAACACCGAACGCAGCGATTATGCCCATGACTATTGGTACGAGACAGGCAACCCTTGCAGTGGTGCTCGGTACAAAGAAGCTCAGGATAAATCCAACTATGATAACACCTAAGAGCACTCTGTTGGTTTTTGCCCCTATTTTTGAAAGGACAAAAAGGGCGATTCTTTTATCAAGCCCCGTCTGCATCATGGCTGCGGAGATGAAAAGCGCCGCGGCAACAAGGGCAAGGGCCGGGTTCCTGAATCCGTCAAGGGCTATAGTCAAAGCTGCGCTGGTTCCAAACACCGTGTTGAGTTTCGCCGGGTCTGGCGAGAATCCCAGCATAAATGCCATAAGTGAAATGATAATGGATGCACTGACGGGGTATGAGACCGATTCGGTCATCCACACGATAACCGAGAAAACCAATAGACTTATCATTCTCTGCCCTGCAACCGGGAGCCCCGGTTGAGGGGGGAGCAAGCAGATTACAAAAAGTACTGCAAAACCGATGATAAGGCCGTATCTTTTAAGAAACCCGTCTGTTTGCGAAGGAGCAGGCGAAATCTTTTTTGACATAGGACGAACTCCTTTCCTTTGAAAATTATTTGTTTGAACATTCTAATAAAAAAACAATCTTGTTTCAATAATTTTGAAAGGGTCTTTTATTTTGGAAATTTTAACTGCTATTTACAGAAGTCCTTCCAGTATTTCCAAGCGTCTGCACAGATCT
>Ga0209777_10007475_pt1 | contig 12127 bp, 9 predicted proteins | sample FrelakmetHBP12HB_FD_187147 | JGI IMG/M metagenome (GOLD analysis project Ga0209777, IMG submission 187147) | Freshwater lake sediment microbial communities from the University of Notre Dame, USA, for methane emissions studies -HBP12 HB (SPAdes)... | ecosystem: Environmental > Aquatic >... | reverse complement strand
AAGGAATCTTAGATGCTGAAACTGAAGAGATGAGTCAATATAAATTGCTTACAGATATGATTAGGGAAACCGGTATGTCTGATACAAGGTTTGATGAAATACTCCTTCAATTAGAAAAGCTAAAGCAAGGAATCGTTGAGGTTAAAGATAAAAAGCCTGAAAAGTAATTGCGTGGGATTAAATTTGGTGCCGGAGGTCGGAATCGAACCGACATGGGGTGGAAGCCCCGCGGGATTTTGAGTGCCAAGACCCACCTTCGGACCATTTCACACCAATTTATACCAGATAATATTGAGTTAGTCAATTCAATAAGTTAAACAATTTTGTCTTTATACTGAGTTATACCCAATACCATAGAAAAGTATCTTCGATGGACACCTATATGGACACCTAAAACTCGTTGGCCCTCCCACCCATCCTCATCCCTTTATAAAGCGGGGGTGGTGCCGAGACGAGCATCAATAAACCTATTTATCAGGATGGTTCTCATTGAGGAGAGTTGGATAGGTCTCTGGAGAGGGACGCATTCTTTATTTCCGCCCCATCTTATCGGTTCGCTATTTAGACCGAGCATGGTTGATTTCAATTAGGAATCATTGACGGCTTTTTTGTATTTGACTCATATTATCTATCCATATTATCATGTAATGGAGTCCAAAACATTCATACATTTTATGAAACTTAAGTCATCCTCTTTGCAGATAAATACACTGTTTCCAATCGAGAGATCGTTATATGGTAATCATAACAATAACCTCGAAAAAGAAGCATCTATATCTATAGGGCAACAAGAAGGTTTATCCCAAATAGATGTTCTTGATAAAAAATTGGAGCAGCACTTCCACAGGAAAATCAAAATTCAACCGGAATTGACTCGTCAGATAGTAAGCTTTCAGGCAAACAAACCCAGACGCTCATACCGTTGGTATAAGTATAAGGAAGCTTTTTCTGCAGCACTCGTCGAATATTTATTTTTTAAATACCAAATTCAATCAGGGAAAGCACTCGACCCCTTTGCAGGAAGCGGAACTACTTTGTTTGCTGCGAGTGATATGGAAATTGATGGCGATGGGATTGAATTACTTCCTATTGGACAACAGATTATTTTTGCAAGGGAATGTTTGGAGAAAGAATTTGTTCAGGCCGATCTTGACTCTCTTAAACATTGGGTGAAGGAACGTCCTTGGCATACATCAAAGGTAAAAACACCTCTTTCTAAATTACCTATCACAGAGGGGGCTTATCCGAAAAAAACACTTGAATTAATTGAGCGATACATCGGAGCTTGGCAGAGAGAAAACAACAAAGTTCAGTCCGTTTTATGCTTCGCTTTGTTGTGTATCCTTGAGCAAGTCAGTTTTACACGTAAAGATGGACAGTATCTTCGATGGGATTATCGCTCAGGCCGCCGGCAGGGTGTGAGGCCTTTCAATAAAGGAGAAATACTCAATTTCGATAAAGCAATATGCGATAAGATAAATGAAATTTGCCGCGATGTAGAGGCTGGCGAGGGTTCTGGGGAACTATTTGCTCCTAAAGGCATAAAAGGAAAGATTCATCTTTTTTGTGGTTCCTGTCTCGATATCATGCCAACTCTGCAAAAACATTCATACGACATGATCGTGACCTCTCCACCTTACTGCAATCGTTATGATTATACAAGAACATATGCATTAGAGTTAGCATTGCTTGGAATAGGAGGAGAAGAGATCGGCAAGCTTAGACAAGAAATGCTGAGTTGCACAGTGGAAAATAGGGCAAAAGATTTATTAAAAATGAATCCGAAATGGATAAACGCCATCGCTGCCGCTGAAAATCAGGAGTTATTGCAAGCAATTTTGCGATATCTCGAAGAAGAAAAAGATAAAGGTCGGCTAAATAATAATGGCATTCCCAGAATGGTACGAGGCTATTTTTATGAGATGGCATGCGTTATTAGTGAAATGGCTCGTGTTTTAAAACCCAATGCCCTATCATTCATGGTCAATGACAATGTACGTTATGCCGGCGCCAGCATTTCGGTTGATATGATCCTTTCCAATCTTGCAGAAAAATTAGGATTCCATATTGAAAATATTCTTGTTTTACCAAATGGGAAAGGCAACAGCAGCCAGCAAATGGGAAAACATGGCCGTGATCCTTTAAGAAAATGTGTCTATGTTTGGAGAAAGATATAAGGTTTATGGAGAAACCGTATCTCACACATCTATCCAGCTACACCGATCTGGTAACAACTTATGAAGAAGTTAGAGCCGGCTTTGTCGCTTTAGCCTTGGAAAAAAACCGTAGAGCCACTCCGTTTGTCGAACAAGCAAGGTCTCTTAAAACAGCTGCGAGTCAAGCCAAGAATCCTGCCGATCTTCTTAATATTCAGAGCATACAGCCTGCTTTATTGACGGCCTCAGGAGTATCAGACAAGGCAATGAATTATCTGGAGCCCCAAGACAAAATTGAAGCAATAAAAAATTTAATCGAAAAATACCTCGAACCCGCCGGGTCAGCTTTTGTCGAAGAATTAGTGTTTAGATTTCTATTAACAAGGGGAGATACACTGGGCGGTTCAATGAGAAATATAGGCGGGGTTATGGGTGAGCGTAAATTAACACGAGCAACTCTCTCCAACCTTGCACTTGCAGGAATTGCCTATCAATGGCTTCATGCTGACAGCAAAGAGTGGATCATTGGGAAAAAAGATGACGCTGATGTCGAGCTTTATCTAAATGGACTTAGTTGGTCGAACAAAGGCAAAAACCGTACAATGATTTACAACCGGAGGGTTCCATTTATTGGTAAGAATATTGACTTATGTCTGCTAAATTGTTCCCCTGAAGAGATTAACTCAGTCTTTAAAAATCCTTCTCATTACATTGCCCTTGGGGAACTCAAAGGAGGTATTGATCCTGCCGGAGCGGATGAACATTGGAAAACAGCAAATTCTTCTTTGAGCCGTATACGTAAGGCATTCTCCGAACATAGATTTTCACCTCATATATTTTTTGTTGGGGCAGCTATTGAAAACAGTATGGCTGAAGAAATATGGGGTCAATTAAATATTGGAACCTTAAGCAATGCTGCCAATCTGACCAACGCAGATCAAGTAGCTTCTTTATGTGGATGGTTGTGTAGTCTGTAACTTAGAACAGAAATTTTATAAAAGGGTAATAGTGAGAAAGAAGGACCTAATAAATAAGGAATTGTTTCCATTTATGCCAATGGTAGTCAGACTTCTCACAAACTATCTGGGATAATCTGGCCACCATAACTAAGATGTGAGGGTATGTCCTCTAGATAGTTAAAAGAGAATGTCAAAATGAAAAATTTGGTTTTGTGAATTTTCATGGTGCCACTCTCTTCGCTTTCGAGGTGCTTGAATGAAAATTCTTGTCTCAACAGGGTGTTACATATCAGCGTCTAATTGACAGGGTGTTCCTTTTTCTGCTGACTCTATTCTGGATAGCCACCTGTGACGAGAACAAAAAAAGAGTGAGCAAATCTACCTCTCATAATCCACCCAGATAATGGGGAGGACAATTTAGAGGGTGCTCACTCACTCAAATTAAATCTCCTCCTAGATATTGCATTTCTTAAAATCCTCATAAAGAATCCGGGTAATGATTGCGTATATGGCCAGATCCATCAGGGTATCGGTTATTGTCTCGTCGCCCACTGAAATTTCATCAGTCCTGGCTATGTTCATGATCCTGGCCATTTTGTCGCTGAGACGTATAATGCAGCCTATCCATGCTGGAACTCCCATATGTTTTTCACACATCATAAAATTCGATAGGTATTCCCCTCCAGCGTAATCACGATTTTTCCTGTCGTGAAGTTCAACCATCTCATTCACTATCTCGTGAAACCTCTCCTTACTCATGGTTCTATCTCCTTCGTATTGAGGACATTTCTGACATTTGATTCAAATGATGAAAAGGGATTTAGATAGGACTTTCTTTAGATGGTAGGATGTTTTAGGAAGAATTTACATTTGGTGATGCTCGGTGCTAAAGAATCAACTCCTTTCTGGAACTGTGAATTCTTGCAGCCATCATCTCATCTTCAATATCTCCAAACACCCTCCATCTCATCTGACGTTTCCAGGTCTTCAAATAGCTCAACATTGCATTGTGCGCTACGTAAAAGTAGCCATAACCGATACCATATTTCTCATTAGCATTTTCCTTGACCTTCCCTGAGAGCTCGTACATTCTTGTGACCGCTTCCTGAATCAAATCTTCCTTGATACTTTGTGCTAAAGGGCTCCATCTAAAGTTTTTCCAATAAACTCTTTTTGCTGTCGAGTAAGAGACCAAAGGATCAAAATTTTCAGGGTCGATGATGATCTGTTTCCTGCTATAGTTCTTAACGAAGAATCCTTGTTTCATAACTTCTCTCGCTCTTTTTGATGATAAACCGTATTTCTCCTTAATCTCTTTGGTCGTCATTTCTGGTGTAATGAAAACTTTTTCTCTGCGGATTTCTGGGATAGTGTTCATGGAGCCTCCTTTCGTTTTGGAATGGCAATTCTTTTAGTGAAAAAGGACTTCCTTGGAATCCGGTGGGAAATGGGTTTACATCTTTGAACAGGTAGGTTTTTGGACAGGCTTAGAGAATAGGAATGTTTGGTGGCGGAAACTTTTTAACTTTTATCCTTTTTACCACTGTTGGCCTTAGATGCTTAAAAAGTTAAAAAGTTGAGATCAAAATGAAGGGATGAATCCTGGGTCGCTCTAGATCACAGTAGAAAATTTTCACAGTAGAATTCTAATCCGGGGACACAGTAAAATTTGATACTGTGAACCGGTGCCTCTATTTCTCTTGATACTGTGGGGCTACTGTCTGGGATACTGTGAGCGTTGAGAATGAGTAATCAACGAATATAATATTTGGGTATTAATATATGTAGACGGAGGGATCTATCCCTGATTGTGGGTCTGAAGGTTAAACTGGGGTGAATGGAGGGGAATTGAGGGGAGGGAGGTTCTTTCTAGCTATTCTCTATTTGATCACACTATTGACAATCCTCGGTTTCTTCCTGTGAATTTCTGTACCTGTAACAGAGGGTCATCAATATGCCCGTTGAAGCCGCTGACCAAATATTCCCAAAGATGAAAATTAAATTTCCAACATACAGTGAATACAGGGTAATTAGCAAAATGCCAGTCATGAGAATACCGAGATACAGAAGACTCAGATCACTGGCTTTTTTTGTCCTGAACGTCTTTATGATTTGTGGAATGACACTGGCGCTAACAATCAATGACCCGGCTATCCCCAAAATTTCAAACATAAGCTAATCCCATTTACAACAAATTGATTGACAAACAGATATGGACTATCCAAAAATAAAAAAGGCCTCCTTCGAAATGCTGATACCTTTATCAGGAGACCAACTTTTTCATATCTCTCAGGGCCAGTGATATCTACTTCTTTTGTAAATATCCTGACAAGTGTTTCAAATATCAATTACTTTTACCTTGTTGTCAAGAAAAATCCTAACCCATGTATTCAAACATTTTAACGGATGGGATGACTTGAACTGAGTAAGCATCATCTTTAAGGTGATCATCTTGGTTATCTACTCTTCGTCTAACGCGTAGAGGAACTTTCTTTGTGACTGGTCCCTATCTTTTTCGATATATCTTAATTGCCTTGCCGTAATCAAGAAAATCAATATTACTATTCCCACGGGGTATTTCTATTTGGAGGTTCCCATGGAGTCACTTTATTTGGACCCTCCCAAGGAGTGATTTTGTCCGGACGTTCCCACGGTATAGTGCGATTCCCCCTGTCAAATGGTGTAATTCGCTTCTGCATTTCAAGCGGGAGATGGCCTAGGACATCCTCAATATAAAGAAAGCTCCTATTTTGTATTTCTTCATACTTTGAGATTGCCTTATCTACAGCCAAATATGTTCCCATTGCTACAAGCATAACCACTGGTCCTCCAGGAGTAAAACCGAGAGCTACCACGCCATAGGCAGCCATTGCTACAGCACCACTTTTTATTAATGCGTTTTCGGTTTGTTCAATAAATTCCTGCTCACCGATGTCCCCTTGAATGAAGTTATACATTACTCTAGTTTCGTCAAATATAAAAGTTCCTACTCCTAATTGAAGACCCGCACCAAACCCCGCAGAAAGTGCAGACCCTTGTTTCACTACTGTTGTAATTACCAATTTACCGTTTACCCATTGGATAAAAGCATCTGATAGATAAATCGATGTTGCCGCTAACGAACTATCTTCGACTGTTCTGAGAGCTGCTTCTTCAAGCTCCATGTTACCTTGGATTACCTGATAACCATTTAGAATACCTGATATCACGGCTGCCATAACACCAGCCCTAGCGGGAGTTCGAAATTTCGGTGGTAATTTATTTAGTAATGCATTGTACCTATTGTTTATGCCATTAATTAAAGCTCTCGTATTTTTATACGAAAGGTATGCGCTTGTTTTGACAATGGGTAGTTGTTCGCACTTTTTATGTAAGTCCACCACATACTCTTTGAACCGCTCCATACTATATTTGCTAATCACATCTGCGGATATATGATCCTCTATGTTCTGTATAATTTTTTGCTGAATTAATGCACTTGCTTCGGGATCGTGCCCCAGTTTTTTAATTACGTCCCCCCGAACAAAAACCCGGTTTCCTTTCTTTGCCAAATTCAATATGTACTGCTTATCAGACCCCATACTCACCAAATAGTCTTTCCCTTCTATTACGAGTCCGAATGTCCTCCAGTGCTCAACATTATAAATTTGAATCCCTAAGTCATTTGCTACATTCTGAACAAACCATCTCTCATAATTAGGCCATGTTCTCGAAAAAGCGTCAACAAATCTTGATCCAGATAGTTTGCTTGTTCTCATTCCTTGGATAAAATCCAATTTGATTTTTGCACAAAAATATTCCTTGGGTGGATAAGCTACGCTACGTTCAATTCTTTTGACGAATGTAGGAGACTCGTTTTTTAAGCGTTCCATCAAATTTTTGTCGCCCTTAAAGTGACTATACCAAACTTGCTCTGCAATTGAGTTTGATTCATCTGTAGATAACAACTCACCATAATTCTTCTTTAATTCCCTCATTAATAGCTCACGCCCGCCGCCTTTGGGTAGAATTTGTCGGGCTCTGGCTAACGCCTGCTCGTGTGTTAATATAGGATTTTGCTCCATTAGATCCTTTTTTATCACTTCAAAAGCTTCTTCTCGACCCCAATACCATGCTTCGGTGTGCCCCCAGAGTTCCTGATGCTTAATACCATAAACATCTCGCCAAGGAACCTTGTCAATGATTTTAGAATGGGAATCTTTAATAATAGACCCACCCTTCGCATAATACTGCTCACCCCCACCAAATTGGTTGGTCAATCGCTCATGCTCTTTTGCGGACATAGCAATGGCTGCAGGAGCTTGAAATTGACTAAAGCACACAAGAAATATTATTAAAGAAATTGCTCTCATATAATAATAAGAGGAAGACTTACTATCGCTCTAGAACCTTAATCTATCTCAGCGAACCAATCCGGCAAGGTTTTGGCTTCCTGTTTTAGTTCATCAAATTCCTTCGTTTTAAGCTTCTTTTTTAATTCTTTTGCGGTTTCTTCCCACTGGCGATGAGTTTTATCTAGCGCCACATATCTCAGCACCGGGGTTAATTTAGAGTACTGCCTCCCGACTTCTTGAATTGTTGGATGATTATTCCAAATATACCCTTCTGCATATTGGAGTCTTAGTCGGAGATTTACTAGATTCATTGTCATTGGAGAATCAAAAAGAAATGCTCTATACATCTTATCAATGTAAATGAAGTAATTTTCAAATAGCTCTTTAACTCGTACCAACTTGTCAAGCGATTCACTGGAGAGATTTCCTCCTTTCTTTTCATTCTGCACAACAGCATCCATCACTTCCAAACACTCTTTGTAATGCTTTTTTAGACGTGCATAGTCCAATGTCGCTTCTTTCCATTCTGTTATCTTATAATCCGGCAATGTGCGAAGTAATTCATAGGTTGATTTCTTCCTTTTTTGAAAGTCGCCATAATGATAATATGTATAGATAATGGGAGCACCTAAGGCTCCAGTTAACAATAGAGAATCCGTATAACCCATAATTCTTTCAGCCCCTATTTTTGTGTTACCCTCAGGTTTTTCAAAAGCTTGCAGAAGTTTTGAGTATCTACCCCTGTAAGAATTTACTACCGAGGGGGGTTCATTATTAGAGATTACCTTTAAAAACCTTTTCCATTCCGGATGAATCATCCGTAATAGGTTTGCATCATCAGCCATTTCTCGAACATCGAATAAGCTTTTTGCAATTTGAGTAATCCTGGCAACATATGCAAATTGCCAAATGCTAATTGATTCGAGAAATTGGTTTAATTTATCGTCCGTTAATGGATGAGATCCGGTCACGTGACGCATATAATTTATGTACGCCGCATCAAACCTCCCATTGTCTAGCGCATGCCGTGCCCGTAATATCTCTTCGGAGGGTTCCTTTTCGAAAGTAATTAATTTATTAAGCTCGGTTTGTGTCTTAAGAGCATCGTCTCTAAGGTCAAACATCTGATTAGTTTGATAGGCAAATTCTTTTATGTCATCCGGTAATGAACACAAGACAATGGGAGATTCCTGAAAATCTTTTATAATGTCCTTTCTGTTCTTACTAAAATCTGAGTACCCCCCTGCCTTCTTCAAGCTTTGCAATGCATCTTCGAACAACTGCTTTCTTGCATATACGCGGGCTAGATTGTAATGGGCTGTGGAAACCGAGTTATCAATTTGTACGCACTTATTGAATTCTGCTATCGCTTCATCATATTTCCCTTCTGTGAGGAGCAGAATGCCTGCGTAGTTACGTGCTGCATAGTTATTTGGGTCATATTTTAGTGCAATGAGTAGGTGTTGTTCAGCTTTTTTAGGATCCCCACTTGCTTTTTCAAAATCGTAATCTTTTTCACTGAGCTTTATATATTCTTTCACAATTCGAGGGATATATACGCGTTTTAAGTCTTCTGCCAGATCAATTGTCCAATCTTCATTGTTTTTCTCAAGCCTTAAGTCATTATCAAGAAGGTTTTTGAAAACGGTTGGTGCAAACTCGGTATGATTAACTGACTTTTTCGTAAATGTATTTATTTCTGATAACTTGTAACTGTTCAATAACTTCGGAAACAGATTGTCCAATTTACAATTTGCTAATATATCAGGAGGGATGTCTTTAACGATTTGGCCGTAGAGGTCTACACTTTGTTTTGTAAAAAATCTTTTAAATAAATCTAAATTTCCTTTTTTAACTGCTTTGTCGAGACTAATAATTGTATACTCTGGGGTCGAAAAATTAGATTCATTATATACATAAATCAAATCAATAAATTTGCTTACATTTTTGTATCTATTCTTGAATATCTGCAACAGTTTGGATTTCGATTCATCGCAACCACATTGAGCAATTATTATTGTTTTCTTATCACGGCTATACGCATTTATTAAATGACAATCTGGTATTGACTTGGCGTCATTGCCAATATGGTAGACAAAATCACCAATGCGCCATGTATCGATAACCCCATTTTTAATGGAGGAATATTCCTTTTTGAACTGATCCAGTTCCGGGTAGACGAGAACATTATTGATTATTTTTGTAACACCTGATATTTTGGCTAAGTCTCTATTGATAGCATTTTTTGTATCTAAGGAATTAACCGCACCGTAAATAGAGACGTATCCTCCTACAATCTGAACTGCCACATCATCTAAATCAACCCCGATTGTCTTTAAATGTTTATCGACATCTTTTTTGCTTATCGGGGAATTTGCGTATCCGTCAACACAGTAAACAAGAACAAAAATGAGCAATATGAGGCTTATTATGCTAATTAGCTTACTATTTCCCAAAGCTGTTCTCCTTTTATCAATTCCGGTGAGAGCTCGGTTTATTGGATCAAAAAAGAAATTCGCACTGTTCATGTTCTCCTCCTTCGGAAAGAGTGTTCATTCACCCGTATCCCTGACTTTCAAAAAGCGAAATAGTTCGGATTTGTGAACTCTCCAAACATTCCCCACTTTGACTGCCCCAATTTTTCCGGATCGAACACACTTCAAGAATGTAGGTTTTGAAATTTTTAAATATTTAATTGCTTCCCTGGTTGTATAGACCACGTCTTCATCCAATAAAGGCATTTCTATTACTCCTTTTGACTGATATTTACCAATTTTTAGCAAAATATGTGCCTGAACCCTCCCCATCGATCAAAAAGAATCACAAGTCCGTAATTTAAAAGATATAAATTAAATCTTGTTTGGGGGATTTAAGGCGAGTGCATCAGTATTTGAAGAACCACTTTTTGTCAAAAGGAGAACAATCTTTGTCCCATGCATAGTAAAGTTACTTTTTGCGTATGGGCATAACTAGATATATTCCGAACTAGAAATTCTACTCAGAATTTTATTAAATAATCCACAACATCACCTCCCTTCACCCTTGACTTCACCACGAAACTCTATCCTTTACCCCATCCTACCCAGAGTGTCGAGTCGACTCTCTCCGGTCCCTTAACTCCTTAGCATTCTATCTTTGCGGGAAACGGTATAGGTCTTCATTAACATTTGGAGTAATGAAAAACGCAGGAATTGGCGTTTTTGGATTCATGGTATTTACCCAGAACCGGCGATTCCTTACAGAAATATCTGAATGATTTGAATGGCTTCAAAACCAGGGAAGGAGGGGCGTGGGATCATCTCATTACGTTTTTATGCAGAGCTATCCGGGATTTTTACACTGTGTGGAAAGGGACAGGTGGGGTCGTTGGTTACTTCCTGAACTAAATAGTTTACAAATTCTATAGAAAGATGTATATTTTAAAGATTAATCCATAGGAAGTATAAACGACATTGCCATCTATACCTCCATTTTTTTAAAAAAGACGACGTTGTTATCTGTAAACAAGTTAGTTAAAATTTCTAATTCTCCTGAACCACCAGAAGCTGGCTTGGCTTCGTTTAACTAAGAACGAGAAAAAAACATGAACCAGATTGCTATGCAAAACGGCGTAACGACGATTAAACGGCTTCACAAAGCGAAGACTCAAATTTTCAATAACGACAGCAAGGGAGAGTTACGGACAATGAAAACAATACAAATAAATATCTTTGATAATATGATTAGTTGGTGAGAAATATGGAGAACACGGAACAAGCGATAAACCAAGTTATAAAGAAAATAGATGAAATGCCATATATATTCAATTCAGAAGCGGATATACAAGGTTTGGTCTACTCTGAGTTGTTGAAAGAATACACAGAACCTTATCCGACCGCATTGTTAGATTCAAATAGAAAAATTTTTCTTACCAATCGTGTCCACAGAGAATATTTTGGTGGAAAGGGTGGACGTATTGACACGGTTGTTTTCAGTAAGGAAGAGATAGGATTGATAGACATATATTGGCTTTGCATAAAGACATCTGAACACCCGGGTTATCGTCCGGTCCAACTTCAGGATGCCATCGAAATAAAAATCGTTGGAGGTAAAGGAGAGGAAACACTATTTGCAGAAATAAAGAAGGATATAGGAAGACTTACTAAATTGCTTAAAGAAAAGAAAACAGAGAAAGCCCACTTTATCCTTATAATAAGATGGTCAACAAATAATAAGAGTATAAAGGATAGATTGGACAAGGCCGAAAAACTCGCAAAGGAGCTGTGCGAAAAAAATGGCATACAATTTTATTACAATAAATATAAAATTTTGTTTAAATAATAATGTGTTTCTCCCCACTATACTGAAATGGTTATTGAAAACTACGCCAAGCCCTGAAAAGTATCTGTTCAGAGCTGACGTATGGGAGAATATCGATCCATCCGGTCAAGTTTTTAATTATGCGAGTACTTTTAAGTTCTTCGTGTGGGCTAATCCTCACACTTTGTAGGTGTTATCCTCAATCCCTTTTCCAACTCTTCCTTCCTGAAATCACCAACCGGACATTTTAACGAAACATGTTTGATTTGTATCGGTAATCCTCAATGGTCTTGCTCTTGACAAACAACTTCTGTTTTAATACATTCAAGTCATCCCAAAGCAAGTTCTTATCATTCCGTTATTGACCCCGTTTTCGCAC
>Ga0209777_10007474_pt1 | contig 12127 bp, 7 predicted proteins | sample FrelakmetHBP12HB_FD_187147 | JGI IMG/M metagenome (GOLD analysis project Ga0209777, IMG submission 187147) | Freshwater lake sediment microbial communities from the University of Notre Dame, USA, for methane emissions studies -HBP12 HB (SPAdes)... | ecosystem: Environmental > Aquatic >... | reverse complement strand
AACGACGGACGCATATGGGTTCCGAAGAAAGCAGGAGACAAGCGCAATCCCCGGGAGATCCCTGAAGAAGAACGGGATTACTACCTGGAGAGGATGTACCCTTCGTTTGGCAACCTCGTCCCGCGTGACGTCGCCTCCCGCCGCGCGAAAGAAATGTGCGATAAAGGCCATGGTGTCGGCACGACCGGATTGGCGGTCTACCTTGATTTTGCCGACACGATCAACCGCAACGGCAAGGCGTGGGTCGAGGAGAAGTACGGCAATCTGTTCGATATGTACCATGAAATCACCGACGAAAACGGCTACGAAACGCCGATGCGCATCTATCCCGCGGTCCATTACACGATGGGCGGCTTGTGGGTCGATTACAACTTGATGAGCACCATCCCGGGACTCTACGTTCTCGGTGAAGCGAATTTCTCGGACCACGGTGCAAATCGCCTCGGTGCAAGCGCGCTCATGCAGGGCCTCGCCGACGGCTATTTCATCATTCCCTACACGATCGGCGACTATCTGGCCTCGACAAAATTCCCGCCGGTGAAAACCGACGCCCCCGCGTTCAAGGAATCCGCAAAGGGCATTCAAGAGACGATCGACAGACTCCTTTCCATCAAGGGCAAGCAAACGGTGGACGACCTGCACAAACGGCTCGGGAAGATCCTGTGGGAAAATTGCGGTATGGCTCGAAACGACGCAAGTTTGAGGAAGGCGCTCGACCTCATACCGAAGGTGCGGGAGGATTTTTGGCGGGATGTCAGAGTTCCGGGAACCGCGGATAACTTCAACCCGGAGCTTGAAAAAGCAGTGCGGGTCGTGGATTATTTCGACCTGGCGGAATTGATGGTCACCGACGCGCTTCATCGCCAGGAATCGTGCGGTGGTCACCTGCGCGATGAATATCAGACGGAAGACGGTGAAGCCAAACGGAACGACGAGAAATTCTCTTACGTTGCGGCCTGGGAGCACAAAGGCGACGGGCGCAAGTGGGAATTGCACAAGGAACCGTTGACGTTCGAATACGTCAAACCGTCAACCAGAAGCTATAAATAATTTTGGATTGGGGATTGTGGATTGTAGATTGACAAGCTAGAATTTTTCCTGATAACGAAACCAAAAAATATTTTTTAATTTTGAATTTTTAATTTTGAATTCGATTGGATCTATGAACCTCACTCTGAAAATCTGGCGGCAGCACGATAGGACTTCCAAAGGATCGTTTAACGAATACAAAGCAAACAACATTTCACCGGATATGTCGTTCCTGGAAATGCTGGATGCGGTCAATCGTGACCTTGCTCTCAAAGGCGAAGATATCATTGCCTTCGACCACGATTGCCGTGAAGGTATTTGCGGCAGTTGCGGTTTGTACATCAACGGACGCGCACACGGACCCCAACAGGGCGTGACGACCTGCGAGCTTCGCATGCGGCACTTCAGCGACGGCCAGCGGATTATCGTTGAGCCCTGGCGTTCAAAAGCATTCCCCGTCATCAAGGACCTTGTCGTTGACCGCACCGCCTTCGACCGGATTATCCAGGCCGGAGGTTACGTGTCGGTCGACACCGGCGGCGCCCCGGAGGCCAGCTCGATCCCGATCCCGAAGGCGAACGCGGAAGAAGCGATGGATGCCGCGGCGTGCATCGGATGCGGCGCCTGCGTCGCGGCCTGCAGGAATTCCTCCGCCATGCTGTTTGTCAGTGCGAAGGTTTCCCAGTTCGCATTGCTTCCGCAGGGAAACGCGGAGCGCAAGGTTCGCGTTCAGCGGATGGTGGACCAGATGGACAAGGAAGGATTCGGCAACTGCTCGAATACGTACGCCTGCGAGGCGGAGTGCCCGAAGAAGATCTCCGTGTCACACATCGCACGAATGAACCGGGAGTTCCTGCGGTCGAAGCTCACATAGGGCCGGCACTAGAGCTTCGATACATTTCAAGCGTGTCAAATTGAACGGGCAAGCCTTTGGGCTTGCCCGTCTCGTTTCCTATGCAACGCAGACAGACAGGAATGTCTCTCCTACCGCCGTTGCAATCATACGTTATGACAGACAGGAATGTCTGTCCTACGCCAATCAATTATTTTTCGCGCCTTGTTCGATCCACTGCCTGATGATTTTCAATGTGTCGGCGGGAAATGCCGTCTTACGCTTCATCGGCATGGGGTCGCCGAACGGCGGAGTGAGGCTGATCTTCTTCACGATAAGGCTCGAATCCGGGCTGCCGGCAATAATCGTCGGGCCGTGCTTCCCGCCTTTCAAAATGTCACCGTACTCATCCATGTCGAGTCCGCTTGGATTCATCTGATCCTCCGCGTGACACGACATGCAATATTTTTTGATAATCGGTGTAATATCTTTCTTGAACGAAACGACGGCCGTTTTTGCCTTTTTAGTGCGCTTCGGCTTCATCGTAACCTTATCCTGCCCGAACAGAATTCCGGAACTTAGGACAATCACCAGAGAAATCACCAGATGTATACTTTTCATTCGCTTGCTTCCTTGAAATTAGAAACTGACTGTTGTTGGGACTTCCTGCGGTACCGAGAAAGGGCCGCTACAGTTGCTTCATGGGCAGAGACGACACAGATTGCCGTCGTGCCGGTTCAACGGTTAATGAAGCAATTACTCGGGAAAAAATCAAGTCGAAGGGGCGCTACTGTCCTCACTTCGTGGTTAAGAGCTTTAAACGCAAAGCACGCAGAGAAAAGATTCGCAAAGGTCGCAAAGGGCATGGTGCGTGGCAAACACTTTGCGGTCTTTGCGCCTCCTTTGCGCTCTCTGCGGTTAGGAGCTTTACCGCAAGGGACGCAGGGAAAAGATTCGCAGGGGCTATTTCATTCTTTCGATGGTGTTGATTTCCCGGAGCAGGTCATTCTTCGTAAAACGCGATTTGCTCATGACGCCGGTAACAAATCCCTCCATCTGCTCTCTGGTATCCTGGTCGACATCCATTGAAGTGAGGACGATAATGGGAATATTACGCGTCCTGGATTCCTGCTTGAGCTGGTAGGCAACGTTGAAGCCGGATATGTCGGGCATGATGAGGTCGAGTATAATCAAATCCGGTTCCTCCGATATCGCGAGCTGAATGCCCTCTCTGCCATGGAGCGTCCTGACCACTTTGTAGCCCTCCGCCTCCAGGATGACTTCGATGAGCTCGGAGGCAGTCTTGTCATCGTCGATCATCAACACTTTCGGCGCATGCGACGGCTTGCTTGTATTGACGGGAATGCGCTTCAATGCGATGAGGAATTCTTCCCGATTCACCGGCTTCACGAAGTAATCAACCGCCCCCATGCTGAAACCCAATTTCTTTTCATCCGTAATCGACACGATGACGATGGGGATGTGCTTGCAGATCGGATGTCGTTTCAGTTCCTTCAATACCTGCCAGCCGTCCTTGACCGGCATGATCATGTCAAGCGTGATGAGGGCCGGTTTGAGTTGTTTGGCTTTCTCCAACCCTTCCACGCCGTCTCTGGCCACCTCGGCCCGGTACCCGGCATCCTGAAGATACGTTTGAAGAAGCTGGCTCGCCTGGGGGTTGTCTTCGATAATGAGCGCAATGGGTTTTTCTCCGTTGGGCAAGGCCGCGGGCTGGACGGCCGCAATCCGGAGCAGTTGCTCGGCGGAATCCACAACCTCGCCGGCAACCACCATCGGAATACGGAAGCGGAATGTTGTTCCTACTCCCCACTCACTGTCCACCCAGATCTGTCCTCCGTGCATTTCAATGAGTCTCCTGGTGATGACCAGCCCGAGGCCGGTCCCCTCCTCCACAGAGGATGCATTGGATGCCTGCTGAAAGGCGTTGAAGAGCTTGGGTAGTTCCTCGGGCTTGATACCCATTCCTTCGTCGCGCACCCGTACTTCAATTTCGTTGTTCACCCGTCCGATATCGATCCAGATGTTTCCGCCGATATTGCTGTACTTGACGGCGTTCGATACCAAATTGACGAGAATTTGCTTGAAGCGAGTCTGGTCGACGACGAGATTTTCGACATCAGACGAGACATTCACGACGAGTTTGATATTCTTTTGCTGGAGAGCTGCCTGCAACACTCGTTCGACACTTTCAGTGAAGTAGGAAACCGGATACGCCTCGACATGCAGCTCCATCTTCCCCGCCTCGATCTTGGACAGGTCGAGAATGTCGTTGATGAGATTCTGGAGATGTTTGCCGCTGACATTGATGTTCTTCATGAAATCACGCACTTTCTCGCGCGGTAGCATGTCCAGGTCAGTCGTCAGGATCTCCGAAAAACCGACAATCGCATTCAACGGTGCCCTCAACTCATGACTGAACGTCGCGAGAAATCGCTTGAGCATTTCATTCGCGTCATCGGCTTTCTTCTTCTCGTTCTCCAGCTCAATGTTCTTTACCGTCACCTCGTCCATTAACCGCTTCCGGCTCATACCGATAGCGAGCTCGTTGGAAATAATGGAGAGCATGTTCATGTCATCCTGGGCGTATTTCTCCGCCTTCTGTGAAAGCACCTCCAGCACACCCTGCAATTCGTTCTGGACGAGCAGAGGGATGGAAATCAGACTCTTCAATTTCAATTGCTCGACTTCGGCCAGGAAGTAGGCCGCGATAGAGCTCCGGGCCAGCTCGTCGGTCACAATGACCCGTTTCGTCAGTGCCGTTTGAACTGCGATCGTCGTTGATCGTTGATGTACGATTTGATGTTCGATCTCGGGATTCACCGAAATGTCGAGGAATGACGGGGCCATGAGATGCAAGAGGGACGAGCGCGGGTCGAATTGATAGATGCATACAAACTTCGCGGGTATATCCATGAATTGGGCAATCCGTTCGCCGGCATTCAGGCATAATTCGTCAAGATGCTGTGCGATATTGATCGCAAGGGAAACCTCCATGAGCATCTCTTTCTGGCGCTGCTGACGTTTCTTCTCTGTAATGTCCTGGAAAAGGACTGAGATGCCGCTTTCCGTAGGATACATGCGGACGTCATACCATGCCTCAAAACGCTCATCACGATACGCTGTTTCGATGCTTTGAAACTCTTTTCGTTCCATCGCCAGGCGATACCGCTCGCCAAGCTCCGCATTTCGCGCATTCGGAAAGATCTCAAAGACATTTTTCCCCAAGACTTCTTCCCGCTTCAGCCTGGTTCCCTCTTCCGCAGCGTGATTCCAATAGGTAAACCGGTAATCCTTGTCGAGGGCAAAGAAACCGCCGGAAATCGCCTCGAGGATTTCCTCATATTTTTTTAGGGCGTTCATTGAAAATTCCTAACGAGTTTTCTGCAGATTTGTATTGTGCGAAATCCTTTGATTTCGAAAAACGCCAATGAATGGAAGACTAGAAAGTTTGGACGGTTGAAGCATAACTAATTTTTCAATAAGATGCAAGAACTATCTTAAGAAAAACTTGAGATGAAGAGGCTAAGAGCAAGGTTTTGGTCTGACGAGTTTTCCACAGCCGGTAGCGGGAAAATAGGGCTTGGATATCCGAAAACCATTGGATTTCAACAACTTATCAACATAGGGAACGTCCCTCCTATGCCCTTCTTGGCGAGAACTGGGTGTTGGAAAAGGCAAGACTTGCGTCGTAGAGTCCGATTCGCTCTGTCCGCCTCTGGCGGAAATCGGACATCACCGAAAATCCACCCGCATTCGCGTCGTCCGGTTACGAACCGCCTGCCTGCCAGAGGCAGGCCGGCAGGCAGGGACTCTACATTCTCCTCTTTCAAGGTCCTGAAGGGGGAACTAGACACCTCCCATTTTCCTCAAATGGGCAGTTCGGGCACATTTCGGGGTTTTGTCTGAAATCACGGGCTCTAATCCTTCCGATCACCAGCCCAACTTCCTTGTAGAAGTCGTCCAATTCATTCGAAGAAAAAGTGTAGTGAATCGGCACATCCGGAAATCTCAAGAAAACCAACGAGGATGGAACTGATTCCTGATTGAATAGTTTTTTGACGAGAAGGGCATAGAACGCCAATTGCGGTTTGTAGGCCGCGGCCTTTTCGTTCATCGCCGCCGCGGTCACCCTATCAGTCTTGTAATCGACAATGCACCAACGCCCTTTTCCGTCTTTGTACAGCCTGTCGATGGTTCCGGTGAGAAAGTCCTCTCCAAAAACCGTGCTGATGGAAAATTCCGTTTTCACCTCCTGCGAAGCAAGCACGCTGGAACCAAACGCCGACTGTCTGAAACTCCAGACGTTGCGCACAATGGCATCGACAATTTTCTCTCGTTGTGATTCTTCAATACCCCCTGTCGACCTGACCAATTGCCGGGTTCGTGCACGCACATCGTCTTCCGTGGCATCCGCACGTAACAGGCCCTGCAAGACCGCGTGAGTCAGCGAGCCTTCGAGTTCTCCCAGTATCCTGTCGTTCGGCTCTTCATTTTCATCGAAATGATAGGGGGCTCCGGATTTCTCCGGCAGTCCAAGAACGTATTTGAGGTAGTATTTTGCCGGACATTCGAGGAACGTTTTGATTTGCGTCGCGGAAAAGAACTCGCCCTTCGTTTGTCCTTGCAGAGGCGCGATGAGCAGTGTATCCATCTTCCCGTTTCGTTGTGAGAGTTGAGAATGAGCGCCCGGCGCCGGGATTTGATCCTTCGCTGTAACAATGTCAACCGGCAAAGCATGTTGATTCTCCCCCGGAACAAAGTTCGATCCGTCACGCACCAGAAGACGTATCTTCGTTTCCGGAAGCGTAACCCGACCCGGAAGAATAGTCGCGGGATCGAGCCCGAGTCCGTCCAGTGTCCATTTCATGTAGGATGAAGACTTGAGCCCAGGGGCCAGTTGCCCCGAAATAACCAACATATCGCGCGCCCGCGTGCACGCCACGTAAAATACCCTCTTTTCTTCTGCCTCGGTTTTCAACCGGGATTGTCGTTTCAAATAAGTATACAGCGGCGGCTCCACGGTTTCATCCAAATTATTTTCAGCCCTGACCTTGAAAGCCGCTCCGAGGGATGAATCGAAGAAGAGTTCTTTATCGTACTGAAATTTCTTGTGGGCAAAAGGCACAAACACGACCGGGAACTCCAGTCCCTTCGCCGAATGAATCGTCATGATCCTCACGGCGTTTTCCCCCTGGTCGACGCTTGCCTGGCCTTCCCGTTCCTCTTCTTCCACAAGTCTCTCCAGGCGTTCGACGAAATCGAAGAGGTTGGTGAGACCCCTTTGTTCGAACTCGCGTGCAAACCGGAGCAGCTTTTCGACGTTCGCTCTCCGCTGGTCGCCGAACGGGAGCCCCGCAACCGCTCCATGCCAGCCCGTCCGCCGAAGAACCCGATACACGAGGTGCGGTATCGGGACTCGATTTGCAAGATGGAGAATTTCTTCGACAACCTTGACGGCGTACCGGAGTTGAGGAGTGGGATGACTGTTCACGACGTACTGCCGGGTCTTCTCCCAGAAGGTTTCGGCCTTCCTCAGCAGTGAGATTTCAAACAACTCCGCATCCGAAATCGCAAAGAATGGAGAGCGCAGTATCCCGACGAGAGCGACATCGTCACCCGTGTCCAGGAGGAATTTGAAGAAATTGAAGAAATCGAGGATTTCCTGCGTTTGGTAGAAACCAATACCACTCGAAATAACGTACGGCACGCCGTGGGACTCCATCGCCCGTTCCAGCCGGCCAACATGCGTCCGGCTGCGAAGCAAAATCGCGGCATCCCGGAATTCAAACGAGCGGGGTGTCTCCACCGTCCTGGCCGACCGGGTTCCGGACTCATAGACGGTGTGCTTGCTCGCTGCAAGGTGGAGAATGCGCCGCGCGATCAACTCACATTCTTCTGCTATCGAATCTCTTTGCTCGCCGTCAATCTCCTCTGCCGCCTCACCATCGTTCTCGTGGTCCGGGACAAGAAGCAGTTCAACGTTTCCTTCTCCGGGACACGTTCTGCCGTTGACCAACTCGCCGTAACCGACCTCGAACGGAGACGTCCCGGCCGACATCGTGCGGGTGAAAACTCTATTGACAAAATCGACGACGTTCATCAACAGGCGAAAACTCTCGGCCAGCGTGATATGGCCTCCGCCTTCTTTGCCGTCCGCAAGCTTCAGATCGTTTTTCGTTCTCTCAAACACCTCAACCGCGGCATGCCGGAATCCATAAATTGATTGCTTCGCGTCGCCGACGATAAACAGGTTGCCGGTCTTGAATTCGGTGAGCAGCAACCGGAGGATATCATCCTGCAGGCGGTTCGTGTCCTGGTATTCATCGACCATGATGTATTTGTAGGTGGCCGCAACCTTCGCCCTGATTTCTTCCACACGCAAAAGCTGGAGCGCCTTCAATTGCAAGTCTTCAAAATCGAGCTTACCTTGCTCAAGTTTTTTCCCTTCGTAGACCGCAATCGCCTTCCGGTAGATGCCCAGCAATATCCGTGTCAGTCGAAGCAATGTTTGATGGGCCTCGACAGACCTGTCGTCGGTGCAGACCCGCACGATATCGCTCACCGCAGAATAAAAGTGAGAGAGACTTCCCTCGTCGGAGAGGCAGGAATCCCGTTCGGTCTTTGGGCCGATAAAGGTTTTCCTGATGGTGCCCTCCTTTGTCAGCACCCGGTCGATGATATCTTTGAAGAGGGAGATCTTTTCTCGCGTCGAAAGCCGATCGGTCCATTTGAGCAAAAGGCCCTTTACGTCCCCGACGGATTTCCCGCTTGCGACAACGGTTAACCGTTGCACACATTCCCGCCATGAGTTGTTTTCAAGCTGGAGTGCAAGCCACGATTCGATTTCCCTGTTCCATCTCTCCGTCGTATCGTCACCATCCAACGTGCCTTCAAGGAGGAAGCGTTCAATTTCTTCCCTCTTTCGGAAAAACGTCGCGAGATAGCTCTCGACGGCGGTTTTCCCCAGCATTCGCAGCGCGTACCGGACATCTTCTCGCGAATTCGAATCCCCGTCATTCGCCAGGAGCGCTTCCAGGGTTTCCCGGAGCGATTCTCTGATCAGAAGATCCTTATCGAGGTCTTCAATGACCGTGAACGCGGCGTCGATCCCGTTCGGCGGAACCTCCACCGGATATTCCCGGAGAAGCCTGGCACAGAATGAATGAATCGTGCCGATATTCGCGGAGGCAAGCTGGTCGCGGATGTGTTCAAGCCGGCGCAGGGTTGCCAAAGCTTTGACATCCGGATTTTTCCCGCCGGAAGAGGAAGGGTTCTCGGACTCCCGTATCTTCTCACCGATGAGGCCGGCGATTCGTTTCCTCAGCTCGCTGGCCGCTTTTTCGGTGAATGTGATCGCGATAATCTCATTGATGCGCGTACCTGTCTGGAGCAAGATATCGACAAACCGCTGGACAAGGACGGTCGTTTTGCCCGAACCGGCATTCGCTGTTACGGCGAGATGACGGTCAAATTTGACAGCGTCTTGTTGTGATGGGGTTAGAATTGACATGGAGACCTACAATCACCCTTTCATAACCGCAATCGGGACAAGTTTCGCGACCTTTCTTGCGATGCCCGCACCGTGAACGACTTCGACAACTTGGTTGACGTCTTTGTACGCATCCGGTTTTTCTTCCGTCAACCCCGACCGGGATTGACCCCTCACAAGAATCCCCTTCTCTTTCATTTCCTTCAACAATTGTTCAGAGGTTGTTTCCTTCTTCGCCTGTGTTCTGCTCATCGAACGGCCCGCTCCATGGCACGACGAGCCGAAGGTTTCTTTCATCGCCTGCTCGGTTCCTACCAGCACATACGAGCAAGTTCCCATGCTTCCCGGGATGAGCACGGGCTGGCCGACATCGCGCAGCTCTTCGGGAAGCGACGGATGATCCTTCGGAAACGCGCGCGTCGCCCCTTTCCGGTGAACGAGCACGTGCTTTCTCCTGCCGCCCACGGCGTGTTCCTCGTGCTTTGCAATATTATGGCAAACATCGTACACCATTTTCAGATCGCCGCTGCCGAGTATTCTCTTGAATGCCTCGCGCGTCCAATGCGTGATCATCTGCCGGTTGGCGAACGCGAAGTTCGCCGCCCCCGCCATCGCCTTCAGATACTCCTGTCCTTCTTTCGACCGGATGGGTACGCAGGCGAGCTGACGGTCGACCACCGTGATCCCGTATTTTTTCATCGCATCCTGCATCACATCAAGATAGTCGGTGCAGACCTGATGGCCGAGTCCGCGCGAGCCGCTGTGAATAAGAACGACAATTTGGTCAGAATGAAGACCGAACTTCGCGGCCGTTTCAGGGTCGAAGATTTCGTTCACGACCTGGATTTCCAGGAAATGATTCCCCGATCCGAGCGTGCCGAGCTGGTCATGTCCCCGGTCTTTGGCCCGCGTGCTTACAAGCGACGGGTCGGCATTCGGGATTTTTCCGTAGTCTTCGATGTGGGCGATATCCGCTGCGTTCCCGTATCCGTGTTGTACCGCCCACTGAGCGCCGTCGCGCAGGACGTTGTCCAACTCGGATTTGTTCACTTCGAGCAAACCGGTACGCCCCGTACCACACGGGATGTCGCGGAAGAGCTGATTGAGAAGCTGCTCAAGTTTGGGCCGCACATCCTTTTCCATGAACGGGGAGGCGAGAAGCCGCACTCCACAGTTGATGTCGAACCCAACACCGCCGGCTGAAACAACCCCCTCCTCCAGGTCGGCTGCCGCCACGCCGCCGATGCAGAACCCGTAACCTTGATGCGCGTCGGGCATCGCGAGCGATCGGCCAACGAATCCGGGAAGCGTCGCCACATTCGCGACCTGCTCCATGGTCTGATCCTTCTCAATGTGCCTGATCATTTCATCATTCGCGTAGATGAGGCCCTCGATGAGCATGCCCTTCTTGTAGGAGATGGGTATTACGTAGCGGTAGTCGTCCAGTTTTTTTAACATCGGATTGGTTCTAGGTTGACGGTTCTAAGTTGACAGTTCGTAATTGACGGTTTTCAGTTGACAGTTTTCCGTTTCAGGTTGAAAACTTGTCGTTGTCATTGCCGTGATGCGTTTGCCTTCAGATATTTGATAAAGCCGTTGATGAGTTTGGATACCAACGTCGCCTTTCCATAGAGCGTTTCGAATTCCTGAGTCGAGATATAACCGTTATCGAGTGCAACGTAAAGCTGACTTTTGACTTCCGATGCCGATCTTCGAGAGTATACCAGGAAGCGAACAAATTCGGCACTCGTGTGTGATTCAAATCCTTCAGCGATATTAGAGATCACTGAAACACTGGCACGGCAAATTTGGTCCCGTAGGCCGAAATCAGTTTTGAATTTCCCTTTTCCTGTGACGCGATAAACAAGTTGTGTGAGATTCCTTCCCTCTTTCCAACTCTCGATATCTTCAAAGCGAGTAATCTTCATAACAACCCTCCCACTGTTAGTTCTTTTCTAGAACTGATTTAGATGCACATCCCCCAAACCGTCAACTAATCAACCGTCAACCAACTAACCGTCAACCAATTAACTGTCAACCAACTAACCGTCAACCAACTAACCGTCAACTAAATATCAAGAAACACCCTCACATACGCCCCATCATTGTCATCCCGGACCATCACCTGATGGTAGGTCACCGCTTTCACGTCGAGTTTTGTGCGGTGCATCGTGGCGGAGAACTGTTCCCCGCGGATGAGGGCCGTGAGCGATGTGGGTGACAGGGAGGATATGGAAAATTCCTTCGGAACAAAACCTTTCCCATCGAATAAGTAGAGGATTTCCGAGAGCCATCGCACGAGGAGTTGTTCAGCGTCGTTTGCATGTAGCTTTATGATCTTCGACTCTTGAACCTCCACCAGCGATAGGTCAAGGATGATGGACATCAGGCCCGTCGCTGCGTGCTCAAACGCTTCTCTCAGCGATGCACCTGACGCCTCGATGCCGACGTCAGCGGGATGTTCGAGAATCTTGAAACCGGATACCATGTGAGGAAAAGATACAAATTCAGGGAGGGAAATACAATTGGCAGCGAGAAGTGCGTACGTCAATCAGGATTTCCGCCTCTCCCCTTGCACGGTGACGCTCGGGTCAGCATCTGAGCCGAGCAGTCCCTTCCAACCCCGTCTTGCTTTTATGTTAAAAAGCAAATCTCATTCTGGTTTTACTGATACATGGTAGTAAGGGATGTAAAGAATCACCCAAGCTATAAGAGGAAGCTTTTATCAGCAGACATCTCCTTTTGAGGGGCGCTGC
>Ga0209777_10007473_pt1 | contig 12128 bp, 6 predicted proteins | sample FrelakmetHBP12HB_FD_187147 | JGI IMG/M metagenome (GOLD analysis project Ga0209777, IMG submission 187147) | Freshwater lake sediment microbial communities from the University of Notre Dame, USA, for methane emissions studies -HBP12 HB (SPAdes)... | ecosystem: Environmental > Aquatic >... | reverse complement strand
GATCTTTGAGCATGTATGCCAGTTACTGCTGAGTTGCAAGAATCGTGCCAGTTACCCCCCCCGTGAATCTACCAGGGGTATTGGGGCGAACTGAGCATGAGGCGCCTGAAAACCTGGTAATTTTGCTGGGCCAAGATGGGTGGTGATCTCCGAATCTCGTCCCGCACGCCCCACTTCACCACAAACTGATACGCCAAGAGGTGATCTGCCCAACGTTATCGAACTAATCAGCGTAAGCTTATCCATCCAGCAAAGGAGCGAGCGATAAAATGCGTGTAAGAATCGGTGTGGTGATTGCCCTCGTCGGGCTGATTATGGGGCTGTGGGCCGCTGCCTGCGTGGGCCAGGATTGGTACGACAACCAGCGGGTCTGGAAAAATGATGACCCGAACTTCAACTTCAGGCGGTCCGAGCACTTTAGAGTGATCTGGGGCAAGGGCGTCGGAGAGGGCAATGTCAATAACGACTATGGCCTGATGAACGAACAGAGAGTGCAGGGGCATTTGCAGTCGCTGGAGAAGATCTGGCATCTTTATCATGACCCCGTTCCGGCCGGGCTTGGTTTCCCCGCCACCGGTTCTTCCATGAACGCGGATCAAAACGACGGCAAGCGGTATCGCTGCAACTTCGCGTTCAACAACACGGGCATCTGGGAAGGCGGCGCGTGGGGCGCTAACGACGACTTCGGATTCCAGCTTTTCGCCATCGACCCCGGCTTTACTTCGTATGATCCCCCCACCGGCGCGACCGCGCATGAGTATGGGCATACCGTACAGATCAACGCCGGCGGGTTCACAGAGACTCCGTACGACGGCATGTGGCACGAAGCCAGCGCGAACTGGCTGGACTGCCAGTTCATGGACGATCAGGACGCCGGACCGATGGCCACCTGCCACACATTCTCCCTGCCGCACGGTCGGGATTATTACCACAGCTACCAGATCTGGGAATACCTGCGAGAACAGCCCAAGTATGGCGGCAAGTTCTTTACCACTTTGTGGACCAAGGCCAACGGCAACAAAGCCAAGGGCGGGGAGTATATCTTCGACGCGATGGCCCGCCTGGACCCGTCCGGCGACCCGGACCCATATAACAAAGTAAAGGACAACCTCGGGCACATGGCCGAGCACAACCTGACCTGGGACTACGAGCGAGGCGTGTTCTGGCGCGCCGAGATGCCGATGACCTATGATCCTCTGAATGGCAGCTACCGCGGCGGAATCAACGAACTCGAGCGCGTGACCGGCGACAAGAAGTGGTTCAGGGTGGCATTCGAGCACGCCCCCAGCCAGGGTGGTTACAGCCTCATCCCCATCAAGCTCACCTTTAAGAAGGGCGGCGGATATGTGGTCAACATAGACTTTCAGCCGCTTTGGGACTCGACCAGAGGCTCCGACTGGAGGGCCTGTTTGGTGGCCGTCAATGACAATGGCGAGCCGAGATATGGCAACCAGTGGAACTGCGGCGTCAACTCGATCACCCTCTCGACCGACGAGAACAAGCTCTTCCTGGTCGTAACAGCGGTCCCGGATTTCAAGGGGTTCGAGGGCTTTTCTCACCCGCTGGTTTCCGACCCGGTGTTGTTCCCGCAGTCCTTCAAGATTGCGTTTGTTGACACCAAGGCCACAGCCTATGAATCCGGCGCTCCGAAGCGGCCCGATGGAGTGACCGGCAAGGCTCACTCGAATGGCGGCGGGTTTGTGGCGGACACGGCGAAGGTGGATGCGAACGCATTCGTCGGCCCGAACGCTCAGGTATTGGGCAATGCTCAGGTCCTCGGAAAAACGAGGATCGAGGATTGGGCGGTCGTGATGGGCGATGCTGTGGTTAAGGATAACGCCATCGTTACCGGCCACGGTTTGGTAAAAGACAGGGCGGAGGTATCGGGGAACGCCAAGGTCCGCGACTGGGCTACGGTCAGCGGAAGCTGGAAGGTATTCGAGAACGGCAGAGTGCTGGAGCATGCGAACCTGGTCGACAAGGGCCAACTCCACGGCAACGCGACCGAAAAAGGCGCTTCAGCCGACTTCGGCAACCCCGATGTGAAAGGCTACGCGATCAAGGACGGCGACTGCTGCAACGGCGCGAACCTGGACAAGAGCGTGCTGATGTGCTGGGTGTGGGGGACAGATCAGGAATACGCGAACAGCCGCCCCGACACCGGCGGGCTGTATTGCTGCTACGATTTCGAGAGGGAAAGCCCCAACTACGCGCTGGATAAGTTCGGGAATATACATGGGTATTTGATGGGCGGGGCGAATATTGTCGGCACAGAGCGGGGAAACGCGCTCGCACTTGACGGCAAGGACCAGTACGTCGAGCTGCGCAAGGATGTTTTCGATTTCAAGGAAACGACTATCGCGTTCTGGGTTTACTGGAATGGCGGCGCGCCGAATCAGAAGGTATTCTCGTTCGGATCAGACCAAGCGGGCGAGGTGTTCTTCTGTCCCAGCAGCCGTGATGGGAAGGCCTGGTATGGAATCGGTAATGAGAACAATGCGACGGGAGTTGAGATCCTCCCGACGGCCCCCCTGCCTCAGAAGAAGTGGACCCATGTGGCCATTACGTTCAGAAACAGCCGCAACACGCTCTACATAGACGGCAAGAAAGTGGACGATGCCACGGGCAGGTCACCCGACATGCTGCTCGGCCCCAACACAATGGATGGCGGCACCTACGCCTACATCGGCCGGGGGCCGAAGGGCGACTACTTCAACGGCGCCATTGCGGATTTCAGAGTCTACGGCTCCGTTCAGCCGGATTCGGTCATCGCAGCGCTCGCCATCAGTCCCACGGATCTTCCCAAGTCCGCCCGCAGTGCAGAAGCGCCAGTGTCTGTAGCCGTGAGCGCGGCGTTCAAGCTGAAGCCTGTTGCTGTCGGCGACTGCGCCGTCAAGATGACCGCAGTGAGACCGGCCAATGGCAAGGACACCGAATACTACTTCAGGTGCACCTCCGGCGGCGGGCACGACAGCGGCTGGATATCCGGAAGCATGTATACGGACTGCGGGCTGCAGGGCGGGAAGACATATGCCTATGCGGTCAAGGTCGCAAATGGTGGCAGGCAAACGCCTTATTCTGCCTCCATTTCAGTCACCCTTCCCCTCGACAAAGCCGCCCCCAAATGGGCCAAATCCGAATGGGAATTCGCCCCCAAAGGTATCAGCGACACGGCGATCAAGATGGTCGCGACGAAAGCCTCGGACGTCAATGCTCTCGTCGAATACAAGATCACGCGCGACGACGGCAAGGGTACCGAGTGGCAGTCCAGCCGGACGTGGATAGACAAAGACCTCAAGCCGGGATCGAAGCACAGCTACACCGTTCAGGCCAGGGACGGCCGGGGCAATAAGACCGCTGTATCGAAAGCGGTTTCGGCGATCGCCCGGGACAACACCCCGCCCGCGAGATTTGTCAAAGGCGAATGGATCTGCCCGCCTTACGCTCTGCTGGATAATTCGGTCGCGCTCAGGGCGCGGCCCGTGCATGCGACCGGCAGAGGACTCAGCATCGAGGACAACGAGGTCGAGTATTTCTACAAATGCGTCTCCGGCGGCGGGCCGGACAGCGGCTGGATAAGCGATCCCCATTGGGACACCCGCGCGCTTGCGGACGGCACGTATGTCTATGAGTTCAAGATCAGGGACAAGTCGCCTCAGCTCAACGAGACCGGCTGGTCCGCCGCCCAGACCGTGGCTGTCTCGAACATGACCGGTTATCACTCCTACAACGTCAGCCAACTCGCCGCGCTGCCCGAGAGCGCGCTGGTGACATTCGATGGCAAGATCACCGAGGTCGGCAAGGACTTCTATACCGTGACCAACGGCGGCGCGTCCGTCAAAGTGATGCCCAGGACCAAAGGCAGCGCGACCGACGCGTCGCTCGCCGACAAGGACGTGACAGTCAAGGGCGGCACGTGGATAGTGAGCGGCGAAAAGAGAGTCACCTGGGCAGACGTGAATCCGAAGTAGCCGGAGTGGTACGGGAATAGCGCGGCGTGATGAATGTGGCGGCGGGTTCGGGCCGCGGCTCGGGCAGGTCGGCCTTGGGCACGGCATAACGGGCGCGCAGGCGGCGGTTAACCCAGCTCCGAGATGTGATCGGTGTGAGCAAACGGCGCGCGAGGAGCGGGTGCGTGGGAACCGACTCGTCGACCTCGCACCGCACGAACCGCCTGGACCACTGCATGTGCCTTTGGCGTGAGAATGGCTTCGCCGCCCACAGGCACAGCGCGTAACCCAGCGCTAGCAACATTATGCCCTGGAACATCCGCGCGAACGCCTGGGGGTCAGCCGGCGCTTTTGGCTGGAGATACGCCTGCACGGATGCGAAGCTGAACTTCGCTGCCGCCGGAGACAGGGCGGCGCGCAAGGACGAATCGCCGGCGGCGCTTCGCGCCAGGGTGAGTATCGCCGACGCATACAGCCACTTCTTCTTCGTATAGGAGTCGGTGGCGGAAGTTTCCAGCAAATACGCCGCGTAGCCCATGCAGCCGTAGTTGCGGTGAAAGAGCCGCTTGTCGGCGAGCGCGGAGCATTCGATGACTTGCAGGCCGCAGTCGACCGACGCCTTATGGGCAAGCACGTCCACCGCCCGCCGATGCTCGGGCGTGAGGCAGTGCGGGGCCTCGATCTGGTTCCCGTTGGTGGCTATGGGCTCGGTCCACTCATGAGCGTCGATGAGCAGGTTCGGCCTCCAGTCCCGGATCAGGCCATCGACATATCGGGTTTCGGCTGAGCCAAGGGCGGTCCAGTCGCGGTTGAGGTCCAGCCCTTCGTTGTTCGCACGGGTCGCGGCGCTGATGCCACTGGGGTTGACCATCGGGACGAGTATGATCACACATCGCTTGAGCAGTTTGGGGTCGGACCCGGAGGCGAGATTGCAGCCGAGCGCAAGCACCGATCGGACCGCGCCGAACTCGTCCCCGTGCTGTCCCGAGCAGATCATCACGCGGGCCTTGGCGGAGGACTCAACAGAGAAATCCGTGATGACGCAAGCCGGAATAGACATGCCGGAGTAGGTGCGGCCCGGCGCGAGCAGGCGGACGTTTGGTGAGGTCGATAGGGCGCGGACGAGTCGCAGTACGCTGTTGTAGCGAGCGGCGGGGAGGCTCGCGGCGGCCGGTATGGTGAGAAGAGCGGCCAATACGCTTGCGAGAGTGAACGCCCCAGCGGGCCGTGCGAGGTTCATTTCCTGTGGTCCATGAAGACGGGAACGTCGTGGCGATGCGCGGGGCCGTAGGCGGCGTCCAGCTTCCGGCGCTGCGCGGACTGCCGCAGGGCCTTCGCGGTAGCTTGCAGGCGGGTGCGGAGGATGGCCTCGCATTCAGCCTGGCAGGTCATGATCTCTTTGGCGAGGTCCTGGGCTTGCCCGAAAAGGGACAGCAGAGACGCTCCGAGCGCGGCTGACTCGCCGTTATCGCCTGCCGCGGCGGATTTGGCGCCGCGGACCAGCGCGTCATCGCTCATCGCCTGCCGCGCGCACATATCGGCGTATTCCAGGCCTTTGCGCTCGCGCAGGTCCAGCAGGTCACGGATATCGGCGGAAGCGTCTGTCTGGAGCCGGTCGCGCATCTCGCGACTGGCGCTTGCCAGGGCGGCGAGCACGCTGGCGCGTTCGCGAAGCGACAGTTCGCAATTCCTCAGGGCAGTCATGGCATCTCCGATTTGGGATTTGGGATTTGGGATTTGGGCGGATTCACGCCGCCACCTCGGAGGGCTGGTTCTCGGCCTGCAGTTTGCGTTCGGCCTCGGCCCACGATTCCCGCAGTTGGGTGAGTATCTTGATGGCTTCCTCCAGATAGGCCTGGTTTTGCTCGAGGTTCGCCAGCGTCAGCTTCTCGACCACATAAGCGTAAAGCGACCGCAGCCGTGAGCACAACAGTGGATCGACATCTTCCTTGAGTGTGGAGACGAGTTCGATCACGATGGCGGTGGCTTTGTTGATGAGCATGTTCTGCTCATCGAGGTTGTTCTCTTTCATCTTGGTTGCCGCTGCTCTGCTGAACCTGATGGCGCCGTCATAAGCCATCAGCAGAAGCTTGCTGGGAGAAGCGGTAAGTATGCTATTCTGTTGATACTGCGCGTATCCGTTACTGGTCATCGAATCACACCTTCGCCCGGTGTTTCGGGAGTTCAGTCCCGAAACGGTTACCGGTGTTTCGGGAGTTCAGTCCCGAAACGGTTAGTTGTTGTTGGTCGTGAGCGAGGAAAGCTGCGTGGTCAGATAGTCGCTCTGCTGCTGAAGCGACGCCAGCTTGCTTTCCATGTCGTTGAATTGCTGATACATGCGGTCCTGCTGCGCCTGGAGCCGTTCCTCCATGTCGGAGATATCCTTGGTGGTCGCGTCGATTCTTGAGTTCAGCGAGTTCTCGGTGTTGGTGAACAGCCCGCCCGAGCCGGTCATTTTGGTCAGCAGCTCTTTGATGCGCGTGCCCACGCCCTTGATGAATGTGGCGTTGACATCGCCGGCGGTGGGATTGGTCGCGAGGACCTGCAGACCCTTGACGGGGCTTGTCGCGGATTCGGGGGCGGCGGTCAATACCTGTCCCTTGCCGGTGGCTTTCTCGCCGTTGATCGTGCCGACCACATCCAGGCCGGCCGCTCCAGTGCCATAGCCGCTCTCGCCGGAAAATGAAGCCAGTGATACTTTGATATTGCCTATGCCGGACGTGGCGCCTCCGCCGAAGACCGAAGTGTTGCTGATGGCCGTAAGGTCGCGGGCAGAGCCGTATTGCAGCGTCCTGAGAGTCAGGTAATGATCGGCTCCGTCAATGGTCTCATACGCGCTCACGGATGTGTCGATGCTGTGCTTGTTGATCTCGTTGATGACGTCGGTGAGGTTCCAGCCGGCTTTCAGGTTGACCTGCTTATCATTGAGCGTGAGAATCTCGTCGGCGGCCAGGGCGTCGTTCATTGCCTTGCCCGCCTGTATCATGGTCCTGGTGGCGGACTGGGTTATGCTGATACCATAGCCCTTGACGCCCGACTCCTTGGTGTCTGAAGTCGAGGACACCAGGCTCACATACGGACTGTCGGATTGCAGCGTCGTGCCGAAGAGCTTGCCCACGTCAGCCGCATTACTCTGCAGCGCCGCGGAGAGCTGGGCATCATCGATCACCAGCAAGCCATCGGTCCCGGTCGTGATCCCCACACTGGATAGCGCGTTGTAGGTCTGCTTGCCTTTCTGGATAGGTATGCCGGGGACCGAGTTGGTGACGGCGCTTTCCAGGTCCATCTCCAGCGACTGCAGCTCATAATTGCCCAGCAATATGCCCGTATCGCCGGTCTGCGTGTCATACATGGTGAGGTTCTTGATGGTCTTCATTATGTCGTTATACTGATCCACGAACCCCTGGATAGCGGTCTTGGCGGACTGAGTGTCCTGCGAAACATCTATCTTGATCATCTTGGCGGGATCAGAGTCGGAGAGGTTCAGCGTAACGCCCGGTATGATATCGGATATGGAGTTGGAACTGCGCGTGAACTTGAGTGAGCCCAGCATTATCTCGGCATCGCCCGCGGCCTGGACCAGCGTGCGATCCCCGTTGCCGTCCTGGCCGGAGTTGATTTGCAGGCCCGTTGTGCCGGCATCGACGATCATCTTGTGCTCGGTGCCGGTCTGATTGCTTGTCAAGATCAACGAATACTGGGGATTGCTCGCGGTACCCTGATTGACAACGGACGCGCTCACCCCGGCGTTGGCTTTGTTGATCGCGTCTTTGACGCCCACGAGGGTGTTGTTGGAGGAATCGACATTGATGTCGACAGACGTGCTATCGACCGTGATCCTGATCGTCCCGGCGCTGACGGCCGAGTCCAGCCCACTGAAGGTCTGTGATGCAATCTGATGACTCTTGGCGGTATTGTTGACCGTGACGTAGTATGTGCCGGCGGTGGCGCTGGAGGATGCCGTGACGTCAAGGATGTCGGGCTGGCTGGACGTCGCTGTCTTCGTCTGGAACCCGGCAACCGAGGCAATAGAAGCGCTCTTGGTCTGCAGGGCGAGGACCCTGGTATTAAGGTCCTGCCATGCCGCAAGCTGCTGTTGGGCCTTGGTCTTCTGGTCGGTTAGAGTCTGTTGGGGCCGTCGGGCTATCTCCATGTATTTGGAGATGATCGTATCGGTCTGTAAGCCCGAACTCAAGCCACTGATAGACATTGTTCCCGGCATGTCAATCCCTCACTTCCGTTATGCGAGCTCTCACGTCTCTTCGAGAAATGGCTAAGCGACCGCGAGCGACGATCAGGCTTGTTAGCGGTCGCGTTAGCCTTTGTTGCTTTTTGCGGGTGGGACCCGGATGGGTCCCACCCCAAGGAACCATTCGGATTTACGACTACTGCAGCAGCCTGAGAAGCTGCTGAGGAGCCTGGTTGGCCTGCGCGAGCATCGCTACGCCGACCTGGTTGAGCATCTGCTGTTTGGTGAAGTTCACCATCTCAGCCGCCATATCCGTATCGCGGATACTCGACTCGGATGCCGATATGTTCTCTTGAGCGACACTCAAGCTGTTCGTTGAACTCTCGAGAACGTTCTTCTGAGTAGCGCCGAGAGCTGCTCTGATACTGGAAACATCGCTGATCGCCTGATCCAGTACCTTAATAGCATCCTGGGCGCCCTGGGCGGAAGTCACGTCCATCGTGGAGATATTGGCATTGGCGACCGCGCCATTACCAAGGTTGTGTGCGAACGCGGAACCGATGTTGATCTCCCTGGTCTGGTCGGCGTAAGCACCCAACTGGAATGTCAGGGTGTTCTTTTCAACCGTGAACTGGCTGGCTGCGGCGCCGGTGGCGCTTCCACCGGCCTCGGTAAGGACGATCTTGTTGCCAAGGCTGTCCTTGATCGTAAGGCCGGAGCCCACGCTCCACGTGGTGTCCGAGAGGTTGGTAGTGACGCCGCCGACGGTCTGAGTGACCGTAGCCACGGCATCCGCGCCAGTGTCGCTGGCGTTGGCTACGCCGCTGCCGAGGAACATAGCTCCCGACGTGACGTTGACCTTCGCCGCCGAGCCGTAGTCGGTAGTCTTGAAGTCGACCTTGTTGGTCGTGGTGTTGTAAGTGGCATTGACGCCGGTCATGCTGCTCTGCGCATTCACGTTGCTGACGAACGTGTCGACGTTGTTGCCGCTGGCGTAGCTGATCTTGACGCCGTTGACGTACAACGAGCCCGTGTCGGTCCCGAACTTGCCCCAATCGACGCCGGCATGCCCGCCGCTCGCGAATATCGCGGTGCCGACAGTTGCCGTGTCAGTCGCGTAGAATGTGGTGGCCCCCATGGTGGTGGCCGTCAGCTTGATCTTGTTGGTCGCGGCGTCGAGTGTCGCCGTAACACCAGTGGTGCTCTGGGCCGCGTTGATACTGGCCATCAGAACAGCGACCGTGGTGGCGCCTGACGTATAGGTGATGTTCGTGCCGTTGATCGACAAGGTTCCGGTTGCTTGCACATCAGTGGCGCCGGCGTAGGTGGCGGTGGAACTGACGGCGCCGGCCGCCAACTGCGCGTAGGTCGCGGCGCTGCTCAGGGTCGCCTTCTCGGCAGCCGTGGTCACCTGAACCTTGATGTCGGCGCCGTCCTTGATGCCGGTCGCAAGCGAGAAGTCGCCGGACATAACGCTGCTGCCGTTGACCATCGCCTTGATACCGGCGGAGCCATCCAGCAGTTTGCGGTTGCCGAACTGGGTCTCCGAAGCCACCTTGTTAAGGCTGTTGATCGCGTTTGCGATCTGCGACTGGTCAGCCTGAGCGGATGCCGAGTCGGTGGCGCCGGTGTTGGCCGCGTGGACCGCCAGGTCTCTCATGGAGCGAAGCAGGCTGTTCACCTCATTCAAGGCGCCTTCCGCCGTCTTCACCATGTTGGTGGCATCGCCGGCGTTCTTGATCGCCTGGCCGATGCCGCTGATTTGTGCCCGCAGTTTCTCGGAAATCACCAGTCCCGCGGGATCGTCGCCGGCGCTGTTGATCCTGAAGCCGGACGACAACCTCTCGATACTCTTGGATAGAGCAATGCTGGTGTTACCCAGTGTGCGGTGTGCGGCCATGGCCGCACTGTTGCTGTTGATTGTCAGACTCATTTCGTGTACTTCCTCCCTGAATGTTCTGCCATTCCATGGCGTGTGGGCATCTGGGCCCATGATCTCGGGCGCACGGCTCAAGAATCGGCTGTCGGAACCGCGCCCATCTTCCGGTAGCCCTGGCCAGGTCGGCCCACTGGAACCGACTGGAGTGAGTTGTTGACGCCTGCCGCGCCTACGCCACTCAGGGAGTGCGGTATCAAGATTATCTCGTCCAAGAAACTATCGACAATCAGGAACTCGCACTTTAGGTGGCGACGAGAGCAACTGCTTTGCGGAGGCACGCTTACACGTCCTCCACAGCAGTTGTTCCATATTCGGATGGGGTGTTGCGATGTTATTGATGGGAAATTTCACGTATTATTACGGGGCAAGGATGGAAGTGCGATTTGGGATTTGGGATTTGGGATTTGGGATGTCGGGCCGAATGCTTGAATCGACAATCCGAAATCCACAATCTCAAATCATAGATGCTCCCCGCCGGAAGAGGTGGCTGGTCGGACCGGCGGGGAGAGCGTGCGATTTGGGTTATTGAAGCAGTCTCAAGAGAGTCTGGGGCATCTGGTTCGCCTGTGCGAGCATCGCGACGCCGGTCTGCTGCAAGATCTGGTTCTTGGTCAGATTCACCATCTCTTCGGCCATGTCGGTATCTCTGATAGTGCTCTCGGAAGCCGAGATGTTCTCCTTGGCAATGCTGAGCGATGTTATGGAGCTTTCGAGCACGTTCTTCTGGGTCGCGCCCAGCGCGGCCCTTTGGGTCGATATCTGCTTGATGGCGTCATCGAGTATTCTAATGGCGTTCTGTGCTCCGTCGGCGGTGGTGACGTCGACAGTGGACAAGTTCTCGTCCTCGACCGCGCCCCCTCCGAGTTCGTTGGCAAACACAGAGCCGATACTGACATTCCTGACCTGGCCTTCGTAGGCGCCCACCTGGAACCGCAGCGAGTTGACACCGAGGTTGAACTGGGTGCCATAGTCCGCGATCACCGAGCCCATAGCCTCCCGCATTATGATCGTGTCGCCGAAGCTGTCCTTGAGTGCGAGGCCGCTTCCGGACTGCCATGCGGCGTCAGTGATGTTCTCTTCCACACCTCCGACGACTTTGGTCACCTGGGCAATCGCATTGACGCCCGTGCCGTTTGCAGCCGACGGACCGCCCAGGAAAGTGGCGCTGTTGGTGATATTGATCTTGGCGTCGGAGCCGTAGTCGCCCGTCTTGAGGTCGATATTGTTGGTGACGGTGTTGAATGCGGCGGTGATTCCGGTGAGATCGGTCTTGGAGTTCACCTTGGTGATGAGATCGTTGACGTTGTCACCGGACGCGTAGTCCACTCGGACGCCGTTGACATACATAAAGCCATCAGCGGCCGCAAACGTGCCCCAATCGACGCCGGTATTTGAGCCGTCTGCAAACAGGTCCGTACCAACGGTTGCCGTGTCGGTAGCATAGAAAGTCGTCGACGCGCCCTCGGTCGTGGCGGTCAGCTTGATCTTGTTGGTCGCCGCGTCGAATGTCGCGGTGACACCAGTGGTGGTCTGGGCCGCGTTGATACTGGCCATCAAGGATGCGACCGTGGTGGCGCCTGACGTATAGGTGATGTTCGTGCCGTTGATCGACAACGTTCCGGATGCCTGCACATCAGTGGCGGCGTCGGCGTACGTGGCCGTGGAACTGACTGTTCCAGCCGACAGCGCATTATATGTGGACCCACTGGACAGGACCGCCTGCCGCGCCGCCGTGGTGATCTTGACATGAATGGCGACGCCATCGGTCAAGCCATTCGCGTAAGAGATATCGCCGGTCATGACGGCGGCGCCATCGATATAGGTCCTGACGCCTGCATTCCCATCCAGCAGCTTTCTGCCGCCGAACTGGGTTTCCTGGGCGATCTTGTTCAGAGACTGTATCGAGTTGTTGATCTGGGCCTGGTCCGCTTGCACGGCGGCTTGGTCGTTGGCGCCGATGTTGGCCGCGTGGACGGCCAGGTCTCTCATCGAGCGCAGGACATTGCTTACCTCGTTCAAGGCGCCTTCCGCGGTCCTCACCATGAACGAG
>Ga0209777_10007472_pt1 | contig 12129 bp, 11 predicted proteins | sample FrelakmetHBP12HB_FD_187147 | JGI IMG/M metagenome (GOLD analysis project Ga0209777, IMG submission 187147) | Freshwater lake sediment microbial communities from the University of Notre Dame, USA, for methane emissions studies -HBP12 HB (SPAdes)... | ecosystem: Environmental > Aquatic >... | reverse complement strand
GCTGGGGTCGTTCATCTTTCTCGGGCCGACGGGCGTCGGGAAGACGGAGCTGGCCCGGGCGCTGGCTGAATTTCTGTTCGACACCGAAAAAGCCATGATCCGTCTGGATATGTCGGAATACATGGAAAAGCATACCGTGTCCCGGCTGATCGGGGCCCCTCCCGGGTATGTTGGGTATGACGAAGGGGGACAGCTGACCGAGGCCGTCAAGCGGCGGCCGTACGCGCTCGTCCTTTTGGACGAGATCGAAAAAGCCCACCCCGATGTCTTCAACGTCCTGTTGCAGATTCTGGACGACGGCCGCCTGACCGACGGCCAGGGCCGGACGATCGATTTCAAAAACACGATCATCATCATGACTTCCAACCTCGGGAGCGCGATCCTCAAGGACCGGGCCAAGGACTGGGCCGCGGCGGAAGCCGAGGTCAAGGCGTTGCTCGAAAACCAATTCCGGCCGGAATTCCTCAACCGGATCGACGAAATCGTTGTCTTCAAGCCGTTGTCGAAGGACGTCATTACCGGCATCGTCGATTTGCAGCTGGACCTTCTCCGCAAGCGCCTGGCCGACCGCAAAATCGCGATCGAGGTAACGGCCAAGGCCAAGGCGCTCCTGGCCGACCAGGGCTATGATCCGGTTTACGGCGCCCGGCCGCTTAAACGGGTCATCCAGAAAAATATTCAGAACATCCTGGCGATGAAGATCCTCAGCGGCGAGATCAAGGATGGGGATGCGGTGAAAATTGACGTTGACGGCAAAGGGGGATTTAGCTTCGCCGTTAAATAGGAGAATGACCGCGGCCATTTGGCCGGCTCCGAGATTATCCTCCGCCCACTTTGGGAACCAGTCCCGTCGGTTCCCCCCACACTCAGGGAGTGTGGGACCCCTCTCCGCTATGTGGGCTCCGGATAGCCTCTTCGCCGGTTAAACGGCGGAATTTGCTTATTCTTTTATCGGATTGATGGCGAAGGGGAGGATGGCGGCTACGTTTTAAGAACCGGCTACCAGCGCCGGAAGGTTCGAAAAACTTGAACCGGACAACGTCGCTCCGGCCATCACCCTGGTCTTCCGTATAAGAGAAGACTTCTAGGAAAGCTTGACGGCGTAGGGGAGGGTGGCGGCTAGAAAATCGAGGGACAGATTACTGTGTCCCCCGATTTCATTTAGCCTCGTCGGCAAATAGCAGCTAGGGACACAGTAATCTGTCCCCGATTTTCATCTGCGTCGGCATGACCGGAATCGCAGGTGCGTTGACTTCTTTCGGGATACCTGTTATCAAAAAGAGCAAAGATTTATTCTGATCGAGGTACCAGTATGAAAAGAATAATCGTGACAATGTGTTTAATCGCGGCGGCCATAAGCCCGGCGGCGTTTGCCAACGGCCTGAATTTAAACGGGTTGGGAACACGGGCCGTGTCTATGGGCGGGGCGTTCGTCGGCCTGGCTGATGATTTCAGCGCCCTGTACTGGAACCCGGCGGGCCTCGCCTTCCTCAAGAAGCCGACCATCGGATTCAACCTTTTCGACGTGATGCCGTATGGGTCCTATAAGGTATCCGTGGCCGGCGGGGAAGGGGTGAACACGAGGACTCCGACCAAGCATTATCTGGGCGGGCTAGGCGGGTGGATTCAGCCGATCGACGATCACGTGGTCGTTGGAATCGGCATCTTCACTCCGTCGGGGCTTGGTTCCGCTTGGAAGTCTGAGGACATGGCCGCGCTTTCGGGCGGCCTTTCAACGATCGATTGGTCGTCCCGCATCGGCGTTTTCACGTTTGCCCCAACGGTGGCCTACAAGGTCAGCGACTCGCTTTCCTTCGGGGCTCAGCTCGACGTTTCCTATGGATCGTTCAGCCTGAACACCTACGCCGGCTCGATCACCTATGGATCGGGCACAGTCGTCAACTTGGGCCAGTACGAGGAATCCCTGACGGGTTGGGGGTTCGGCGCCACACTGGGCGCGATGTTCAAGCCGAGCGACAATATCAGCCTTGGACTCACGTATCGCACGCCTTTGACGATCAAGTTCTCCGGCGACGCGACCATCTCCACGCTGTCCTATATCGGCTATCCGGATACTTCCGGGATCGAACGGCCGATCACCCTTCCGGCCTGGGTGGGCGCGGGCGTGGCCGTCAAACCGCTGGCCGGCCTGACGATCACGGCCGACGTCCAATACACGAATTGGAAAAAGCTGGACGTTCTGGAGACGACCTATAAGGACGCTTTCTGGAAACTGCTCATGACGGCTTCCGGAAACACGGAAATGCGGCTTTACTGGGAAAACCGGACACAGATCCGGTTTGGCGCCGAATACGCCCTTTCCCCGACGTTGACGATCCGAGGCGGGTACTACAATGATCCTTCGCCCGCGCCCGACCGGACAATGAACATCCTTCTGCCGAGCTTCGATTTCAACGCGGTGACCGTCGGCGTCACGCAGACGACGGGAAACCTACGCATCGACATTGGGGCCGAAGTCCTCTTTGGCAAAAAGCGGACGATCGCCACGACCGCGGAAAACATCACGGCCATGCCGGGCGTTTATGAGATGACAATCGCCGTTCCGCACTTTTCCGTGAGCTACGGGTTTTAACGGAAGAAACGCGTCAGGAAAATTCTTCCGGCCGCCGGGCGTCCCGGCCCATATCCTTCGCCGCTTTCAATAGTTTCTCGTCGGCCGTTAAAAGATCGATCCCGGAATCGGCGGCCAGGGCCAGATAGGACGCATTGTAAATCGACAGATCGTATTTTTCGGCGAGATCCAAAGTCTTTTCCGCGTAGAAGGATAACGGGACGAACCGGAGGCCGAGGTCGAGGAAGGCCCGAGCCGCCGCCTCTATCGATTCATCCGACATTCGGCCGCGTTTTCCCGCGATCCGAAGACCGTTGATCACTTCGAATTCGAGCAGGGCGGGAGCGATGAGGTCCGCCGTGCCCGTTAAAAACCGTTCGAGGACCGCGAGCGATGAAAGGCCGTCGGCTTCGTCCCGAAGAAACCATTTCAGAACAATGCTCGCGTCGATGACGTACCGGGTCACGCTTTTTTCTCCAGCTGGCGTTTCGTTTCCCGGTAAACCTCGTCGGCCCGGACGCCCGCGGCGACGAAAAGGCCGCGGGATTCCATCACCCGTTGATAGCTTTCCGCGCGCCGCGAACGGCGGTATTCATCGTAAGGCACGAGGACAGCCACGGGCTTCCCGCGGTTCGTCAGGACGATCTCCTGCTTTTTCGCATTCACGGCCTTGATCAATCGACTCAAATCCCTTTTCCCCTCGGCGATGCTGACGGACGAGGATTCCATGTGATCTCCTATATGGTCATATCTAATGACTAATTATAGGGTCATAAAAGCTGAAAGTCAATCCGTCGCCGGATTGAGCCGCCTCGCGCATTTATTGATATTTGTTTGGGAGGGGGAGAATGGCTAGGGACGGAATTGAACCGCCGACGCAAGGATTTTCAGTCCTTCGCTCTACCAACTGAGCTACCTAGCCATTGAATGGCAGGCCATCAGAAGCGGGCCATAGTATATTTTTTTGGGCTCTTTTTGTCAATTCTGTTTGTTTCCGCCCGGAACAGGTTTTAACGAAAACCACTTTCAAGAAACTGAGCGGCGCGAAGAATCGGAATTCCCCGAAAATCATCGAGAGAAAGGAGATGCTTGTCTCCGCTGACGATAGCGTCCGCCTTGCCGTTGATGGCCAACGCAAGAAATTTATCGTCCTCCGGGCCCGTCGAAACGGCATGGAGAGTCGTTTTTACAACGACCGTCTCGGCGAAAGGGAGAATACTCTCTTCGATCAATGATAAAACATCGATTTTTGACAGTTTGAACTTCGGATAAGACAACGCCCGGAGATATTCGACGAGAACGTCTTTGGAAACGAGGAGATGGATTTTCCCTTGTTGCCAGAGGGGAACGAGCGCGTTCATCGACCCTCGATAAATCAGGGCCGAGATGAGAACGTTCGTGTCGAGAACAACGCGCGGCCCGGTCAATCTCATTTTTTTCTGGCCCAGGCGACGGCCTTTTCGATCTCTTCTTCGGTGAGCCCGAGATCCTCGATTTTTTTCCGGATATTCTCCATTCCTTTCATACCGAGAGGAATGAGTTGAACCGGATCAAGGACGATCTTGCCGTCGCGGATGTCGGCGTTGAAGTATTCGACGCCTTCAAAGTTCTCCATGACCTTCTTGGGGAGGGTGATTTGATTCTTATAGGTTTTTTTGCACAGCATAGTTTTTTCCTCAAGGTAAGGATAATGGAAAACAAGGAAAATGTCAAGTAGTGGAAATGGAATAGAGATGATAGACGGATCGATGAAAAGGATCAATTAAGCCGGTTGTAGCGGAGGGGAAGGTAACTTTGGTAGAATACCGCGAGTTATATATAGACCATGAAAATAGCCGCGCTGTTGCCGCACGTCGAAGTGTTCGGAGGCGTCCGCCGCTATCTTGAGCTCGGTAACGAATTCGTCCGCAAAGGGCATGAATTCGTTTTGTTCACCCCGCGGGGAACTCCTCCGGAATGGCTTGATTTCCGGGGAGAAATGCGCCCGTTTTCCGCCCTCACCGGTGATTCTTTCGACGTCGCAATGTGCGGCGAGTATTCGATCCTGTCTTCCTTCGACAAGGTCCGGGCCGGGACGAAGTATTTTTATTTCGTTCTCGAAAATCCCCGGATGGATCGCGGGGTCACCCGCCGGCCGTATCGCTTTCTCGGCAACTCGGAAGGGATCTGTCTTCGGTTGGAACGCAAGTTCGGGATCGAGGTGACGCGGGCCCCCGGGGGTGTCAACCCGGAAATTTTTCATCCGCTGGATCATCCCGAACCGCGCGAGACCTTCAACATCCTGTGTTACGGACGGATCTACAAGCGGCGCAAGGGAGTTCCCATCGTCATTCGGGCGGTGAATAACTACCTTCCCCGCTATTACCCGAACCTGAAAATGATCTTTTTCGACACCCTCGTCGGGGAGGACCGCCGCGATCCCCGGCCGATGATCGAGACCCGCGTTCCCCACGATTTTCACTTAAACCTTCCCCAGGACAAAATGGCCTGGCTTTTCGGCCAGGCCGACGTGTACATAAACGCCGAGTGGCGGGCCGGCTGGGCCAACACGGCCGCTGAGGCGATGGCCTGCGGCGTGCCGGTCATCTGCACACCCAGCGGGACCCGGGATTTCGCTATTGATGGCCGGACGGCCCTGGTCGCGCCGGCTCCCATTGCCGCCCAGCTCCGCCGCCGGCTTGAACGCCTGATCCTCGACACCCCCCTCCGGAAAAGCCTGGCTGAAGCTGGGTCTGAAAAAATCCGCGAATTTACCTGGTCCCGCCTGGCCGACCGCTTGCTCGATACTTTTTCGCGCACTTAACGCTTGTTGGTCGGGCCGGATTTCCGGTCTGCCTTCTTTCTGTAACCCATTCAAGAGCGTGGGCGAAATCAGTGCCAGGTACCGAATTCTTCCGAATTTGATCTTTTAGCAGATAAACCGAGATAGAATTCGGAACCTGGCACCGAATTCGCCCGCCGAGAGCGTCGAATACCACCTCAATTTTGCCAGATTTCAATTTTTGGGCAGGGTAGGTGTCAACTCGTCTTCCCAGTCGCTAAATTGATCCATCGTTGAGAGAAAATGCCGGAGATGACAGCCGGCGCTTGTCGGCAAAGCCGACCGAGAGCCATCGCCAAGCTCAGGAGCGGACGCGTCCGGTTTAGGCTTTTCGAGCGGTCCGGGGAGGGAAGCCGGATCTTTTTCTCTTTCTGAAACCCGCCTGAGAGCGCCGAATACCACCTCATGTTTTCCAGGATTTATCTTTTTAGGCACGTTTGGCGCTAAAAGGTTTTTTTTGTTTGTCATAGGAGGCAAATTTTCCAGTCCTGAAAAAATGGGAATAATGCCGTCCGTGACAATTTCAGGTATCCTTTGAGAGTTTAGCCGATGTCGATGTATAAGGCCCGTTCAATCGACGACGGGTGGGAGGCTGGGGGACCCCCAAAATTCGAAACGATAATGGAATAGACGTTTCACCTGGCGCATAATCAACATGATCCGTGAGAAGTTTTGGGGGTGAGCCGATCCAGGACCCGTCGAGAATTGAACGGGGGAAAAACGGCCATTGGGGAGCGGAGGCTGTCATATCCATCATATTTCCCATATTTTGCCCTTTTTGCGTATGGAGGCCGAAAATTGAAATATCCGGGGGGATTGTGGTATTCTGGCGCTCTCATTCCTCATGCCCAAAACGAAAGCGAAACACCATTTAGCCCTCGTCGGGACCGATTCCCTCCGGGGCCAGGAAATCAAGAACATACTGGCCCAGAAAAAGCTCCCGGCCTTCGAAATCGAGCTATTCGACCCCGAAGTCCAGGAGGATTTCAGCAAGCTGACCCAGTTCAAAAAAGAGCCGATGGTCGTTCACAGCCTGAATCCGAAGGACTTGGAGGGCAAGGACCTCGTTTTCCTGGCTTCAGACGGGGAGACGGCCGAAATGATCGGCCGCCTGGCCCAGGAAGGCAAGTTCAAGGCTATCGACCTCAGCGAAACATTCAACGGCCGGGACGACGTGCCCTTGCTCGTGTCCGGGGTCAACGACGACACCCTGAAGACGTCGATCCCGCCGCTGGTGGCCAATCCTCACGCGGTGACGATCATCCTCTCGAGCGCTTTTCACCGGATCATTCCCAAGTACGGTCTCAAGCGGGCCGTCTCCTTCATCTTCCGGCCGGTCTCGGCCTTCGACGACGCCGGAATCCAGGAATTGGCCAGCCAGAGCGTCGCTCTGCTCAATAGCTCCGTCCCCAAAACGAAGGTTTTCAAGGAGCAGATCGCCTTCAACATCCTGTCCCATACCGACACCCTGGACGCGGACGGATTCAGCCCAGTCGAACGGCGGATCGTCAGCGAAATCCGGCGGGTCCTCGGCCGGCCGGAGCTTCCGCTGGTTCTCTCGGTCATCCAGGCGCCGGTCTTTCACACCTACGCGGTGATGACGTATTTCGAGCTCAAGGACGAGGCGGAAATCGCCGACCTCGAAGCCCTGCTCAAGACCGCGCCATTCAAGATGACATCGTTCCGGACCTCCTGTGAAGCCACGCCGCTGAAAGTCTCCGGCAAGGACGAAATCTACGTCGGGCCGATCAAGCGGGAACCGGACAACCCCCGGGCGTTTTGGATGTGGCTGGTCGCCGACAACCTGACGCGCGGCGCGGCTCTGAACGCCTTCGAACTGGCTAAAAAAATCCTGGGGGCTGAACCCCGCTCGTAGGCCGGGCCGCGATGTTCGAACTCCTTAAGCTCACCCTGCGGGAAAAGAAATGGGTGACGTTGGCTTTGATCTCAACCATCGGCGTGGCCCTCTTCACCACGATCTTCGTCAACCTGGTCCAGCCGGTCATCGATGAAATGTTCGGCGCCGCCCCCTCGGCGACGGCCGCCGTCACCGCGGCGCCGGCCGCGGCCAAAGCCCGGATCTTGGACGTGGTCTGGAAAATTCTGCACATCGCTCCCAAGGACATCAAGGCGGCCATCCCCTTCGTCCTGGTTGCCGTCATTTTCGCCAAGGGCGTATTCACGTTCCTGTCCTCGTTTTTCATGAAGGCCGTGGGCAACAAGATCGTCAAGCGGATGCGCGACGATCTCTACGCCCACATCCTCCGCCAGTCTTCGGGATATTTCGACCGGGCAACGACCGGCGACCTCATGTCGCGCATGACCAACGACGTTGGCCAGATCCAGCAGGCCGTCGGGACGGCGATGAGCGACCTCATCGAGGAAAGCTTCGTCCTCCTCGGGCTGCTGGCGGCCGTCTTCATTAACGACTGGAGAATGGCCATCGTCGCTTTCGTCATCACTCCGCTGGCGATCATCCCCATGGCCGCGTTCAGCCGCCAGCTCAAGAAGCAGGGGCGGAAAAGCCAGATGCGGATGGGGGAGATCTACAACCTGATCCACGAGACCATCTTCGGCAACCGGATCGTCAAGGCCTTCACGATGGAGGGCTTCGAGCTGAAAAAGTTCCTCAAGTCCTCCTTGCGGTATTACCGCATCAACTTGAAGCTGGCCTGGATCTCGTCGCTGTCCTCGCCGTTCATGGAATTCATCGGGGGAGTCGTGGCCGCGGTCATCCTCTACATTGGGGCCGGCCGCATCGCCAATCACCAGATCAGCCCGGGCGATTTCGGCTCGTTCGCCATGACGATTTTCTACATGTTCACCCCCATCAAGCGGATGAGCCGGGCCAACAACGTCGTCCAGCAGGCCGTGGCCAGCTACGACCGCATCCAGGAAGTTCTCCAGACGCCGCCGGAGATCCAGGACCGGCCGGGCGCCGTTCCGATGCCGACGATCCAGGGCCGGATCCGGTTCGACCGCGTCGGTTTCTCCTACGTGGCCGACCGGCCCGTCCTGTTCGACGTCAATTTCGAGACAAAGCCCCGCGAAACCGTCGCCCTCGTTGGGCTCAGCGGGGCCGGCAAGACGACGATCGTCAACCTCATCGGCCGCTTTTACGAAGCGACGGTCGGAACGATCACGATCGACGGGATCGACATCCGCGACGTCACGACGGCCTCCCTCCGGTCCCAGATCGGTTTGGTGACCCAGGAGATCATCCTGTTCAACGACTCCGTCCGGGCCAACATCGCCTACGGGCTCGACGACATCCCCCTGGAAAAAGTCATCGAATCGGCCAAGGCGGCCGAATGCCACGACTTCATCATGGAGCTTCCTCAGGAATACGAAACGCCGATCGGCGAGCGCGGGGGCATCCTGTCCGTCGGCCAGCGCCAGCGGCTGGCCCTGGCCCGGGCGCTGCTGAAGGACCCGCCGATCCTCATCCTGGACGAGGCGACCTCGTCCCTGGATTCCGAGTCCGAGCGCCTGATTCAGCAAGCCCTGACCCGCATCATGAAAAACCGGACGACGTTGATCATCGCCCACCGGCTGTCCACGATCCGCAACGCCGACACCATCCTGGTCATCGACGATGGCCGGATCGTCGAGTCCGGGACGCACGATGAGCTCGTCCGCAAGCCGCGCGGCATCTACCGGAAGCTCCACGATCTCCAGTTCCCGGAAGAGGAGGAAAACGGAGGATGATTCAAAGCATGACCGGGTTCGCCGAGAAGAGCTTTTCGGCCAAAACCCTTCGGATCAAAATCAGCCTGAAAAGTCTCAACCACCGCTTTTTTGACTGGTCCTACAAGGGCGCTCCGCTGGGCGAGATCGAAAACCGCCTGCGGGCCGTCTGCCAGGAACGGATCCATCGCGGGCGGGTGGAAGCGACGGTCGACATGATCTTCCCTGATCCGGCGAGCTGGGACGTCGTCATCAACGAGGGCCTGCTTGATAAAATCCTGGGGTCGGTCGGCCGGATCGCCGCCCGGTCCGGCCGGGAGCTCACCTTCGGTTTGGACAACATGTTCCGGATCCCGCAGCTCGTCGAGCTTCGGCGGAAGGATTTCACCCGGGCGGAAACGGACTGGATCATCGCCGGGTTCGAAAAAACCCTGGACGAGCTTATCGTCTCCCGCAAGGCGGAAGGGCGGAAGATCGCGGCCGCCCTCCAGCCGCACCTGCGGGCCATCCGGGCCTCGGTCGCCCGGGTGGAGGCCCTGATCCGTAAACAGCCCCGGGCCCTGCGGAAAAAGCTCCAGGTCCGCTTGGCCGAGGCCAACGGCGCGGCGGGCGGCTCCAACAAGGAACGGATGGCCGAGGAAGTGGCGTATCTTTCCCAGCGTTACGACATCGCCGAGGAAATCGCCCGCCTCAAGCATCACCTGGACGCCGCTCGCGACCTGCTGGCGGCCAGGAACGCCGAGCCGGCGGGAAAAATGCTCGATTTCCTGGCCCAGGAATTCACCCGGGAGGCAAATACCCTGAATTCCAAGTCCCAGGAAATCGGCGTGACCCGCGAGGGCCTGCTCATCAAGGGCGAAGTGGAAAGCGTCCGCCAGCAGGTCCAAAATATCGAATGAGGAGGCGGCCGTGCTGTTTGTTCTGACGGGACCCTCGGGTTGCGGGAAATCGACGATCCTCACCCATCTGTTGAAGGACCTGGGACACCTCCAGTTTTCGGTGTCGCATACGACCCGCGCTCCACGTGTTTCGGAGATGAACGGCCGGGAGTACTATTTCATCTCGCCGGCGGAATTCACGAGGATGGTCCGCCGGAACATGTTCCTGGAATGGGCCGAAGTCCACGGCAATTTCTACGGCACTTCGAAAAAAGAAATCGAAGCCAAAACGAAAAAGGGCGACGTGGTCCTCGACATCGACGTTCAGGGGGCGCGGTCCCTGCGAAAATGCCGGCTGGCCGCCGTTTATATTTTCATTTTGCCGCCCCGGGCCGCGGATTTGCGGAAGCGGCTGATCGACCGGGGGGAAGATTCGCCCGCGGCCATCCGCTACCGTCTAGCAAACGCCCGGAAGGAAATCCGCGACGCGCCGTCGTTTGATTACGTCATCATCAACGACCGGTTAAACCGGGCCATCCTCGAGCTGGAAGCGATCGTTCTGGGGAGCCGCTGCCGGGCGGACGTCCAGAAGCGGAGGATCCAGGCGGTCCTACGGTCGTTCGCGCCGGCGAAAAGGTGAACTGCCATGGCTAAAATCGCGTTGGGCGTTTCATCCTCCATCAGCCTTTACAAGGCCTGCGAAATTCTCCGCGGATTTCAGAAGGCGGGCCACGACGTGCAGGTCGTCGAAACCCGGAACGCGACGGTTCTCATTCCGCCGGCGCTGTTCAACGCCCTGTCCGGACACCGGACGATCGTCGAGTTGTTCGACGAGCACCAGCCCTGGGCCGTCGCCCACGTTTCCCTGGCCAAGGAGATCGGGCTGTTCGTCGTCGCTCCAGCCACGGCCAACATTCTGGCCAAGTTCGCCCAGGGCGTGGCCGACGACTTTCTGTCCACATTTTACCTGGCCGTCGGGACGCCGATTTTGATCGCCCCGGCCATGAACGAGGCCATGTGGCTTCATCCCCAGACGCAGGAAAACGTCCGGCTCCTCCGGGAGCGCGGCGTCGAATTTGTCGAACCGACGGGCGGCTACCTTGCCTGCGGCGACGAAGGGCTGGGCCGCCTGGCCGATCCGAATCTTGTTGTCGCCCGGGGCTTGGAGCTTCTCCGCCGCGGCGAAAGCCTGCGGGGGAAAAAGGTCCTGGTCACGGCCGGCCCGACACGGGAAGCGATGGATCCCGTCCGGTTCCTCTCCAACCGGTCCTCGGGGAAAATGGGATTCGAGATCGCTCGGGAAGCCAAACGGCGCGGGGCCGAAGTCGTCCTGGTAACGGGGCCCACGGCCGTTGTCCCTCCGGCCGGGGTCGAAATCGTCCGGGTTGTGTCGGCCGGCGAAATGAAAGCGGCCGTGGATGAGAGGTTTGCCAGCGCCGACGTGACGGTCATGGCCGCGGCCGTGGCCGATTTCACTTTTCCCGCTCCGGCCGGCCGGAAAATCAAGAAGACCGAGCTGAAAACGACCCTGGACATCGTCCGCACCCCCGATATCCTCAAGGGCTTGGGAGCGCGGAAGCGTCCCGGACGGATCCTGGTCGGGTTCGCGGCCGAGACGGGCGACCTGGAAGCGTCCGCCCGGAAAAAAATCCGGGAGAAAAACCTCGATTTGATCGTTGGAAACGACGTCTCCCTGGAAGGGATCGGTTTTGACGCCGACGCCAATCAGGCCATCCTGATCGATTGCCGCGGACGGGTCAAAAAAACGGACGTGGTGAGCAAGCGGGCCCTGGCCGCCGCGATCTGGGACGCCGTCGAGGAGCTTCGTGGACAAAAGAAATAAACCGTCCGCCGCCCTTTCCGAACGGATCAAATTCTTCGAGGAAATCGGGGCGGATTTCATTTTCAAGCCGGCGGCGACCGGGCCGCGGCCGACCGCCCGAGTGATTGCCGAAGCGGCGCCGGTTGAGGCCGCCTCCCGGCCGGAAATCCCGCGGACGGCCGAACCCCGTTCCACTTACGGTCCGGATTCTGCCGCGATTAAAAACGCCGGTCCTGTCGGAGAATCGGGCCTCGACTTGCCCCGGTCAGCCCGGACGCTGGAGGAAATCGCGGCCGAGGTCAAAACCTGCCGGAAATGCGGCCTGGCTGCCGGCCGCACCCTGGCCGTG
>Ga0209777_10007471_pt1 | contig 12129 bp, 14 predicted proteins | sample FrelakmetHBP12HB_FD_187147 | JGI IMG/M metagenome (GOLD analysis project Ga0209777, IMG submission 187147) | Freshwater lake sediment microbial communities from the University of Notre Dame, USA, for methane emissions studies -HBP12 HB (SPAdes)... | ecosystem: Environmental > Aquatic >... | reverse complement strand
TTGTAGTCTTGCCAACCCCTCCTTTTTGATTAACAATGGCGATTATGTGAGCCATAAATTATTGATTCTTTAGAAAATTTGCTTGCTATTCTAACATTTTATACCCTTTTGACATTTTTGTAAAATTAGTGTAAAATAGGTTATATTAATGTTTTTGCCGCCGTGGCGGAACTGGTAGACGCGCACGACTCAAAATCGTGTGGAAGCAATTCCGTGTCGGTTCGATTCCGACCAGCGGCACTGATATTAACTTGTAACCTTTAACAATTGACTTTTAACAAAAATTGTTAATTGTTAATAGTAAAATGTTAATTGTTATTTGGCCAGGGTAGCTCAGATGGTTAGAGCGTGGGACTCATAAGCCCGAGGTCGAGGGTTCGACTCCCTCCCCTGGTACTAGCAATAAAATAACTTAATTTAATTATGTTTTTAACAGTTCATGGTGCGCTGGGTATTTTAATTGGCCGGAGTGTTAAAAATCCAATTCTAGCCTTTGGCTTGGGCTTTATTTCCCATTATCTTTTTGATATAATCCCCCATGGAGATACTAAGGCGCCCCAGAAATGGAAAAATCCCATTCACATGGCTTTGGCTGCCCTTATTGATCTAACGATTTTAACAGTTTCTTTGATCTGGCTCGGAACTAAAATTAATATCTTAACTCCAAGTATTGCCTTAGCCTGCTTAGGCGCTCTCCTGCCTGATTTTTTACAGGGATTTTATTTCTTATCCAATCGTAAACTATTTAAAAAATGGCAAAAATATCATGATTGTTTTCACTTGCTGATCAGTAAAAATTGGGAATGGAATTTTTTTCTCGGCCTTGCCTTGCAAATAATTTTTTATATAATACTAGTATCTATAATTATCTAATATGTTACTTTCAGTCCATGCCACAGTAGGCGCTATAATTGGCGAGAACGTCCACAAGCCGCTCTTGGCTTTTATTTTAGCTTTTATTTCCCATTTTATTCTTGATATTATACCCCATGGAGACAAGGAACTAATCAAAGCTTATCGTGAAAATTTTAAAAATAAGACCATGCTTTATCTGATTTACTTTGATCTTATTTCCACTCCAATTCTGCTGGGACTTTTATTCTACACTCATCAAATTAATTTTAGCCAATCAGTTTTTTGGGGCATTATCGGCGGCGTCCTGCCTGATATCATGGTGGCCATTTTTGAAGTTACTGATAAATACTTTAAAAATTGGCACAAGTTGCATTCCTGGACTCACGACCGCCTCAAATGGAGCATTCCTCTAAAAATTGGCATCATTGTCCAGATAATAATTATTTACCTTATCCTCAAATACTAAAAAATCCCCCGCGCCGCGGGGGATTTTTTTATTTCAATCTATTGTATAAATCCAAAGTCTTTTTCGCGCAATCTTCCCAGGTGAAATTCTGAGCAATGCCTTTGCCCTTACGCGCTAAGTTTTCCCTTAAACCTTGATCACTTACTATCCTTAATAAAGCATCTGTGATCGTGGCTTTCTTATAGGGGTCAATCCATAAAGCATTATCAATAACTAATTCTGGAATTGAAGCAATGTTTGAGGTGATAATTGGGGTACCCAAATTCATAGCCTCCAAAATAGGCAGCCCAAAACCTTCATAAAGACTCGGATAAGTTAAGGCCACCGCTCTTTTTAGTAAATAAACTTTTTCTTGCCAAGAAATATAGCCCAAATAAATCACATTTTCTTTAAGGCCGAGCCTTTCAATTGTTTCAAAAATCGGCTCATATTTCCAGCCTTTTTTGCCAGCTAAAACCAACTTATAGTTCGACATCTTATCTTCTTTTAAAAATTCGGCAAAAGCTTCAATTAGCCTGACTAAATTTTTTCTGGGTTCCAAAGTACCGATAAATAGAAAGTAAGGCGCTTTTATTTTTACTCTTCCTGGCAGCTCTGTTTCGTTTATAACTAATTGATTGTAATCTTCAACTCCTTCATGAATAACCTCAATTTTATCCCTGCTTATCCCGAACAACTTCACTAAATCATCTTTAGTGTTTTGAGAAACAGCGATTATTTTTTTAGCTTTGGCAATACTCCAAGGAATTAAAATTCTTTTGTTAAAAAAATGCCCGTCCGGAAACCATTCTGAATTTTTATAAATTGCCAAATCATGAATGGTAATTACTGAGGCGCCAAAATAAAAAATAGGAATTATATTGGCTGGGTTATGATAAACATCTAATCTATACAAGCGTAAAACATGAGGAATAAATAGGTGTCGATAGAAGAAAGGAATTTTACCTAAATTTCCCAAACCAGGGAAATAAACCATTTTGACATTAGCCTGCTTAAATTCCGGCACTTTAATTCTGCGGTCATAAAAAAACAAAAAATACTGATTTTCTTTATCAACTTTAAGCAAATACTTAATCAAAAAATAAGTGTAGTGACCGACGCCAGCCAACTCGCCAAATTCAGTGTTTAAAATTGTTCGACAATCAATGCCTAGGCGCATATTTCTAATATTTAAAGAAATTAATGGTGCCGAAAATTCCGATTGAGGCTAAAGTCACGATCAAACCAGCTAGCAAAGTCCCCAAAAAAATCATAAGTAGAGCCGTCCTTTTTGTAATCTGGAATAAAAAAGCCGCTAAAGCACTGGTCCAAACGCCAGCTAAAGGCAAGGGAGTGGCAGCAATTATTAAAAGCGCCAATAAACCGTAGCGTGTGTACTTGCTGCCAAATCTTATTCTGGTATGGGCAAATAGCCAAGTGAAAAATTTATTAAAAATTTTAAAATGTTTCATCAAGATTTTAGAAACAGGATCAAGCAAATAAAGAATAAATATGGCTGGCACAAAAGCGCCCAAAACTGAATAAAAATAAGCACTCAACAAGGGGAGCTTATAGACTGCCAAAGCAAAGGGGATAGAAACGCGCAACTCAGCTACTGGCAACATGGCCAATAAAAAAGTAGCCAATTGAGGCGGTAAATTTTTAAAAAGTTCAAAATAATTCAGGAATAACATAAAAATTATTTTTTACTGGGCCACTGATAATTAGTAAAGATCCAATCAGTAATGGCTTTAACATCCTGAAAACGATCTAGGTTGGTTTGGCTATCCAAAACAACCACTATAATTTCCTGTTTTTGCTCCCCTTTTATTTTAACCGCCAAACAATAACCGGCTTCTTGCAAAGAGCCTGTTTTGCCGCCTAGAACATTTAAATAACTTTTTAAAAGTAAATCTGTATTTTTTATTTTGACTGCTCTTGTCTTATTTTTGCCTTTGACAGCAAATGAATAATCAGCTTGACTAGTTGTCTGGCTAATGTCTTGATTTTGCAAGGCAAAATTTAAAAGCTTAGCTGTTTCTTCAGCCGTGGAAACATTAGCATCGTTCAAGCCAGTGGGGTCCACAAAATGAGTATTAACAAGACCTAATTCCTGAGCTTTAGCATTCATCCTCTTAACAAATTCTTCTTCACTCAAACCAGTTGATCTGGCTAAAGCCGCGGCAGCTTCATTGTCAGAAACAATCAAGGTGGTGGCAAATAAATCTTTTAAATTTATTATTTCACCAATATTTAAATAAACTGTGCCACCATTGCGCTGGTCAATAGGCAAAATAGAAATTTCATTTTGCCAGCCTGGATTATTATCTACAAAAACCAAAGCCGTCATTAATTTCGTAATACTAGCAAGGGGCGACTGCTCTTGGCTATTTTTTTTATATAAAATCTTACCGCTTTCTAAATCAATGGCAATACCTCTTTTGGCAGTAACTTTGACATCCAGAACATCGGTATAAATCCTTTTCGGCGCCTGAGCTTCTAAATCAAGGGTTATGGCCTGGGGAGTTTGATGCAAATTCAAAAAACCGTCAAAATTAAACTGCTTCGACCAAAGATTCGGCAATAAGATAATACTTATAAAAAAATCTAAAAGCATAAAAAATAAAAAACGTTAAAAAGAATGGCTTTTGCGCTTAAACTTCTTCTCCTGGCTCTTCAGGTTTTGGTTGATTAAGAATTTTTTCTAAATTTTCTTGGCTATTTAGCTTATCATAATCAGGCAGCTGACCTGCTTCAGAAATTCCCAGGTGTTTCATAAAATCGAAACTGATCTGATAAGTCATGACCATATTTTTTTTATCTTCAATTTCTTCTATCAGCCCCCTGATTAAAAGATTTCTTAAAATTATACTGCAATTGACTCCGCGGATTAATTCTAATTCAGCTTTGGTAATCGGCCCACGATAAGCTATCACCGTCAAAGTTTCCAATGAAGCCGGCGTTAATTCTCCAGTAATCTCCTCTTTTAGAAATTCAGCAATCAATTTGCTATTTTCTGCATTAGTCACCATCTGATAATTGCTGCCAATTTTTTGGATGTTAATACCCTTATTACCTTGCTGATATTCATTAAATAAATTTTCCAATTCGCTTTTGACCTCATCTTTAGCCCCACCCGTGTATTCGGCAATTTTGTTCAACGATAAAGGATGAGTAGCAATAAATAAAAGTGATTCAATTTTGGCTTTCAATAACATATTTTTATTATTTTACTAAAATAAAGTAAATTTAAAATTTTTCCATGCTCCAGGTTGAAAAATTTTTAATATTTTCATGTTTAAATATCTTATCCCTTTTTTGCTTTCATTAAAGTAATGTCTTCAAAAAGCGTATTTTGTTCCACATTAATTATTTTTTGTTTAACTAATTCCAAAATGGCCAAGAAAGAAACAATCTTTTCAGTTTTTGATTTAGAATCGCAAATTAATTTATTAAAGCTTGTACAAGCCTCCCTTAAAATCAAATCCTTGATAATCTGGATTTTTTCCGAGAGTTTAATTGATCTCTGAATTAATTTTTTGGGTAAAACTATAAGCGGTTTCAATCTGTTCAAAACCAATTCGTAAATTTTTTTCAACTTATTAGGAATTAAGCTTTTGGGAGCGTAAAAAACATGAGTTACTGCTCCTTCTGGGAATTTTTCCTTGCTAAAACAAATTTTCTTTTTTCTTAAAATTTTCTGAATTTTTTTAGAAGCTTCTAAATACTCTTTATACAATTTTAATTGTTTTTCCAAATCAATGCCCTCATCTTCTTCAAGGGTTAAGGTTGGCAGTAATGCTTTTGATTTAATATATATCAATTTGGCTGCCACCACTAAAAAATCAGCGGTTTCTTCTGTCTTTAGGTGGGTGTTTTGATTCATGTACTGAATAAATTGGTCGGCAACCTTAGCCAAAGATACCTTGGTTATATCCATTTCCTGCTGTTCAATTAATTGCAGCAATAAATCTAAAGGACCCTGCCAGTCTTCTAATTGGACTCTGTATTGTTCCATTACTTTCTTTTTTTAGCGGTTTTTTTAATTTGTTTGCGATTTTTTTTATTTACCTTCTTGGCAACCTTTTTAATTTTCTTGCTAAATTTCTTGACTTCAGAAAAAACGCCAATCACAGGCTTTTCAAGTTTTTCAAATTCTTTTGTGGCCATTTCAAAACTGTCAGTAAAACTGCCACTGGAAAAAATCGCTTTTTTGGCTTTTTGCATGCTCTTATCCATATAGACTTCCAAATTATGCAAAGCGCCAAAAGCTGACAACGCACCTGGCTTAACATTTAGCAATCTAACCATTACGCCTTCTTTAGGAATCTCAACTTTCTTAATCCCCTTGCCTTTGGCATTCATCAATTTTTTCAGTTTATTCAAATCTAAACGCTTGGAAGCAGGCAATAAAACCAAAACAAAACCCTTATCGGTTTTGATTAATAAATTTTTAACAATCTCATCAAGTTTCTTTTTTAAAGTCTGAGCAGCATCATAAGCTGTATAAACTTTTTTATGAGTCACTACAGCATATTTAGCTCCGCGTTTGTCTAAATAATTTTTTATTTGTTTGGGAACTGGCATAAATTTGGTTATTAGTAATTAGTAATTGGCCTTCGCCAACCGTAGTTGGCTTCGGCCAACGAAGGTTGGTAATTTGTTAAGCCCGAGCTGTCATGGTGAGCTTAGTCGAACCATCAGCGAGGGCCCTTATTTTTTTTAATTTTAACGGTAATCGTTTCTGTTCGCCTAATAATTTTTTGGCAAGTAATCGTCCATCCCTAGTCAATCGGATTTTATTTAAATAAATTTTTTCTTTAGTAATCTCGCCAAAGCCCACTAACAAACCTTTTTTTATTAATCTTTCCAAACTGCTGGTAATAGAATTAACCATTATTTCTCGGCTCGGCTTTTTTTTATGGGAATTGTAAAATCCCAACAAAACTTTGCGGTCCAGCTTGTTTTTAGCGTCAAAAACTTGTAAAAGTATGTATTTTTGCAAAAAAGATAAACGCATAAAGTAAAAAGTTAAGCACCCTTTAATTTTAGCTTAAAATATAGACTTATTCAAGTTTAAAAAACAAAAAACTGCCATATTATGTGGCAGTTATTGTCACCCATATTCAGATGATCTAATCCAAATCTAACTTAATATGTAATTCTTTGAGTTGCTTAGTCTCGACTTCACTGGGTGCACCCAGCATCAGATCACGAGCATCACCGGTTTTAGGGAATGCCATGACTTCTCTGATATTTGGTTCATCTTGTAAAATCATTACCAACCGATCCAAGCCAGGCGCAATTCCTCCATGAGGTGGAGCCCCATATTCAAAAGCTTTGAGCAGATGGCCAAAACGCTTTTGCGCAGTTTTGTCATCAATTTTTAATATTTTAAAAATCTTCTGCTGTAATTCTTTCTCATGGATTCTCATACTACCACCGCCGGCTTCATAACCATTTAAGACCAGGTCATAAGCATTAGCCCGGGCTTTAAGCGGTTGACTGTCCAAAAGATGCAAATCTTCATCCACGGGTCTAGTGAAAGGATGATGTGATGCAGCAATTTCGCCATAGCCAGCTTCCTCGCCAGCTTGATTGCTTTTAAACATGGGGAAATTAACCACCCAGACAAATGCTAATTTCTTATTGTCTAATAAACCCAGCCTTTGGGCAATTTCTGAGCGAACATGACCTAAACTGGTACAAGCAATAGATAATTCATCAGCGCTAAAAAAGATAATATCGCCTTTTTTTGCTTTGGTAACTTTAATAATTTCCGCTGTTAAATTGTCGCCTAAAAATTTTATAATCGGCGATTGCGGACCTTCTTCCTTAATTGTAATATAGGCCAAACCCTTAGCTTGGTGTTGGCGAGCCAATTCAGTCAGCTCGTCAATATCTTTGCGGGTAAATTTAGCACCGCCTTCAACTTTCAAAGCTTTAACCACGCCCTGAGCCTTAACTGCTTCACTAAAAACTGAGAAACCGCAGTCCTTGACTTTATCAGTAATATCTATAAATTCCAAATTAAAACGCAAATCAGGCTTATCAGAACCATAAAGATTAAGGGCTTCATTATATGTCAAACGTTTAAATGGTTTAAATACAACTTTCTTGTCAGGCTTAACTTCTTGGCAAATTTGCAGCATCATTTTTTCGACTAACTGTAAGATATCCTCCTGCTCAACAAATGACATTTCCAAGTCTAATTGAGTAAATTCTGGCTGGCGGTCGCCTCTTTGATCTTCGTCACGAAAACATTTGGCAATTTGGTAATAGCGGTCAAAACCAGCAACCATTAATAATTGCTTTAATTGCTGTGGGCTTTGTGGTAAAACATAAAAATTGCCAGGATGCTGGCGGCTGGGCACTAAAAATTCCCGAGCCCCTTCAGGAGTACCTTTAATTAAATTGGAAGTTTCAATTTCTACAAAACCCTGCTGATCTAAAAATTCACGCATGACTTTAACAACTTGATGACGAGTAATAATGTTTTTATTCATTCTTTCGGTGCGCAAATCCAAATAACGATACTGCAGCCTAGTTTCCTCATTAACTGCTACTTTGTCCTGTCCCCACCAAATTTCAAAAGGCGGAGTTTTAGCTTCATTTAAAATCTCAATTTCAGTGATGGCTACTTCAATTTCACCAGTGGCTAAATTTTTATTTATCATATCTTTAGGCCGAGCCAAGACCTCACCGCTGACTTGCAAAACCCATTCTGGCCTGACCCGGTCAGCCACTCCCCAAGTTTTTTGGCTAATTTTAGGGTCAAATTTAACTTGAGTCAAACCATAGCGGTCGCGCAAATCAATAAAAATAACGCCGCCATGATCGCGTCTGGTATTGACCCAGCCACATAAGGTTACTTTTTTGCCAACTTGTTTTTTAGTTAGTTCGCCGCAGGTGTGAGTGCGTAACATATTTTTTAAATTAATAATTAATAAAAAACTTCGTCTTCAAATCCATCAATATTCAAAAGCTGATAGATTCAAGGACGAAGTTTTTACTTCGCGGTGCCACCTTGATTTCTTGATTGTCATACTGAGGTTCTCGCCTGCCTGCCGGCAGGCAGGAAGTATGACAGTCAAAACTCTCATTTTGCCTTTAACGCAGGCCTGCGCCGAGGTCTACTTTTGTTTTGTCATGCTGCTTGCCTGCCGAAGCATTAGCGAAGGCAGAAGCATGTCGAAGTATTACAAAACAATTTCTTCTCGGGCCCTTACTTGGTGTTAGCCAAGCTCAAACGGCTTTAGTAATTACATTGTAGCAAAAACTCTATTTTTGTCAATTTAATAAAATCTATATTATTTTGCCTGCCCGCCATAGCTCGAAGAGCAACGGCGGGTCAAATTAAAAAACCAACTCTATTTTAGAGCCGGTTTGTTTCAATTTAAGAACGCTTCCTGATGAAGGCGATTAGTTGCTGGTAATCTGCCAGTTTGTTTTGCCGGCAAAATTCCTCCAACTGATCTAAAAGCTCCATCATGATGAGCGGATTGCGGAAATTCGCCGTGCCAATAGCCACTATAGCAGCTCCGGCCCGCAAAAATTCCAGCACATCCTCCAAGGTGCTGATGCCACCCATGCCAATAATCGGCACATTCACTTTTTCAGCCACTTCCCTGATCATGCGTAAAGCAATCTGCTTGATCGGTGGTCCAGAAAGACCGCCTACCCGTTCGCCGACCAATGGCGCCTTGACTGTGTTGATCAAAGAAATCGCGTCAGCTCCAGCATCTTGCGCTGCCACAGCGATCGGCGCAATCTCTTTGACATTTGGCGTCAGCTTAACGATCAGGGGCAGGCTTGTCACTGGCCTTATAGCCGCGACTACTTCAGCCACTGCTTCTGGCGTAGCGCCAAAAGGCGTATTGCCGCCGCTATGGATGTTAGGGCAGGAAACATTTACTTCCAGCGCCGAAACACCAGCCACATTATTGAGCAGCATCGCTAGGTCAACATACTCCTGTACTGAAAAGCCAGAAACATTTACAATGACTGGCCCAAATTCAGCCAGGAAAGGAATTTTTTCCTTTATAACCACTTCTGCGCTTTGCCCTTCCAACCCAATGGAGTTGACCATGCCACCTTCGGTTTCGACTGTGCGTGGCTGCGGATTACCTTTACGGCCATCTTTGGTTATGCCCTTTGTCACTTGCGCACCTAAACGCCGCGGATCAAAACCCCTGATGGCTGAAAATTCTTTGGTGCCATAAGTGCCAGAAGCAACGATTACTGGTGAACTTAACCAGATTCCAAAGAGTTGCACTCTAAGATCGAGCTTGGAGTTCATTTGACACCTCCTTAGCTGAAAAAACTGGCCCTTCGCAACAGATCCTTTGCATGCCGCCGCTGTCTGTCTCAATGGAGCAGCCATAACAAACGCCCAAGCCGCAGGCCATGGTCCTTTCCAAACTAACCCAGCAGCCCAGATTTTTCTGCCTGCAAATTTCCGCAATGCGGCACATCATCTTTTTCGGGCCACAGGTCAGAACCAAAGTCTTTTCAGTTGCAATCACTTTTTGCGCAAAAAGATCTGTCACCAAGCCGTGAAATCCCAGACTGCCGTCGTCAGTGGCCAGATGTATTGGCGCCCTGCCAATAAAACCTAGATCACTGACTGCTTCTGCCCCTGTTTTGTTGCCGTAAAAAACTTCATTGCTAATGCCGAGGTCAAAGACCTCATTCTGCCAAAGGCTAAGAGCAGCGATCCCAACGCCGCCACCGACCAAAAACACCTTGTCATAGCCTGAAAGTTCTCTCGGCCTTATGGTTCTGCCCAAAGGTCCCCAGGCCTTGATCTCTTGCCCAGGAACCAGCTGGCTCAAGCGCCGAGTATTGTTACCAACGACTTTGACCAAGAGACTAATGGTACCTTTTGACAAATCTCTGGTATAGACGCTAAAAGGCCGTGCCATAACTGATTCTGGAGCCAAAGGTTCCAAACAAAGGAACTGGCCAAGACCAAACTCTTTGGCAAAAGAGCAGCTCAAAACTAGTTCAAAAATCCCGACCGCCCTTGGCCTATTTGCCAAGACTTCTGCCTGCCAAACATGGATATTCTTTCCTTCCATGGAAAAATCCCTCCTTTCTTTTTTCAATCTACAAAACCTTTTCTTACCTTAACAAAATAAAAACCTGGTGTCAAACAAAAAATGCCAGACGGTCAAGGCATTTTTATTCTCCATAAAAAATTAGAACAATTTTGCAAATTCTAAACTTTTTAAAGGTTTTTCTGTATTGACTAAAAGCAGCTTGGTTATTATTTGATTAAATTCCATTAAATCCTCGGGCTTGGCTTCCAAACTGTTAAAATAATTTAAAGGTTGCATTTCTGCCAATTGCAGAAGTTTAATTGCTCCATCAGAAATTTTAAGGTAATCTTCGATCAGGCATACTTTTTTGCAATCCTCACAAATAATACCGCCGTGCGAAAAATCAAAAATATTTTTGGTCAGTAAAATTCCTTTATGGCACATGACGCAGCGCTGAATCTCTGGCCGATAACCTAAAAACTTCAGTAATTTAAAGATATAAACATTAGCCAGCGCTAAAAGTTTTTCTTTATCATTTGACTTTATGATTTTATCGTCTAATAAATCCAAGACCTCCAAGAGTATCTCAAATTTATTAGTTTGCGTAGTTTGCCCTAAAATTAAATTATCAATAGCTTCGCTCAAATAATTCAAGATAAAAAAACCATTTAAATTACTACGCAAGTTGGAAAAAGTTTTTACAATATTGGCATTAGCTAATTTATCAAAAATTTTTCCTTTAGCAATCATTAAATCAACCAAATAAAACGGCTCCAAATAAGGATTAAATTTACTGACAATCTTTTTGGTGCCCTTAGCTAAAACATCAATTTTGCCGTAATCTTTGGTATAAATACAAAAAAGTCTATCATGTTCGTGATAGTCTCTCCTTTTTAAAATAATGCCTTTAGTCGTATAAGTTTTGGCCATAGAGATTTAAAAATTATGCCGCTCATCCAAATAACTCTGCAAAATAATCATGGCCGCCACCGCATCATCTAACTTTTTGGCTCTAGTTTCTTTCAATAAATTTTTAGCATAGCGGCTGGATAAATTTTCATCCTGCTGTTCAACCTCAATCTTAATTTCTTTTTCTAATTTGTTAATAAAACACAAAACCTCCCCATATTGTTTTGATTTTATGCCCTGTAAGCCTAAAGGCACGCCTACAATAATCCTGGCTATCTTTTCCTGCTCGCAAATTTCTCTTAACTGCTTAAAAATAGCATCATCATTGGCAATTATTTTAAAAGGCGTGGCAATCTTTGTTTCAGTATCGGCAATGGCCAACCCAATCTTTTTCTCGCCAAAATCAAGGCCTAAAAATTTTTGCGAATTCATATTATCTCTTTTAAAATTTGATTTATAAAATCCATATCGCCATCATTTAAAATGATAAGGTCGAAATTTTTCTTAAATACCGGCAGATTTTCATCCACATTTTCATTCAAAAATACTATCTTAATTAAATTGTCATAAGCAAAACCCTCTATCATGCCTATATCCTCAATATTATCGCCCAGCAAAATTACATTTTCCCTCTCTTTAATTTTATCAAAAATCAAAGGGAAATCTTTAACCATAGTCTCGTCCTTATTTAAAACATGAATATATGGTTTATTAAAACTGATTAAATTACCCTGCTCATCAAAAGACATGGAATTAGAAATGATCTGTATATTTGGATAATCAATTTTTTCCCTTTTTAAAACTTTACTAATCACATAATCACCAACGCCACTTGAAGACATGATAACCACAGGAATTTGATTTTCATTTAATAGCTTG
>Ga0209777_10007470_pt1 | contig 12130 bp, 7 predicted proteins | sample FrelakmetHBP12HB_FD_187147 | JGI IMG/M metagenome (GOLD analysis project Ga0209777, IMG submission 187147) | Freshwater lake sediment microbial communities from the University of Notre Dame, USA, for methane emissions studies -HBP12 HB (SPAdes)... | ecosystem: Environmental > Aquatic >... | reverse complement strand
TGGAAGTTCTGTTGCCTCACACTACATAAACAAAAGCGGAGGTGGTAGCAGTGGAGGTGGTGGCGGGGGAGGAATGCCTTCCTTTCCTTCATTCGGACAGATTGCTGATCAATCTCAAACTTATGCTCGTAAATTTACGCAGCAAAATATCAATTTACAAAACCTTGTAACACCTGGCTCATCAGATCAAAGGGAACACGCTCTTCAGCTAATTAACCAATATATGTCTGGACAGGTTCCTTTGGATGTCCAGCAGAATACCCAAAGGGCAATCGCTCAATCGCTTGGTGGTGGATATAATCCATTTACTCATGGAGGTTTAGCCCCAAATGCTTTTGCTCGTAACATTGGTCAGACTAGCCTTGGACTTTCACAATATGGATTGAGTGCAGCACCAACTTGGCAGCAGCTTGCAAATCAGATGGTTACAAAGCCTTCTGAATTATTTAGTTCATCAATGGGAGTCGCTCAAGATCAATACCAAGCACAGGCCAATCAATACGCTGCTCAACAGGCTCAAAACCAATACGAACAGAACATGGCAATGCAGGGATTCAAAACAGGCGTTGGTTTATACAGTGCTGGAAATCAAGCCAATTATCTTGGGAATCTTTCTGGTGGATCTAGTTCTCCGTATAGTGGTGGTTTATTGTCTTCTTTATTTGCATCAGGGGGGGCAAATGCTGATGGTGCCTCATCGTATTTGAATGACTATTATATGGGAGCATCTTTAAATTAATAATTATATGGCTATCGGATACTACAACTTTTCAAACATCCAGCAGGGCAACCAATCGGTTGTCAATAGCATGGCTGGCCTTGGTCAGAGCATCGCTGGAGCAATTGAGACTCATGCCGCTACTCAATCTGCTCAAGCAATGCTTCCCATGCTCCAGCAACAATATCAGAATGGCATGGCAAAAATTGCCGATGGAAAGCCCGAAGGTCTTGCTGACATATATGGAGCTAGTATGATTGCATCACAGAATCCAATTTTGGCTCCTATGGCAAAAGGTGCAATTAACACAGGAACAGCAGCCATGATTCAAAGTATGCACAGTGGAAGGACGGCTGCATCACAGGCTGGCTCTTTAATTAGGGCTGGAATGACGCACCCTGGTCAATGGGTGAATGGCACATATGTTCCAACCCCGAAAGCTGCTGCTCCGATTACTGGTTCTGCTCAAGCAAAATTAGACCAACAAAGCACATTGATGAGTCACGCTCTCTGGAATGGAAGCGGTGGAAATGCTGGAGCGAAAGATGGTTTGGAAGATTTCCTTAATGATAAGGCATCTGATAAAAATCAAGATTTCCAAGCAAAGGTTAATACATATCTTTCTATGTTAAAACAAAATCCAAATGCCCGTAACAAGGATTTTGATAATGCTCTTTATGCCAAAAAAGCCATTCAAGATGGGGTAATCAGTCCAACAGATGCTTTGGAAAGATTAAAGGGAGGAAAGGCTAAATCTGTTGCTCCTTCTGCTAGTCCTGCACCTTCTGCATCACCTTCAACAGGAATGATTCCCGCTGCATCTAGCGGAGGTTTGGCTTCCGCAGAACCAGAAGAAGTAGAAGAACCATCAGTCGCCGCCGAAGAGCCTGAAGGGGAAACAGAGACGGCTTAAATCATGGATAATCCGTTTGCTGACCTTTATCCAGAAGGTGGTGCAGCACAGGATACCCAAGAGTCTCCTGTTCCTGTAACATCTTATAGCCTTCCTGCTGTTACAACTGGCGGTACTGGCGATGAGATGTATGATCCTGATACAGCAAGGGGCGTAGGAATAGGAGAAGTGGAATTAACACCTGGGGTTGTTGCTGTTAATCCTAAAGTTTATCCACATGGTACAATTTTTAAGGATACCAATAACAATCAAGTATTTATTGCCGCTGATACTCATGGGAATAAAAACCCTAATGTCATAGATGTTTATACCCCTCCCTCTCAATACAGTGGAGAGTCTGGGGAAAGAAATCTTGTGCCTATTGGTCAGATACCTAAAAGTGCAATTCCAAAAGATGCTACAACTTTGCGTAATTTCTTATCCCAATATGGTCATGTACCAGAGGGCGAAAGTGCATCTGAATCACTAGCTGCCGTTGGACAAGCGGAACCAAAAGCACAAGCCACTGAAGCAGATAATCCTTTTGCTGATTTATATCCACAAGCAAAACAAGGACAGGCATCACCTTCACCCACGCCAGTAAGTGCTGACAACCCATTTTCTGATCTTTATTCCAAAGAAGGAAAGCCTATTGGACAAGCTCAACCAAATATTCCGTGGTATCAAAAAGCATATAATTCTTTTACGCAACCATCGCCAGAAGATGTTGGTAAAAAACCCGTTGGTGCAATGGAGGCATTTGGAAGGGGCATAGCTGGATCTCTTGCAGCTACAAATGAACTTTTGACTCAAGCAATTGGAGTTTTCCCATATCTTGAAGATAAAACTGCTCAAGCATTTGGAATTGATAGTAATCTCTATAACAAATGGACTGAAAAGGTTCATGCAATGGGTATTGGAAAGCCAGGGGAGGAAGCTGCTGCAATAAAGCCAACAGAATATCTCACTACTGGAGGAAAGATAACAATGCCCCTTGGGGAGATGGCCGCTGATCTTCCTGCTATTATTGGATCTGCTGGTGTTGGTACTGAAGCAAGTGCTGTTAAAGCATTATCCCAAGCTGAACCTACACTTATTCAGGCCGTAAAAGATTCAATTCCTCAAATCCAACAGGGATTAAAAGCAATGTCCATTCCTGCCGCAAAAGCGGGATTGGAGACACAACAACAAGCCGCTGAACAGGGAGATAGCGTAACTCAACAAATTGCCAAAGGTTTGGCATCTGCCGTTACAACGGATATTTTGGGTGCAGTTCCATTGGCAGCTAGGAGCAAGATTGCCAATCCATTGCTTCGATTCATGGAACAGGGAGCATATGGATATGTTACTGGAATCCCTGTAAACGAATTCCAAAAACAAGCCCAATCATGGATTAACGGGAAGCCATATATTCCAAGTGATTTCAAGGAAATGGTTATTCAGGCTGCACCGATGGGCTTGATGACTGGCATATTCGGTCTTGCTCATGCCCCTGAAGTAAGTGGGCCAAAAATTGCACCTTCTGAAAATCCTGTTGTTAATGAAAAGCAGGATGCAATTATCCAAGGTGCCGACCAGCAATTTTCACAACCAATTCAAAGGAAGGAGGAAGTTGCTGCTGCTCCAGCCGCAAAGGGCGAAGAGATCCCAATGCGTCCTGCATTTGAAGGTCAAGCTACTGCTCCCGCTGCTGATTTAAGCGATTTGTACCTCCAGCAAATGGAGCATGAGCCTGGGACTCCAGAGCATACCGCCATCCAAGCACAGATTGATGCAGCAAAGAGGGGTGAGCAGCCCCCAAAGGAGGAACCTTCAGCCGCCGAGCAAGCCCAACCTCCTGTATCAGCTGCTGGAGAAGCCCCTGTTGCAGAACCAACCGCTGAAGCACCAGCCGAAGCACAACCTACACAACCAAATGCCGTTCAAGTCGAAAAAACAGGAGAAGTGGGCGTTCGCAACGCACCAGCCGTGGGCGAAGGAGTGGGCGAAGAAAACAAACCAGAAGTCGCTCCCGAACAAGGTGAAGCCCCGAAAGAAGAAGTAGTTACTCCAAATACTCTTTTTGATGCAAAAACACCAGAAGAAGTAGATGCATTTGTAAAAGCCAAAAGACAAAGGCTTTCGCAAAAGCTTCCAACTAATACTAAAAACGAATCTGTTAATATCAGAAACAAAGTAGAACTTGGTAAAAGAAGTAAAGCCCTCGGAATGCAATCTGCCGCAAGAAAGCGTCAGCTTACTGGAAATCTTACTGCTAAAGAACAAGCCGCAAAAGATAAGCGTGAGGCTTCTAATTACATTGGAAAACCAATTTCTGTTGATGGGAAAAATGGAACAGTAATTGGAAATCCTTTTGGAAGGGTAAAGGTTAGATTTGCCGATGGCACTGAATCAACTCACCCACCCGAAAAGATTGAAGCACCAATTGAGGAAAAGCCTACCACCCCCACCATTGAAACCACTGGCGAAGGTCAGCTATTTGGTGAGGATACACTGCCATTCAATCTCGCTGGAGAGACAATGGCCCCTGAACCAGAAAGGGTTACTGTTGGCACTGACGTAGAGCAACAACTCCCGATGGGTGAAGCTCCCGCTACTGCACCAGAAGCCCCCAAGAAGTCTGCACCCATACGAGACATCCTATACCGCTTCCAGAACGGAGAAGAAGATGGCATCAATACTCTCCAAGAACTGCACGATGCCATAAGGAATGCAGCGAGGAAGCTACGCAATAGGAACCTCCGAGAGACTGCTGCTGAAATCCAAGAGGCAATTGATTATGGCGTTGATGTAAATGAAGGCAAAGACCTCGTAGAGAGGAGCCTTGCAACCCTAGAAAGGGAGGCCAATTACTTGGACAAACCCCCAGAGAAAGAGCAATCCTTCACATACAAAAGCAGGAGGGTTCAGGAGGAGGCATACAATAAATCCCTCCAAGAACACCTTGATGCACTTAAAGCAGCAGAAAAGCTAAAGAAGGAAAATCCAGAGGCATACGCTGGTGCTGTTGAATCCCAAGTCAGGGACTACCTTATCAAGAGGCTCCGTAATGAAGGTGGATACACCGAGCTTCCTAGAATCGTTTATGATGCCCTTGTTTCCGTAGGCAATTCCATCCGAAAGGCTGGTCAGTCCTTTGCGGATTGGTCAAAGGAGATGGTATCTCGCCTTGGTGATGGCGTTAAGGGCTATCTACGGCAAGCATGGGATGCCTATAAGAAATCACGCTTTGGCCGTGAGACTGGAGCCATTGACATTGGTCAGGGCGGTAGGCCAGAAAGATTCTCTCCAGAGGAAGCCAAGAGAAGGGCTGCTGTAAAAAGGCTTTATGACATTGTTTCCCAAAATGAAGGGAAGCCTGGATTTGAGAAGTTCTCCGATCTCTTGGCTAGGAAGTATCCCGATCTCAAGAATGACCCTGCTTCCCTGCGTGAGCTTTACTCAATGGCAAGCGGAGAGCGTGGTGGATTTACTTATCCTTCCAAGGAAGCTGCTCCTGCTGCTGCTGCTGCAACTCAAGGGGAAATGTTCCAGCAAAGGACTACTGGACTAAAGAAAGCCGTTGTCCGAGAAGAACGCCTTGCCCGTAACCTTGAAGATATTCCGCCAGAAGAACGTCCAGCTTTAGAAGAAAAAGTTGCTACTGCCGCCGAAAGAATTAAATCAGACCCAAGTGTTGCACCATCAATTGTTTCACAAATTTTAGATAGCAAGAACCCTCATATTTCTCTAGATAATGCTGCTGCATTACTTGCAGAACGCAATCGTGTAATGACCGAGAGGAGCGTTTATGAAGGAATATTGGATGATGAATCCAAATCTCCAGCGGAAAGACAATTCGCTAAAGAGCAATTAGATGGAATTGAGCAGCAATTGGATCGTCTTGATAAGGCTCAAAGAGCAACTGGTTCAGAGTGGAGCCTAATTGGTCATCTCTACCAAAGAATGATTGCTGAAGATTATTCCCTTGCCGCAATGGAAACCAAGTTCCGTAGAGCAAAGGATGCACCATTGACTGAATCTGAAAGGAAAAGCCTAAAGGAAAGATCCGACAAGATTCAGAAGCTAAATGAAGAGGTTATTGCGTCCCAGGACAGGCTAACTAATGCTCAAGAGCAAGCCGATCTTCAGAATGCCTACTGGAAAACCATCCAAGAGCTAAAGGCAGAACTTGCATCAAGGCCAAAGATTGAACCGCAAATTCAACGCATTATTGATCTCGTTGGTTCATCCATCAAAAGCCAAGCAAATAAAGCAAGGGAAAGGATACGCCAAAGGCAAGCTGAAGGCCGCTTTATGGCTGGCCTTGATCCCGAAGATATTATTGATCATGCAATTATTGGTGCTGATTATATTCTTGAAGGTGCTACCGACGTTGCAAAATTCACTGCTAGAATGGCAAGTGAACTTGGTGAATATGTGCGTCCATACATAAAACAAATCTTTGCTGCTTCTCAAAAAGAATACGACAGGATAGCCGCTGGAATAGCAAAGTCTAAATCTAATGAGGTTAAAAAAGCTATTTCTGAAAAAGCAGAAGGCGAAAGCATTCCTACTATAAGAGCTAGAGCCAAAGCAGAGTCTTTCCTGCCAGGATTTGATACACTTGATAGTGAATTAACTCACAAGGTTGTTTATGACCTTGCACGTCAACACATCCTTGAAGGTATGACTGGCGAGGATAACATTATGAAGGCTGTCCATGATGACATCCGTGACATATTCCCAGATGCTACAGAGCGTGATGTTCGTCGTGCTTTTTCTGAATACGGAAAAGCAAAATTCCCAAGCAAGGAAGCAGATAGGGTTGCACTCGCTGAACTCCGCACCCTTACTAGATTGCAGGAAAGCATAGATCGTTTAACAGAAGGACTGCCAGCACTACGTACTGGACTTCAAAGAAATAAAGTCACGCAAGCCATTCGTGAGAAACAAAGGCAACTTAATGAGCTTCTTAAAAAGGTTAAGCTGCCGCCTACCGCTGCTGAACTTGCTAGTAGGGATGCTGCAAAGCAAACCGCATTGCGTAATCGCATTGCCGATCTTGATAAACAACTACGCACTGGAGAGAAAATAAAGCGTACCCCTACGGAACCAGATAGCCAAGCAACGGAAGACTTGAGGCTTGAAAAGAACGCACTGGAACAACTTCTTAAAGAAGTTGAGGGTGAAGCAAAGACAAAGAAAACTCCTGAAGAGCGATATAATGAAATGCGTCAAAAAGCCATCCAGAAGAGGATAGCTGAAATCCAAGAACGCAGGAAAAACAAAGATTATTCCAAGCAGACGAAGCGTGTTGCCCCACAGAAATTTGAGGAAACGCAACGCCTTGAATTGGAATTAAAGAAAGAGAAGAACGATTTTGAGCGTGAGAGAATCAAATACGAAGAGGAAAGGAAACCACGCTGGCAGAAAAAACTTCAAAGCGTTTCTGAAGCAGCAAAAGGATTTGCCATTAGTGGGTATCATAGTGCTTTTAAAATATTAAATTATGGAATTACTAGATTGGCAACAATGCCAATACATGAACTTACTAAAGAGTCATTAAAACTTATACCTGGATTCAAAGAAAAAGTAGGAGAACTTGAAATGGGTGGTACTTATGCTGGAAGAATGAAGGAATATTATGCAAAAGGTATTCCAGAAGGCATAAAAGAGGCTATGGGTCTCTATAGAACTGGAACATCAAAATCAGAAGAATTATTTGGTAAGGTTAGACCCAATATTGCACGTTGGTATGACTTTATTGGTGGAAGGCTTCATGCCGCATTAAAGCATCCAATATTTAATGCAGCAGAACAAATGAGGCGTTATTCTTTATTTGAGAATGCAGAAAAACAAAGCCCGGGTATTACGAAAGATCCTTTTGTGAGGGCAATGCTTAATGAAAGAGCATATAAAGAAGCTATGGCAGAAAAGTTACAGCAGTCAAATTGGCTTGCAGATAAAGTAGCTGAAGGACATAGAATGATGGAACAAGTAGATCCCGCAACTGGGAAAGCAAAAATAAGCAAAACTGCACTATCTCATATCATTAAAATTTTTGTTACCAAGGGAATTATTAAAACTCCTATAAATTATGTTTCAACTGTATTAAAAAGAGGCGTTAGTCCTTTTGTTGGGCCAAAAAGATTAGGCGTGGCACTTTATAGGGGTATAGATAATCTTACTCCAAAAGAATATGATGCATTAGCTGCTGCATGGGGTCTTGCTGGCCTTTCTGGAGTTATGAGCATTTGGGGTTTAATGGATTCATTTAAGAAAAAAGAAGATCGTATATTTGGAGGATATTACCAGCCAGGAAGAAAAGAAAATGATAAAGATGCAAAATGGGGAACAATTAGGATAAATGGTCATACTTTTTCTCATTTTATTTCTCATAATCCAGAAACAGAAATTGCACAATTTTGGAGTACGGTAGGTAGGGTATATCAAGAAGTTGTTAAAAAATCAGACACCCCAAGTGCAATCGCAGAGGGTTTATTAAAAGCAATGGTTTCCTTTATTGGGCAAGCACCAGTTGTTTCTCCAATAACAAGATATTCAAGGCCAAACGCCTCTTTGGTAAATGAGATTGTATCTGGATTATTGCCTCAACTTCTTGTTAATGTAGCCGAAGACACGGATTCTGATATTAAAAGGAAACCTGGTACGCTTTGGGAAAAAATGAAAATGGAAATTCCTGGATTGCGTCAAACAGTTCCAGTGGCCAAGCCCACGGGGAAAAAGTGGTATCAATAAAAACCACTTGCCATCCGTTGCAGTTTTTGCAATCGTTTAACCCGCACCACGCATAACCATGAAGTATAAATTACCTACCGCATTTGCCGTTCACGTTGAGTCCGATCCTGTCCTTCAGCAATTGATGAAGGATGGTGAGGAGCATAACCGACCTGTATCTGAATTCTTTAAGGCCGCTTGTGCCTACCTTCTGGATAGCCGCCGCTATCTCTTTGTGGAGATCGGTAGATATTTGATGAAGTATGGCCCACTTGAACCCATAGATTATGACACAGGAGCAACCCCTACAACCGAACCCGCAACCGAAACCCAAGAGGAAGTACCGAACAAGAAAGAGTACCCGCCCCTCAAGTCCCTCCCTCCAGCCGAACAAAACGATGGAAAGCGATTCAGCAAAAAGTATGAGTAACGATATTGAGTTGATCTTTGAGAGCAAAGACAAGGCAGGGGTTTGGATTGCCATTGTAGAGGGGATTGCCGCATCGGGTGAGCTTTCTCCTGAAACCCTTGGTGAAAAGGGTGGGCTTCAGCGTGTCAAGACTCTAGCTGTTCATGCCGCTGGATTGGCTGAAGAGTTCCACGCCGCATTTGTGAAGCAAAGTGCTTCATCTTAATCTCGGACGTTACGGGGATATTTGTTCCTTCCTTCCTGTTCTCTATGATGAATTCGTGGAGACGGGAGAGAAGCCTAGACTCATTGTATCTAGGGATTACCAAGACATCCTTGACGGGGTTTCCTATGTCGAGAAGGTAGTCTATGATGGCCCGTTTGAGGACATCGCTGGAGCCTTGGAGTTTTCCAAGGAACTTGGCGAAGAAGTAAAGACAAGCCAAGTTGTCGGCCCCCCTGACGTGATGATCAGTCAGGTCTATGGCAATCACTACGGGGTAAAAGTGATATGCGATAGCTTCCAGCAGGATGCTTGGAGGCTTGCAAACAAGCTGGAACTATGGCCCAAGCAACCAAAGCTGGTATTCGACAAGAGGAGCAAGGCGAGGGAGGATAAACTTGTAAGTGGAATACCCAAGGATAAACCTTGGCTTGTGGTCAGCACAGGAGGCAACTCATCTCCCTTCCCGTATCAAGACTTGCTTGGGGAAGTGTTAAAACATTGTTTGCCTGAATTTCATGTTGTGGATCTGGCTAAAATAAAGGCCAAGAAGTTCTTTGACCTATTGGGGGTTATGGATCACCCGAATACCCATGCCATGATCCTGACCGATAGCGGCCCCCTGCACCTCGCATACGCCACAGAAAAGCCCGTTCATGCCATTGCCACAGATTCCCCCTCAATGTGGCATGGAGCAGCTTGGAGGCCATTCTACGCCTCCTATACACGCTATAAAAACTTCCCCCGTGACCTGACTAGGATGCTGGACATGATAAGGAACCCCCGCCCAAAGCCCAAGTTCCCCAACATTGTCCATGTCTATCAGAGGACACCCTGGCATATGGGTGAAACCAAGAGGCGTAATGATCTAGCGGCAAAGACATGGGAGGCTATTCCATGTGTTGATCTAGGGTTGGATGACAACTGCTTTGTAAGAAGTGCGGCTGAAGTCGTACCAAAGGAAACGAATAGGATACCCATGATCAAGGATATTTTACGCCTTGCTTGTGTTGGTCGTAATGATGAAGCGGTACTCTTGCTGACCAATACGGATACTTGTGTAGCCAACAATCTTATCCAAAGGCTAGAGGGTGTTCTCCCTGCTTATTCTTATCGTCGGGATTTCAAGCGGATAGATGAGCCTCTTCTATATGATCGCATCAGTGCAGGAGCAAAGTATGCAGGGTGTGACTTCTTTGCTTTTAGGGTGGGATGGTGGAGACGCAATCACCATCTGTTCCCTGATATGGTTTTGGGAAGAGAAGGGTGGGATAAGATACTGCGTGAACTATTCAATTTGTCAAAAGGTAGAGAATTGCAAGATTGCATTTATCACGAAAAACATCCTTCATTTTGGGAAAACTCAAATAACCTAAACAGAGATCCTTCCAATCTTCGCAATAGATTGCTTGCAAGAAACTGGCTGATTGAAAGAAATATGCCTTTAGAGGAATTAGAGTTTACAAACTATGAAGGAAAGTTTGCAAAGCCTAATTTTAATAAACTCAAATTATAACAACTTACTTCCTTTTGTCATATTATCTTTAGCCCATAAAGGTTGATAATTTGTATAATGATTTAACTTTATCAACTCCTGTTCTGAATTTGCTGAAGCACAGGGTATTATATGATCTAGATGCCAGCCGTGTCTATTATGGTTTTTCCAACTCATTCCTTCTTTGAATTGAGATTCAATATGTTTTTTGAAATCAGCATAAGAACAACCAAGCATTTCATAGACTTTAGATTTTTTGGTATATCCGCCTTCTCTAAATTTAGTTAAAACCAAAGCCCTTATGCTTTGAGTTATTCCATATAAAGGAGATAGCTTTTTTAATTGGGATTCATATTCCCTTTTCCTTTTCTTATTTTTTGATCTCCATTTTTTGCAATACTCTCTACACTTATCTTTATTTCTTTGATTCCAACTTTTGCTGTTACTCTTGACTTTATGTAAATTATCAGAATTCCATTTTTTTGATCTTATTTTATCCTTATTATGACGATTTTGATAAGCGTTTTGATCAAGCCAAATTTCAGGATTTTTTAATCGGTTATCAATGCACCAAAAAATCTTACCATCTTCTCTAATTGTTCCCCTTTTTATTTGATTTTCACGCATCAATGTATCATGCGATAGAATAATGAGAATGTCAATACCTACGAGGGTAAGTTCAAGCGTCCCGACTTTAGCAAGCTAAAGACATAGGGTTGATCCGAGCGACAAAAATATCATCCCTATTCCCGTAGGTTGTGTAATTCAAACCATCTAGGAAATCCTCATGGGCTTGCTTTTTCCCATGAAACTCAATGCTAATCCAATTCTTTTGGGCAATCATCTTTAAGAACGGGAGCAATTCAAGCTCCCCTCCTTCAATGTCAATCTTGAAAAAGCAATTTGATTCTAGCAAGAAGTCGTGAATAGATACGCTTTCAAACTTTTCTGAACCTACTCCTATTGGGGAGATCCTATCTTGTTCAGTCATAGGCCACTTCTCTTTGAAACCATTCCTGCCATTGTGTGTAATGGCTTTTTTGATTGCCGTGGCATTAGGTATTGAATCACAGACTTCTTTCAGTCTTGAGAATTGAGGTTCAAAGGGTTCGTAAGAATCAATGGGGCAATTCAACTCGGCAGCTCTCATAACGAAATTCCCTACATTGCCACCGAAATCAAAGACTTTTTCTATACCAAGTCCGATCAATGGATTTATGTTGTAACAATCTTCTTCAAAGATTTCTGTTTCTTGGGTCTTCATTTCTTATTCTTTTTTGTCTTTTGGAATACAAGAAAATAACTATGGAATATCCTTGCGTGTTTTTGTTTCCCTTTTTGTGGTGATGGCATCCTGTGCTTTGCGGGTAGAATAAATAAATCAGCAAGCCTGAATCCATAAGTTTGAGCCATTGCAATAACATTGTAATGAGTGCAATGCATTCTATGGTTATGGATTATATCTTGGCACTTGAACACAAAATGTCCCCCCTTTCGCAGTATTCTAAACGCCTCTTTTATGGTTTCCCTGTAATGATCTTCATAAACGCTTCTAACTACTGGACTTTCAAATAGTTCCATATTCATGCCATCGTAGCGTGTCTAGGACACCATAGCTTGCTAGTTCCGTATCCCTTGGCCCTATTACACTGCCAAGAGTTCTGTCCCTCTAC
>Ga0209777_10007469_pt1 | contig 12132 bp, 10 predicted proteins | sample FrelakmetHBP12HB_FD_187147 | JGI IMG/M metagenome (GOLD analysis project Ga0209777, IMG submission 187147) | Freshwater lake sediment microbial communities from the University of Notre Dame, USA, for methane emissions studies -HBP12 HB (SPAdes)... | ecosystem: Environmental > Aquatic >... | reverse complement strand
TGCGAGGCCCCTTTGTCATACAGGTTCGCGCATACCAGCGGCGCCGGCTGCTTTTCAAAGGGCTTCACATTCTGCTCGCCGTGCAGCCCCAGTTCTTCTTCGCCCGGTACCATCGCCTGGTAACCGAGAATCGAAAGCGCCTGGACGATCACGCCGGTTTTGAGCTTGGCCTGAAACCCGCTGCCCCCCGTGATATCCCCGCCTTCGATCAGGACGGTGTCTCTACTCGAACGCCGGATAGACTCGAGCAGCGTGAGCTGCCGCCCGTATCCCCCAAACCTGAACTTCGTGCAATTGCACGACCTTATCTGCCCCCTCGCCGATGACGTATACAATACAACAAGATTAGGTCTTGCGTATGCTTCGGGACTCGCTTTTCGTCCCGAAGCGCCCTGACGTCCCACGCACAGACCCGCCGCCACCATCACCAATATCAATGCAATCGCAATCTTGCGCACCACTTCCTGCCCCTTTCCGCCCAGCTCATCCCTGCCCGCAAACAAACGCCCGAACAGGCCCAGCGGCTTTTGCTGTGCCTGCTCGAGCATCTATCGAACCGGGCTTAGCCCGGCAGCTTAGCGATCGGCTTTCTAGCCTTTGACGCGAGCCTCGACTCCGGCATGCGCCTCACCTTGTACCCGTTGGGAAGCTGGAACAGGGCATCCGGCGCCTTGGCTCCGAGCTCATACTGGGTATAGGTCGCCGTGATCGTATCCACCTTGCCTTTCACACCTTTGAGAAGTATCTTCACAGGCTTGCCGGTCCTGGCGTTCACCCAGATACTGGATTGGCGCCTGGTGACCGGGTCGGCATAATCATACACATCACAGCGTTGTTTTGAGACGGTTTCGGTTCCGTGCTTCTTGGCCTTTACTGCCTTAAGGAAGATACCTACCGGGCCGGAGGGTCCGGGAAACAGGGTCTTCGGATTGCCGCGATCCGATCCGGCGGGATACTTCGCGACTATCTTCGCCCAGGGATGCACGAGAAACACACCCTCATCGTTCCTTATGAGAACCAGAGGAAGCCGTGCGCTCTTTGACTCAAAACGCATGTTGTTTCCCTTAATCCACATCTTCCTTACGCCCATGTTGCCGAAGGCCAGGGACTTGAGCGTAAGCTCATAGTGTACGGTTGCCGGCTGTGCCGCGCTCAAAGCGGGGCCGGCGCCTACCGCGGCGATGCCGCAAACAAAGAGTAATGCTGCTCTTGTTTTCACAATGCTTCTCCTTTGTCGTAATCGACCTGGTCCGAATAACCTCGCTCAACCTCCGTGCCCCTGGTGGTGACAGCTTTACTTGGGTAGTCCAGAGATTAGTCTATTCTGCTCTAACAGGATTCATCGGGAGCCGCTGATGCGGCTCCCGATATGCGATCGACTACTTGCTGGGCATGCCGATGCCGGTGTTCTGGAGAATATACTCCACATCCACCAACAGCTTGCAGCAAGCCGGGTTCTCTTCGGTCTGGGCGATCCCGGTTCCGGGGCCCGTCGGGTTCGGATTGCTCGGCGAAACCGGTATGCAAGCGTCCATGACTTCGAGTTCGAAGTCGGTCAGGTAATCGGCGGCAGTGGCCGTATCGCCGGCTATGTAAGCCTCGTTGGCGAAGAAGATCTTATCCTGAAGAGCAATGTAGAGAGGCTCGTCAGAAATCAGCGGCACCTCGTCCTTACCGAATGGAAGCTCGTGGAAGAGCTCAAGCAGGTTCGACATGGACGGCAGAGAAGCGTCAACGTGCCAGACCCACTGCTCGACATGCACGTAGGCAGGCGGATTTGGGCCAGGGCCGTCATCGTCGTAGAGAGTCGGAGTCCCGTAGAGAATGGTCAGTGTGTAGGTGGACGACGGGACCTCATACATCAGGGGCCACCAAAGCCTGATGTTGGGCGTGCCCTGCTGGGTCACGCGGTGGGCCGGAAACACGTCGTTGCATTGCACGAACTCGGGGGTCTGCTTGACCAGAGTCGTGTTCTTGATTGTGTAGGGCACCCCTGCCTGAGCGGCGCCGATGAAGTTCGCCCACGGCTGCGTGGGTGTGCTGCCCGGGTCTATAGCCAATATGCCGGGAACCGAGCTGATGACATCGTCACCAGGGTCAAGGTAGCCGCGGAAAACGCTCTCGCTCGGGCAAAAGTCCGTCAAGCTGGCGGGGGTCCCATCAGAGACAAGCTCCGTCACGCTGGTGCCGGGATAGGCCTGGTAAACCTGGTTGAAGTGCTGAATCATAGTGCTGGTTACTCTCGCCGCTGAAGCGCCAATCGAGAACGCCAGCGTCATGGCCAGGGCCAAGATAATAATCGTTCGCATCTTATAGCCTCCTTTGAGGTAACAGTGATTTGAATTGTGCTGAATTGCATGTCAAGTCGCTTCCCGAGTGAGGGCAGCACTCCCGGTCCGGTCTCGAGAAGCCGCCGCGCCCACGAAACCTTTGGTCTGGCCATCCGGTCCCGATCACGCGGACTTCCCACCTCTCGTGGGTTAGCCATCGAGCTGTCTCAGGCGATAACAACCACCTCCTTGGCGCCTCAACGTTGCCCGGGTGCATTCAGTACCCGCGGCGGCAGAGACAACCCAGCGGCCCCACCGGCTATTTGACACAATGCCTGGCGCCGGTTACAATTCGTACGGCCGACAAAGCGATCCCTACCCATGACCGTTCTTGGAGGCCACGGCTGGGAAGGTGCAATCTTCTCAGCCCTTTGTCTTCATTGGGTGACAGTCCCAGCGACCGTGCTGGTCGCGATCCATCTCCAGCAGGCGCTGCGCCAGGGGCCTCTCCTGCCGTCAGTCCTCAACTCGACCCACCAGCCCGGCCGGATCCGGACCATTTGCGTGCTGATCCGTTGTTGGGGCGGGCTGTGCTTGCCCGCTTTATCACCAGCCCAGGCAAAATACCCAGCGGCCACATGGTTTCAAACCTGCCGACCACAAAAACACCCGCAATTGTCAATAGCTCTGCAACAATGACACCTTCTGTCACAGCTCAACCGGCAGCTATGTGCCCAAGCTCTGCCATATACACACTTGCCACACTCCCGCCTCAGCCATCTGTCGATATGGCACGATTATTGCAGGGTCTATACCAGCAACAGCTTCAGGGGTAGGGATCAATATGCGAACAATCAAGCCCAACGCGGGCCGAATGCACACGGACTGGGCGGTCACGGCGCTCGCAATCAGCGTGTGCGCGGCCGCTGTCGCCCACGCGGCCGGCCAGCCCGTCCTTTACAGAGGGGATATGCAGCGCACCGGCAGGTCACAATATGCCGCCACGACCGAACCCAGCCGGATCTGGACTTATGCCACCGGATCCACCGTCAGCACATCCCCGGTGGTGGGCAGCGACGGGGCCGTGTATCTGGCTGCTTATGACAAATATGTGTACTCGGTCGATAGCTCGGGGACGCTCAATTGGAGGCAGAGGCTCGGCACGATAGCCTGCGCGAGCGCGGCGTTCGACCCGGCGGGCAATGTCTACTTCGGCACGCTCGGAGGCAGCGTATACTCGCTGACCTCGAATGGCCAAAGCCACTGGGACACACCCTTCGCGGCAGCGACCGGAGGAGTCAACGGCTCGCCGATCATCGACGCGGCCGGCGGCCTCTACTTTGGTGACGAAGGCGGGAATGTGTATGCCCTAAACCCAAACGGCACGCTCAAGTGGAGCCTGCCCACCGGCGGCTCACTTATGTACTCACTGGCCGCGTCGCCCGACGGCTCGGTCATTTACGCGCCATCCACCGACGGCCATCTCCACGCGCTCAACTCCACCGGCTCGACCAGGTGGGTGTCGGACCTCATTTCGCCCAGCGGCAACTGCGCGGTGGCCGATAACGGCATCATTTACGTGGGATCCAACGACGGAGCGCTATACGCCCTCAACCCCAATGGCGGCATCGCCTGGAAATACCAGACTATGGGCAAAATCACCACCGCCCCCGCGATCGCGCCGGACGGGACCGTCTATTTCGGCTGCCAGGACGCCAACCTCTACGCGCTGAACCCGAACGGCTCGCTGAAGTGGGCCCAACGCTCGTACACGTCCATATTTTCCGCCCCGACTATCGACAGCCGCGGCACGGTCATCTATGGGTCCTGGAACGGCATCGTGACCGCCCTAAACCCGACCGACGGGTCGGTGAATTGGACGAGGACGGTGGCAGCGAGAATCTACACGTCGCCGACCATCGGCCAGGACGGGAGCGTGTATGTAATCGACTCGACGGGCAATCTCATCAGCCTCGCCGGCCCCAACCCCTCCGGTACCCCCGAACCCTCGTCCATACTCGCGCTGGCGGCGATGCTCGGCGGGGCGCTTTTCGCGAAATCCAAGAGGTTGTAGGGTAAACAGTAAAGAGGTTACAGGGAACAATGAGCAAGTTCCGGGTTTAACCCGGATAACTCATCATGAGCGTGGGAGGGATACACTCTGCTGTTGGAGGAGTAATGGTTGCAGAAATAAAGTCAGCGGATCTTCGGTATACCCACTGGTCACGAGGACCGCAGCGATCACGATAACCTGAAAGGCGATCCGATGTTCAAGCCGGCGGTTGGTCGTGCTATCGCAGTCTCTGAGGAAACTCCTTGCCGGGACCAAGTTCGCGGACGCACAGGTTTGGACTCTGCTCCCGTCCACCGCCCGCAAAACCCAAATACAACACCAACCCAATCGCGGTCACCCCCGCGAACGTCAGCTTCGACCACGGCGGGAGAGCCGATGGCGTGAGGAAGCCCTCGATGATCGCGGCGATAACGAAGAACGGCAGCGACCCCGCAAAGAGTTGCAGCGCCTGACCGGAAGCCAGCCGCACCGCGTCCGATCGCCTGAGATTGCCCGGTGCGATGATCGACGAGCCTATCATAAACCCCGCCCCGCCGCAGATGAATATCGCGACCAGCTCGATTATGCCGTGCGGCAGTATATATGACCAAAACCGAGCCTGTCCCATCACGGGGGCGAGTAGCGTCGCCACGGCCCCAAGCATCGCGCCGTTTTGCGCCATCTCGAAAGCCGTGAACGCCCCCGCCGTTATCCCCCCGGCAAATGAGTATATGCCGACCCTGATGTTATTGGTCACGATGAAACTGGACATGCCGGCCGGGTCGGGGATGGTGACTTCGCCGCCCACATCCTTCTTTATGATCTTCTCGGGCATTAAGTACCTGGCCACGTCCGGGTCCGTTTTCGCCTCATACGCCGCCAGTCCCCAACTTGCGAAGAAGATAAGGGCGGCTGCAAGAGTGAACCTGAATGTCTCCCGAAATGCGCGCGGAAAATCACGCGTCAGAAACCGGCCCAACCCACGTATTCGAGCCGCCCGGCCTGAGTACAAGACCCCGTGAGCCCGACCGGAAAGCTCGTTGAGGTAAGCGACGAGGTTATCGCTCGCACCCTGGGCCCTCGCCGAGGCAAGGTCGGAAACCACGGCACGGTAGTCCGACGCCAGCGCCTCCAGACTCTGACGGTCCAGCGCCCGCGGCCCCCGTTTCGTGGCAATCTCCAGGCTCCGTGAAATCCTACTCCACAAATCCCGTCTATGTTCTATGAATGCGCGCTCGTCCACGCCAGGATTATATCAGAGTCGATGGTCGATAGTCGATAGTTGGAGTAAGTGCTCACGGTTCGTGAGTACCACGTCATGCTGAACTCGTTTCAGCATCCAGGCTACGAAGGGGTGGACTGTCCCTGCCTTCGTGAATGACCGCGGCAAGCTCGACATTTCGCGCCGGTTTATGTATTATTCTCTTCGGCAAGGACGCGAGGGAACGTTTCCGGCGGGCCGCGCGCCCAATTGCTTGGGGCCCAGCGTGTTTCGCGCTTTTTCGCGTCGGGCGTTTTTTCTGTGAGGCAGGCTATGCAGGTCAACAAGAAGGTTCTCTCCGGCAACGAGGCTATAGCTCACGCCGCATGGGTGGCTGGAGTGCGGGTGGCGAGCGCGTATCCGGGCACCCCGTCGACCGAAATCCTCGAAAATGTGGCCAACTTCAAGGATGACATTTACTGCGAGTGGGCGGTCAATGAGAAGGTGGGCATGGAAGTCGTGATCGGGGCGTCGTTTGCGGGCGCACGTTCGTTGACCGCCATGAAGCATGTCGGCCTGAACGTGGCATTGGACCCCTTGATGACGTTTGCCTACGTCGGCGCGAATGGCGGTGTGGTTATCATATCGGCCGATGACCCCGGCATGCACTCCTCGCAAAACGAGCAGGACAATCGATACCTCGCGAAGTTCGCCAAGGTCCCGATGCTGGAGCCTGCGGACAGCCAGGAATGCTATGACATGACGCAGACCGCGCTGGACCTCTCCGAGGAGCTTCGGACTCCGGTCATAGTGCGCACAACCACGCGCATCAGCCACTCCAGCGGAATAGTCGATCTGGGCGATTTCAAGCGGCGCGAACCGACCGAACTGAAGTACGCCAAGGACATCGAGCGAAGAGTGCCGGTGCCGATGTTCGCGAGAAAGATGCGCCTGGCGCTTGAAGAAAAGCAGCAAGAGTTCGCCAGGCGCGCGGAGAATTCGCCCTACCAGAGGATCGAGCGAGGCGACGACCGGATAGGCATAATCACGAGCGGCATCGCTTATCAGTATGCGCGCGAGGCGTTTCCGGAGGCATCGATCCTGAAGTTGGGGATGACCTTCCCGATCCCCAGGCAGCTTATCAGCGACTTTGCTTTATCGGTCGGAAAGCTTTACATCATCGAAGAGGGCGAGCCCTACTTGGAGGAGCAGATCCTCGCGATGGGGATCAAGATCACGCAGCCCAAAACCAACCTGCGCATCGGCGAGCTTAACCCGAACCGGCTGGAAGCGCTGGCCGCCGAGATTGCCGGGCAGCCGGCGCCCAAAGTCGCGCATCAGATGGACGGCCTTCCCGCCCGCCCGCCCGTGCTCTGCCCCGGCTGCTCCCACAGAGGCGTGTTTTACGCTCTGAACCGGCTGAAGGCGACTGTCACGGGCGATATCGGCTGCTACAGCCTGGGAGCGTTTCCACCTCTATCGGCGATGGACACTATCGTGTGCATGGGCGCCAGCGTGGGCAACGCTCATGGCATGCGGAAAGCCGGCCACGAGGGACGGGTGGCGGCCGTTATCGGCGACAGCACGTTCTTTCATTCGGGCATTACCGGCCTCTTGAACGTGGTCTATAACCAGGGCACTTCGACGACGATTGTGCTCGATAATCGGACCACGGCGATGACCGGCCACCAGGACCACCCCGGCACCGGCAGGACCCTGATGGGCGCCCAAACCGTGGAGACGAAGGTCGAGGACGTCGCGGCGGGGCTGGGCGTAAAGCGGGTGCGGGTGATCGACCCCTACGACTTGGAGGAGACGTATAACGTCCTCAAGGAAGAACTCGACACGCCCGAGGCGTCGGTTGTCGTGAGCAAGATGGCCTGCGTGCTGGGTGCGAAGATCAAGGTCACGAGGCAATATACCATCCCGGCGGATGCGTGTAAAGGCTGCGGGATGTGCCTGAAGATCGGTTGCCCGGCTATCGAAGTCGGGGATCCTGATCCCAACAATCCGAAGCTCAAGAAGGCACGCATCAACCCCGTCCTTTGCGTGGGGTGCGGGATGTGCGCGCAGCTTTGTAAGTTCGGGGCGATCGTGGAAGCAGTGATATAGTTCAAAGTTTAAGGTTAAAAGTTGAAAGTTGCGGAATCTTACCCCATGAGGTGAATCTATGTCATCCTTAAGCAGGTTCGAGGAGTTACGATGACAGACACACTCAACATATCGCTGGTTGGAGTCGGTGGGCAGGGGACGCTGCTGGCGAGCGAGATACTGTGCCGGGTGGCTCTGCTCTCCGGCAGAGACGTAAAGAAGAGCGAGGTCCACGGAATGGCCCAGCGCGGCGGGAGCGTCGTCAGCCAGGTCAGGATGGGCGAGAAGGTCCATTCGCCGCTGATCGGGATCGGCGAGACGGACGTGCTGATCGCGTTCGAGAAGCTCGAGGCGCTCAGGCACGCTCATTTTCTGAAGCCGAACGGCCTGGCGATGGTCAATGACCAGGAGATCAGACCGGTGACGGTCTCGAGCGGACAGGCTCAATGGCCGGATGACCTCGATGGCAAACTCAAGTCCACGTTTGCGAAGCTTGAAGTCATCCCGGCGCTGAACATCGCGCGCGGCCTGGGCAATGTGCGCATCGTCAACGTCGTGATGATCGGGGCGCTATCCAATCACCTGGATATCCCCGAGGACACGTGGCGGCAGGCGATCACATCGCTGGTCAAACCCCAATTCCTGGACTCCAACCTCCGCGCATTCGATGCCGGCCGCGCGGTGTGCTGCAGGGTAGGGTTGTAGATACGGGTTAGGGCCTCTTGCAGTAACAGTTCAGAAACGATGAGTACAGCGCTCGTCCACCCGTCACCCTGAACGCGTTTCAGGGTCCATCCCTTCGTAGCCTGGATGCTGAAACAAGTTCAGCATGACGTGGTACTCACGAACCGTGAACTCTTACCCTCTTGCATCCCCCAAGCGCGGAAATCGAAGTTCTGCTATAATAGAGCGATTGCGGGGCGATGGATGCCTCGCTGCAAGCTACACCCCGAGGAGGCAAGGATATGGCCCCTGCACAGTGGTTCGGGCTCAAGGGAAAGGCCGCGCGGAAAACCGCGAGGCAGAGCATCGATGCTTTGCCGGACGGTCTGTGGACCAAGTGCCCGAAATGTAATGAGATTCTATTCAATAAAGAACTGGAGAAGAACCTCCGCGTATGTAATAAGTGCGGATATCATTATAAGCTCGGAGCCCACGAGCGGATTGGGACAGTCATCGACGACGGCACGTTCGAGGAGATGGACACGGGGCTGACCCCGGCCAACCCGCTGGAGTTCCCGGACTATGAGACCGCCATCAAGAAGGACAAACTCAAGACCGGCCTGAGCGACGCGGTGGTCACCGGCACCGGCGAGATCGGGGACCACAAAGTGGTCGTCGGTGTGGCGGACTTCGCTTTTAGAGGCGGCAGCATGGGCAGTGTGGTCGGTGAGAAGATCGTCCGGGCAATAGAGTACGCGATCGATCACAAGCTGCCGGTTATCATGTTCACGACCTCCGGCGGGGCCAGGATGCAGGAGGGGATACTCTCGCTGATGCAGATGGCCAAGACCGCCGCAGCCTGCGCGAAGCTGCAAGACGCCGGGCTGCCATATATAGTGGTGTTCGCCGATCCGACGACCGCGGGCGTGCATGCCAGCTACGCTTCAATCGGTGACTTCATATTCGCCGAGCCGGGAGCGCTGGTGGGGTTCGCGGGGGCGCGCGTCGCGCAGCAGGCGGGCCTGATCCACAGGCCGGACAACTTCCAAACCTCGGAGTTTCAGCTCGAACACGGCATGATCGACCGCATCGTACCTCGCAGGGAACTCAAATCGACCCTAATTAAAGTCCTGGACTTCTGCCGAGCCAAGGAGGTAAAGCCGGATGCCGCCTAACGAATGGAACGTGCTGGATTTTGAGAAACCGATCACGGAGCTCGACGCACAGATCGCGGAGATCAAGAGACTGACAATAGAGCGCGGCGAGGACCGGTCGGCCGACATCGAGATTCTCGAACGGGACCGGGACAGGCTGCTTAGCGAGATCTTCGCCAATCTGACAACCTGGGATAGGGTGCTTCTGGCCCGGCATCCCAAGAGGCCGTATACGCTGGACTATGTGCGGGTAATGTTCGACGACTTTATCGACCTCCACGGCGACAGGCTGTTCGCGGACGACAACGCGATGGTCGGCGGGATCGGGACACTTGACGGCAGGCAGGTGATGTGGGTCGGGCAACAAAAGGGCCGCGACCTCAAGGACCGGCAGCATCGCAACTTCGGCAGCGCCAAACCCGAGGGTTACCGAAAGGCGATGAGGCTGATGCACCTGGCGGAGAAGTTCAAGCGGCCGGTGGTGTGTCTTATCGACACCCCGGCGGCGGACTGCAGCGTGGGCGCCGAGGAGCGCGGCATCAGCGAGGCGATCGCGCGAAACCTCATGGAGATGTCTACGCTCAAGACTCCGATCGTGGCCGTGGTGCTGGGAGAAGGCGGAAGCGGCGGCGCGCTGGGCATAGCGGTAGCTGACAGGGTGCTGATGCTGGAGCATTCGATCTACTCGGTCATCCCGCCGGAAAGCTGCGCGGCGATTTTGTGGCGCGACCCGTCCAAGCACAAGGAGATGGCGGAGGCGCTCAAGATCGCGAGCAACGACGCCCTGCGATTGGGCGTGGTCGACGAGGTGATATCCGAACCGCCCGGCGGGGCGCATCGGAACGTCGATCTCGCGGCGCGGAGCGTCAGGGCGGCGATCATCAAGCATATCGACGAGTTGAGCAAGCTCAAGACGAACAAACTGCTCGAGCAGCGTTACCAGAAGTTCAGAAACATGGGCGTGTTCGAAGAGAGCGCGCCTGTCGCAAGCGAAGCCGGCGAATAGTCGACAGCAAAGAGCATCAATGAGACTCTAACCAGCCGGGCTCCGGCATGAGGATGCCGAAGCAACCGGCCTGCGGATAAGAAAACTTGCCCGACTAAGTTTAGTCCGGCAAGCTGAAGGGTATAACAAAGCTGGTAGACACATCACATCCAGACTTGGCGGGGCCGGGAAGCTTGCAAACCCATGCTTTCCGGCCCTGTCAACATTACGGGGGGGTGATGCTTCGGGACGAAAAGCGAGTCCCGAAGCATATTGAGGCTTTGTCTCTTCGCAGACGCAGAGCGCCCTCACCCCGACCCTCTCCCCCAGGAGAGGGGGTAGATGGTGCTTCTATTACAGCCTCAAATCACTCTATGCTCACGGTCACAATCTTGCCCTCGCCGGTCGTGCTCGGAGTTGCCTGGAGCGCAGCCGAGCCGGGGGTGAAGAATGTCGGGTACGCGCTCATCACGGTGTTGAGGTCTCTCACGGTCGGCCTGTAATCGCGTCCCATATTGAACGTGGAGTACAATAGATCGTCGGGATTCGGGCTGTGCCCCTGAATTCCAAGGGAATGGCCGATCTCGTGGGCCATCGTCACCTGGGCATCGTTCGATGACAGGTACCCGGTGCCAAGAATGGGTGGTTTCACCGGTGTGACCTGGATAGACTCGCTGACGATCTGGTGGGTGGCGACATTATAGCTGGCATTGGTGATGCCGGTCGAGTCCGGGCCGCCCGTGAAGCCGGTTCTACTGACAAAGTCGACCACGACGTCCGTGGCGGGGGCGCCATAGGGCACAACTTGCGTCAGAGCCTGCTTGCCCGGCTGGTTCCACTCGGCGGCGGCATCTTCGCAGATCGTGGCGTTCCAACCGTAGGTGACAAAGTCGGCCGGTTTGTGAAAGCTGACTCTCACGGGCAGATGGTCCCAGTGAAGCAAAACGTCCAGCGAAGAGACATAGTTCGGGACGAAAAGTTGGTCGTTGACGGGCGGGGCGATCGTGCCTCCGCCTCCCCCGCATCCCGACAGCGCGACCAGGGCCGCTATCGCCAATAACACAGACGCCCAAATCCGTTTCTCCACTCGCCGTTCTCCTGGTTCAGACGTTAGATGTAACCGGGAAATAGATCGTGAACTGTTCGTCTCTGACCTCGTTTACCGGCACGAAGCGGATGCCGCGGTCCTGCATTCTCGTGCGATAGCCTGTAAGCCACTGGCCCCACTCCCATTCGGCGTCGGGGACCAGGATCGACCTCGGGTCGCGCTTGTCTCCACGCAGCGTTCGCTCTTCATCGCAGAGACCAGCCAGCACCACGGGGCCATCCATGAACGCGACCACATCCGGGTCATCGGGCAGCGGCACGGCAACCAGGTCCTTGGGCAGCTCAATACGCACCTTGTTGCCGGCCGACCACATGCGCTCGATCCGTAAGTAGCTCGACGGCCCGCCGGTCACTTCGGTGGGTTGCCCGTTTACCATAACCTTGGCATCGCCGGCCATCCACCACGGCAGGCGAATCTTCAGCGCGAACTCGACCGGCCTGCTGGGCTGGATGAGTATCTCATACGCATTGCTGCATGGCCGCCTCGGAGCCTTGCCCCGCGGATCGCTCTTCAGGGTCACCTTGACCGGCACGCGCTTCCACGAAAAGCCGGCTTCGACAGGGATATATTGTGAAAGGACAATACCCTCATTGTCCTTTCACAATAT
>Ga0209777_10007468_pt1 | contig 12133 bp, 8 predicted proteins | sample FrelakmetHBP12HB_FD_187147 | JGI IMG/M metagenome (GOLD analysis project Ga0209777, IMG submission 187147) | Freshwater lake sediment microbial communities from the University of Notre Dame, USA, for methane emissions studies -HBP12 HB (SPAdes)... | ecosystem: Environmental > Aquatic >... | reverse complement strand
TCAGCTCTTGACCTGCGTCTAGATTTATTAATCGTAGAGGGCAGGTCAAGAGCTGATGACTGGCAGGCTCCGGGCGGGGACGCTGGTGGAACCAGAAGTTTAAAAAGCATGAAATATAGCTAAAGTATGTGTAAAATAGGGGAAGCCAAAGCATGAGTGCGTCACATGTCATTGAATGCATATACGAAGATGGTGTCTTCAAACCGTTAAAAGATGTAAATATTAAAGAAGGCACAAAATTGAAGATCAGAGTAGAAAAGGAAGACCTGTCCGAGTATCGCGGTATGTTTGGCAAGGCCTCCGCAGAAAGACTTCAAGAATTAGAAGGAGAAGCCTACCTTTGATCTTTGTGGATACAAATATTTTCTATAATAGTATATTCGAGACCAAATTTACAGATCGTGCTCTGAGATTCTTAGAGACAAGCCAGGATCTTGTAACATCAGCAACGGTCATACATGAATTGATCTATGTATCCGTCCGCGATCTTTGCGAAAAACGCTATGGAACAAAAACTATTCTTCGTATCGGAAAATAATAGCTACCAAAGGGTACGCTCCATTCCAAGAAGAAATCTCCCGGCTTTTCCAATTCATTAAGGCCAGTCGCATTTCTATTATCCCTGTCAATGATGATCTTGAGGATTGGAAGGAAATTTTGCTAAAATACAAAGCTATTGCCGTACGATGCTCTGATAGCTTCCACCTGCAGGTCCAACATGATAACGAAGATCGCTACTTTCGATAAGGATTTTGGTAGAGTTGATTTTCTAGAGATAGCCGAGATAAACTGATTAGTTATCCATTTCCGACCTGAATGACGACTCCCGCTTGCACGACAAGCTCTTCCGGGCCAGGCAAAAGGAGCTGATGACGGGCAGGCTCCGGGGAAAGGCGAGAACGCGAACTGCCACTGATTATTGCCAATATCGCTGAGCCGGAAAGATAGCTGTTAAATCCTATCGAGTAATGGAACTCATTATGTTCTCGGAGTACATCGGCGCCGCATTAAAACGAGCCAGGTACGAATCCCTGGAGAATGGCTCTTACATGGCCACGGTAGATGGCCTCCGGGGAGTAATTGCTACCGGAGAGATTATTGAAAGATGCAGGGAAGATCTCATCGAAGTCATGGAGGAGTGGATTGCCATTCGACTGCAGAGAGGCTTTGCCATACCTGACCTTGATGGTCATACCATAGGCGTCTCTCAGGAGCCGATGGCTATTGTGTAGGATAAATCCTGTTCCGTATCGTGTCCTTATCAAGAAGCTAGGCCTGGAAGGACCGCACGCGGGCAGCAAACACCCTTACATGGTCATTGGAGATACAGTTATAATCCTGCCAAATCCACTCATCAAGGCGAGGACGTTGACTTCTGCTTGATTAAGACCATCCTTAAAGATGCCGGAATATCTCGCGAGGAATGGCTTTCGGTTTAGTGAAAAGAGGCGAAATGGGATCTCAGTCCGACACATTAATCATTGCATAAATGTGAGAGAGTCCTTGAAAGGGCAGGCTATCTCATGATTGAGCGTTCCTCCGTCCAGAATTCCATGTTGAAGTACGCGCAGCAGATCGGCTGAAAGAAAAGCGAAATGGTGACTAAAATTTTTGCTTATTATTTTGATTTAGTTCAATTTCGATATATATTTTCGCTCTCTTTTAAGTCATTGAATGCTTTATTCCGAAAATTAATAGCTATAGAAAGACTTCATGGGGCCACGGCGATTTGAACGCCGGTCACAGGACCCCCAGTCCTGTAGGATACCAGGCTTTCCCCTATACCCCGTTTCGCGGCCCAAGCATCTTGGAATAGACTTCGATTTGCATTTCTCCAACATTTGGATAAGCTTTCTTAGATTTAATACTTTCTGTTGTAGCGGACGCAATCCTGTTAGGCTGCGATTTTCCACTTCAAATTTCGCTCTACTCTCATTTATCAGAAAGCCAGGCGAGAGATGTTTAAACATTGTTTGATTTTATAATAATATATCCAAGTTATCTAAAGAAGCTCTATTGGCTACTATTTGACAATATATAAGTGGAACATTGATGATATTCTACTCCAGTCAATATCAATAATAAATTAATTTACTATTACTCAAACACCCCCCCCTTAAAAAGTAGGACCCGTGGGGATATCGCGCGACTGGCATCAATTTGACTAGCAAATATTATCAACATACTAATCTAAAGACCAATTTCATACCCGGTCTCTTGTCGGCCTGCTGTCTTTCTAAGTAATTGCTCTTGGTCTTGCCAGTCTCTCACACCAGCTCGGGCATCTTTATTGCATTCAGTTTTGGGCTACAGGTGCACAAGATCGGTTAGAAGTGGAGATCATTTTAAATACTGTTGCTTAACATGCCGTCTATCAGGGATGCAGTCCGTTATCTACTCTTAGACCGATTGGCGCAATCATAGAATTCTAGCGCCGGATTTAAGGCTAATCATGCTATGGATATCCATCTAATCCATTGGGGCGGGGAGTGAATACTTGGCAAAAACCTTGGATGAGCTATGTCAATGGGCATATGGATTGCCTTATTGGGAGCAAGTGACATTTAATCATATCATCTCAGGAATGGATTTCAACGATGAAGTATATGATAGATTGCTCGAATATCTACTAGAGGATGCCGGTTTGGAAGAACAAAAAGTGGAACGACCAATCCTAAAATTTTCTCAGAATGCCATTCAAAAAGAAAATGGAGAAAGAAAACCAGTTAGGTTAATTAAAATAAGTAATTTAAATAATATTAATAAATTAGTAACTGGTCAATCTATATGTTTTTCTCCAACTGTTACTGCAATCTATGGGGCCAATGGTTCTGGGAAATCTAGCTATGTTCGAGCTTTAGCACATGCCTCTTTTGCACGGGGGGACAAAGAAGTCTTACCAGATGCAACTATGCCGATAGTTGAAAATTTGAGCCAATCTATCGAATTGGAAATCGCTCAGGATCAAAATCATAAGACTTTTAATTATAAAATAGGTGATCTGTGCCCTGAACTTGCATCCTTTTATGTTTTTGATGCTACAAGTTCGCAAATTTATTTAAGTAAGCCAAATCGGCTTAGTTTTTCGCCCATAGGTTTATCATATTTAACAAGATTATCTGATGAAACGGATAGAGTAAGAGAACGATTGCAGGAAAAAATTCAGCCATTTTTGAATTTACCAAGTTTCATCTACCTTTTTGAAGGTGAATCTGAGGTCAGCAAATTGATCACTAAGATTGAATCTGAAAATGATATTGATGAACTTCGTAAAATTGCAGCTCTAACAGAAGAAGATCGGCAAAAAGCTGATGAACTCGATGAGAAGATATCAAAATTGAAAAGTATTAGCGTTTCTGATGAAATAAAAAATAAAAATGAAGATATATCTGACTTAGAAAGCCTATTATGCCGTATTATTAACATAGATCATGAATTAAATACTCAACTTTTCAATGAAATTTATCAGAAAATAAATAAACATCATCAATTAAAGGCTGCAACAAAAAACGCAAGTTTACGCCAGTTTGAAAATGATAATTTTACTCAGATAGGAACTTCTATCTGGTATGAATTTATAGAGGCTGCAAAGAAATTAGCTGAGGCTGAACAAGTTGCCCGTGACAAATACCCTGGAAAGGAAGATATTTGCTTACTCTGCCATCAACCACTTACTCATTGCGCTGCTGATTTATTGGCCAATCTATGGTCTTTCCTTGAGAATGACGCGAGAGACGAGCTAAGCAAATTGGAACTAGATTTGGACGCAAAAAGGAAAGTTTTGATGAATATCGAAACAGAGATTATAAATGAATCGTCCGTCTCTTATCGATATTTGGAGAATTTCGATAAAGAAATATTGAACGATGCAATCTCGATAGCAGCATCTTTTCTCAAACAAAAGAGTAATTTAATCGAGACGATCGATCATTATGAATTAAAGACGCTATGCAAATCATGCATTGATAATGATCTAAAAAATCTTAAACATGTACTTGACTTTTTAGATTTAGAAGTCAGAGAATTGAAAAAAAGAGATCCTACAAATGAAATAGCTCGCCTTAAAAAGGAAAAAATTGAATTAGATCACCGTAAACTACTGAGCAGCCATATTGGCAAAATTGAAGAAAATATTAAGAAGAAACTCTGGGCCAAAAAAGCGGCAAAAGCAGGCGGCAATACGAGACATATAACTGAGAAGTACAATGATTTATTTAAAAGAACTGTTACAGAGAAGTATGTAGAGATTTTTGAATCTACCTTGGATGACTTGAAACGCCCTCTTAAAGTAAAAATCGAAACTAAAGGGCGAAAAGGCGAGACTCTTCGGCAAATAATATTAGAAACAGATCCTTCAGTAGGACCAAGCAGGTTTCCACTAGACAAGGTTTTAAGTGATGGGGAAAAGAAAGCTGTTTCGCTGGCAGATTTCCTTACCGAAGTTAATATTGACGAGAGTAGTAACGGAATCATATTGGATGATCCGGTTACCTCTTTAGATCTTGAATGGAAAGATGTTATTGCATCTAGGCTTGTAGCTGAATCCAAGAAGAGGCAGGTGATTCTTTTTACTCATGATTTGCCTTTCTTATATATGATAAAGAAATGCGCAGAGGAGAGTAAAATCCCACTTATTACTCATTGGATAAAGATAGGCGACGAGGATCATAAGCCAGGTTATGTATATTTAAATAACAGTCCGGCTACGACACGTGATTATAAAAAGACAGATAAAGCAAAGAGATTTTATGAAAAGGCTAGAACAGCATCGCCAGAAGAACAAGAGGCCATTTTGAGTCAAGGATTTGGCGCCCTTCGCTCAACATATGAAGCATTTATAATATACGATCTATTTAATGGGGTTGTTACACGTTTTGAGGAAAGAATAAGTTGTGATAGACTAAATGCTATTATATGGGATAAAAAGATTGTTGATACTATAATAAAAAATTACGGACTCCTTTCCAGGTATATGGAAGGGCATTCACATAGTGATGCCTTCTTACCTCAAAAACCTACCCCTAAATTATTGCTAGCAGAAATTGAAGAATTTGAAGCCCTAAGAAAAGAATTGAAACAACACAAAAAAAATTGTGGCACTTCTTGAACCAGAGCGCGCATTAATCGCGTTGGGCTTCTACCGATGGCGAGCATTTGCGGGCGGTTGCAGATTAGTTCCGCGGCGTCTCTATATATCAGTGCTATATTTTATATTTACATATTATAAGCTAGAGAAAAAATACCCGCAATACCCGCATTTGAGCCCTAATCACTATCCATCGACCAAATGTTTTGCGGGTAGCTTGGATGACAAATACCCGCAGTCACCCGCAACTTTGTCTCGATCGCTATCAATGGCAGCATGTTCCTGCGGGTACTTAGATCCCTTTCAGCAAAGCACTTGGTCTGTTGCCTTGATCACACTCCACAACATTACTTTGGCATGCTTATCCGTACCTTGGGATAGCTTTAAACCATTTTTATAAAGCACATTCATCTTTTTTCTGAGTATGAGAGACAGCTTAGTACCACTACCACCACCGTACTGCCCGAGTTCTCGGGCCAATTCTAAGGGCAAGTGCCTGCTCAGGCTTGAGTGTGGATTCTCCAGGTCGACCAGCAACTCATTTGAAGTCAACCATTTACCTTTGTACTGCTCATACAATGCGGCCAGGAATTCCGCCCATACATCATTTCCGACATCTACTTCCTCATATAATTTGTCTAGATTATCCAGAAATCCTCCGATGCCAGCATAAGCCAGTATCCCGCCCACAATCTCAACCCACTCGTCAAAGCCGCCAATAGTGTGATTGGTTCCAACTGGGCTTCCTGCGACCACCCATGCACGAGCCATAGTAAGCAGAGCCGCCAGAAGATCGCCTCGATGCTCCATAACCCACTGAACTATATTTGGATGTCTGAAGCTTTCTGCCTTTCTCGTCCACGGTTGAGCTATCTTCGCATCCATCTGGATCAGATAGCTTCGCCTGGGAATATCTCCACTGAGAGAGAGATTGTTTCCTGTAGCGTACCAGTTAGCTCTCTGAGGATATTCAACGGCATTAGACTTGCCTAGGACCCTATCCTTCCATATTGTTGAGCTCAATGCTCGTGCGAGTGCATCGGCCTTGAGATCGCTGGCAATATTATCCAGGCAGATCAGAGGCGAGCCGTCTCTCAGCAGACCAGTGATCAATTTTCTCCATTCTTCCTCGCATTCAGCAGGGCTCGTAGCCGCCATAGCCCTCCCTGTCGATACCAAGGAAATCAGTTCAAGCAGTTTTGATGCACCAGTGCCTGCGGCTGGCTTGTCCACTAAGCATAGGGGTACGCATCCTTCTATCATCGGCCTAATAATAGGAGCGATGAATGCTGCCATTGCATTGGCCTTTGACGCATCATCCACGAACGGAAAGTCATGCAAGATTTCATCTAGGATGGTCCTGGCTGCATTCTCGGCATCCTCTTCCGTAGGACTATCTGGAATGCTTGGAACTTCAAGAGATGCTTCTGGTAAGTAGCATAAACCAGTTGCTGCATCATAACCTGGCTCCAGCAACAGTGTTCCATCTGCACGCATGACGGGTGCATTGATTAAGCCATTCAAGAAGGGCATCTCCCACTTCCCCAAAGCCAATACACTTTTCGCTAGATCTAATGGAGGATGGCATTCCTTGCCATGGCCGTCGAATTTCTCAAATTTAGATGCCAGGCTCATCTCGTTACGCAAAGCATAATCGGTCATATCATCGATTTTGTATCGATTGCCATCAATCGATATGATCCTACACAAACCTCCTCCTCGCTGGAAGATACGCGGAGGATTGTTGAACTTCTGGATAGAGTCAATCACATTTTGTATATTCTTCATTAGATCTCCGCATAATTGTATACAATTTCTTTCGCCATATTCGCCTGGCCATCTATGACCTCTGCATTGCTCATCAGGCTCACAATATCCAAGTCCGCCAAGACCAACATTTGGATAGCCGCTGCTTGCCTTCTGAATTGTGGTGCAACTCGGACAGTTCATCTGGCCATACCAGACATCGAATATTCTGGATTCGACCCCAGAGCGTTCTGCAATAGGCTCCCAGAACTTATAGGCATCCTCTTCAGACCATCCCGCTTGATATAGATAGGCAGCCATTACAGCAAGTGCTCTGTGCGGTCCTTTGCCAGGTGTCGCCTTTTCGACTATATTTCTGATACATGGAGGAAACTTCTCAACCGGAATGGCCTCGTCATACCTGATAATCTCCAGGCTGCCAGTTATTTCTCTTCGCTCTTTGAGTTCGTCTTTCGCTTCTTCTATATATGATCCAAGTATCTTTTTTAGGTTCTCCTTCTCGTCGATATTGAACTCTCGATACCATCCATGGCCCTCGGCCAAAACCTGAGCAGACAATGGCAAGCTGGCCTTTTTGAATTCTATCTCAATGTGTTCTGGATTCAAAGGAATAACTGCATATGGTAATCTCTTATGAATGCTGAATACGCACTTGAACTTTCTCTTCTGATTGTTAAGTCGATCGAACTTTACTCGGCCTTTGTGCTCTGGGTGACTCTTGAAGAACATCTCGGACACATCATAGATAAGCCCGTTAAAGGCCATACAAAGCGATCTGAATCCGTAGTCTCTGTCTTCCGGGCTCCAGCCAGCGACGGACTTAAAGAGTGCATGATGAATATGTACGTAGATCCCACCACCCGAGTAGAGACAATGAACGCTTTCCGATACACCATATTCTTTGAGGAAATCCACGAAGAACTGACCTGCATCCTCCACAGCCTTCTTGATCTCTGGAGAGGTAACTATATCTTCACCACTTGGACCTTTAATAGAGTCAATGTCCACAGATAATGTGAATGCTTGACAGTTCTTGAACGTCCCAATGGGATGCTCTGGAGCTCTCTTCGTCTCATCCCACTTCTCCGAAACAGTTCTGATAGATGGTTCCAGCAGATCCAAGGTTGCATAGAGCGTTCGGCAATCCTCTATGATACGATCGTAATCGGTTGATGTCAGCAGCTTGACTGCTTCTCCTGTGGATTCGGTCTTGTACCACCCGTCATCTCCGTTAAGTGGTCGCCAGGATTCGTCATCCTGGCAGTACCGCAGTATGGTCTCCTTGACCTCTTGACGTTTGTAATGTTCGATGGTCGTTTCTTTTGCAGTATTGAACATATTTCTTTTCTCCAATCTTAAATTGCTGTACCCAACGAAACTGGCTTGAGCTACTTTCTGTACAAATCATAAGTAGGATCTATGATATGACCGCATACGTTAGCACATCATTATGCTAATTTGATGCTAATTACCTGATTTGTTTGCAGCTATTATCTTTTCCATTTCTAGACAGTTTCCACTATATTGAGTATTGTTCAGCTAGTATCTATGATGCTCTTTTGCGTGCTAGCTAATTTGCTAGTCACATATTGCCGTCATTGCCCGAGCATTGATGCTGCTCAGGCTGATGACCGGCAGCTACTCCTCTATTGCACCTCACTTATACTCCAAACTCGCTGAAATCCATCTCCGATTGCGGTTATGCTTAGAGTCCGGCCCATGAGCGGATCGGTCTCGTCCTGCTCTGCAAGACCTCGAAGAAGACGCTTGGAGCCGACACTGAGCACTTTTTTCCTGACCCGGCCACCATCATTGATCGATACATTCCATTCGAATAGAGGTTTTTGTGTGCCATCCTTCTCAGTCATCATCCGTCTCCGTGGCTCTTCCGAAAGGATCGTCAACACTACCGGCACACCAGAGACGAACTTGATGTACCTTGGCTCCACCATCTGTTCGACTAGGTCATGCCAATTTGATGGTATCATTCTGCATCCTCTACACTGAAGTATGCCGTTTCATACGGCAAACTATATCTATAGCTAGTGCTATACTTCATTTATGTAACTCCTCGCGTTCTGTTGCTTGACGAGAATCCGTTTAGGATTCCGTTCGTCTAATGAACGCAGGATACACGGGAGTACTTATTATTATTTAACCTTTCCGGTTAAGAGGGCTTTGCATTTAGAGTCGGTTCTGCAACTAAAGTCTTGTTTAAATTCATGCATAGGGATTTGAAACAAATGAATCATTATAATTCCATATATTCAACCAAACTAACTCGGAGAGGTTAAATATGACAAAGTTAATTAGAAGACGAAAATGAACGAGATAATAGGGGTCACGTTTCCTATTCGGAAATCATTCATCCCCCGATTCTTTGAGGATGGGAAAACGGTTTTCATAAAGCCTGCTACTACATTTAAAAATCTTCGAAAAGGATTGAGATTCATTTTCTACCAATCTCAGAAAGATATAGGATTTGTAGGAGAAGCGATAATAGAACAGATCACCTTTTCGGAAGACCCCTTCTCTTTTTTTGACATCTATGGAGAAGATATTTTTCTCACAAAAGAAGAATTATTGAAATATATAGAAGACTCAAAAAAATGGTCCCGCAAAAGAAGAAAAAGCGAACCAAGAATTAGGAAATGGCTTGCAATAAAATTAGAATCCATGCAAGCGTATGATGCACCAATAAAGCCCCAAAAATTTGTACCTCTTGGTGGGCAATATATAAAAAGCGACATTTGATGATCTATTCTGGCGGTTTATACGCCAACCATCTTAATCTAGAATCCTCATCCTCAAGCTTAAGCTGTAATACCAAAGTTCCTACCTTTTGAATGAGGATTCTTTCGAAATTAGAATATGAACTCCAAAGCGATTCCAGTGCATCTACTTCATTTTTCATATCATATTTTTGCTCGAAATAAACTGGAACTTCAATATGACACATATCCTCCCATCTGATCCTTCCTCTATTCATCCCTGTTGCGAATGATAAGATATCGCACAATATCTCTTTTGTTCTTAATAAATTTATATAAAACAATGCTTCTTCTTTAGAATTAGCTAAAAGTATAGTATATTCATTTGAAACGAAACAATTATCACAATAAGGAGGTACGATTCCGATTGCCCCTCGACCGACTCCTATATTGGAAAATAGGATGTCCCATGTATGTACGCGATACAGCTTACTGTAGGACATCTCATCTCCAAAATTTTCATCTCCTTTAATAACCTCCCCGCCATAAGTTACCTTCAAGAAGGTATATTTTTCATTGTTATCGACTAAGATTGATCTTTTTTTGGCTTCCTTTAATAGTTGTCCGATTTCGTTTACTTCATATCCTTCTGAAATCCAAAGAGGTTTCCTTCGGCTATTCTCTTTAAGGCAATATTTAACATCTAATCTGTCCTTTATGTTTTCGCTGCTAACGATATAATCTATTCTTTTCCCATCTTCGAAATCTAGATAGGATTTTATAATACGATTCGTTTCTTCTATTTTTCCTTTATTTAATTCTTCTGTGTTTATTCCTATTCTTTTTGCCGTTTTCTTTGTTAATCCTAAATATACTGCCTTTTCCATAAAAACATCAGGTTGAATTTCTCCGGTTTTCTTTGGACGAAGTATTAAAATTGATGTTTTTACCCTAGAATCAGATCGTTTAAAAGCATCCCCTGGCAAGGAGATTACAGCTTTAATTATAAATACGTCTCTAATATATCCTCTGATCTGTTCATAATCGCTCCCCGATAATACCGAATCATCAATTATCGCCAAAATCCGTCCATCCTCAGATAATGGGTCTTTATCATTCTTCTTAGAAACTAGATCATTATATCTCTCAAGAAACATGATACTACTTAGCAAAGAATTGCCTTTAGTCTTAGTAAATGTTATATATTGATCCAATATCTTTTTTTGTTCTTGATGTTTGCTGGAATATTCCAAAGAAAATGGAGGATTTGAAAGTATCACATCAAATGTTTTTTTATTATCGTTTATTTCTTTCCGCAATTCAATTAGTTCATCATCCAGCTCTAGGTCAGAACTTCCGACTTGTCCCATGCTCTTGTCCAATGAATCTGCAAAGTAGATTTTACTTCCACCATCTCCATGAAGGTACATATTCATTCTTGCTATTCGATGAAGTGGAGGTTCGCTTCCTGCATCTATGCCCATGATTTTTTCTATAATTTTCTCTTTTAGTTCTTTCTTTTCCAAATTTGTAATCCCTGCTATACTTTCAACCTTGATCAACATTTCATTCATTGCTTCAATTAAAAAACCGCCCGAACCGCAACAAGCATCGAGCACTGAATCTATTCTATTTTTGGTGATTTTAATATTTGCAAGTTTAACCATCAGCTTAACTATATCTCGTGGTGTAAAAAATTGTCCTAGATCTGGCCCACGGACGGTAGCATCGAGAAAACTCTCAAACATTCTACCGTGGATATCCTCGTCCATTTTATAAAAATTTATATGTTCAATATCACCAACAATTTTCTCGATCGTGCTAGGTGTGAGATCGATCTTATCATTTCCATTAAAAATCCTTTTTTTATTCTTATTTCTGATTTCTCTCTCTAAATCTATAATAAGATTTTTGAATAAAATATCATTTACAGGATTATTAATTTCTGTTTGGTTCTTAATCCATGCAACAGAAAAGACAACATCTTTATATTTTGGCTTCTCATTTATCCCAATTTTCTCAAAAAGCTCTTTATCTTTTTTTATTTTGATGAAAACTATTTTCATCAATTCTTCGAATGCTCCACTGGGATTCTTTTTATCTGTGTTTCTAATAAATTTATGTAACCTTGCAAATAAATTAGAAACTTCGTCCAATGATTTGGAAATAAGCTCAAAGTTTGCTTCCATTAGATCTTCATATTTTTTGTTTCCGACTTTAGATAAATTGGTTTTAGATATATATGAAGATAAGTCAATTAATTTTTTGTTAGCTTTTACAAAATCATCAAAATCCATATCAATTAAAAATCCACTCTTATCCCATTTATATAATTGAGTTCGGAGACCATTGCTTAGTAAAAAATATTCTACAGGGTTATGTTCATATAATTTATTTAATTCTAGGCAGTAGGATGAGCATTGCGATGTCCAATCCTCAATATTTTCATCAGGACTTTTTGCGTCGATTATTAAAGTAGGAAATTTATTTATTAAAATTATATAATCTGGTTTATACAATAAAGATTTGCTACCCTTACCAATTTTAAATTCTTGAATTGAAGTTTTCT
>Ga0209777_10007467_pt1 | contig 12134 bp, 9 predicted proteins | sample FrelakmetHBP12HB_FD_187147 | JGI IMG/M metagenome (GOLD analysis project Ga0209777, IMG submission 187147) | Freshwater lake sediment microbial communities from the University of Notre Dame, USA, for methane emissions studies -HBP12 HB (SPAdes)... | ecosystem: Environmental > Aquatic >... | reverse complement strand
TTTATTGTCAAAACGTCAAAACCAAACGATTAACTACCTTACTGCAGCTGATTTACCTGTTGGTCTGTTGGTAAATTTTGTACATAGAACCTTAGAGTATAAAAAAGTTCACCATCCTCTTTTTCAGCCTGCCGCCGAAGGCGATCTTGCCAGCGAAGCGGATCTTGTTTTTTAAATTTAAATCCAGTCATATGAATCTCGAGACGAATTAACTTACGATCGTCGATTCTAAGGAGCTTTCACGTCAGCCGAAACACCAAAAACTTTTGAAACGGTGTACTGGGAATAACCGGATACTAATGAGGAATCGATATCGGCGGGCACGAAGCTGTCCAGAATGGCCAGCTTGCCCTCTCCCCCGCAATAATGAAAAATAGAAGCCTCATCATTAGCGCCCCACGGAAAAAACCAATTATATGTCGCCGGAAGCTTCAAAAGAGCCGGTTTATGAAGAAAAATCGCACGGGATAATATTTCTTGATCGCCCGGCAACTGATCTTTCCACTGAATCAGTGAATCCGCAAACTTCTGAAGAAAAGATCCTTTGCGAAAGGCGATCACACCCGAGTTATAGTGAATTTCACTGGGAAGCATAAAATCGAAATTCTGCTCGCGATCTTTTACGACGGCAATCTCAAACCCCAAATAGAGTCCCTGAAAAATTGGCTCCAAATTTTTTCTCACCTGACAATCGAGGTCTAGCCAAAGCCCATACTCAAAGGGAAATTGCAACAAAGCCAACGGCTTTTTTAACCAGGCCGAACGCACATTCCCTATCCCCGGACCATAGCGCTCTTCACCCGCTTTTCTTTTTGCATTCGAGAGATCTTCCGTCAAAGGGATCTGAAGAGAAGGAATTTCAATCAGAATTCCTCTCTCACGACACCATCTTCGACCCTCTTTTGACATGCCGAAATCAACAAAAACAACAGGATAATCATTATGAGATTGATAATGTCTCCACCACCATGGCAAAAGCCATTCTTGCTTGAAATCACATGCAACAATGACCCCTGAATCACATGCCATATTTATTAATCAGTTAATAATTGTGCAGTCCCGTGTGTTTATCAAACCAGGCAGGGTCGTATTTAAATGTTTGTCCATCGACCTCAATCGTGTGATAGACCCACTCTTCATCATTTTCACGCAATAATCGATCGCAGCCCATGACAAACCCCTTGAGAAAACCATAGCGCTGCATGGCCAGCTGCATATAACGCGAGGAGGTCGGCCGAAAATGGCTGCGCGGCCCATCCACCGGAGATATGACTCGCTGATGAAAGCGAATGATGCCATTGGCAATCCGAACGCCAATACCCTGTTTTTTCACAGCCTGCTGCTCTTCAGACCAATGTAAATTCGAATCGCGTCCCCACGGCTCGCAAAAGGGCTCCTTGGCAAATAACAAAAGCGGAAAAAACAAGACAATCAGAATTTTAAAACGCATAGAGCATCATGAGCACGGGGAAAAGATTATATTCATTCAGTACACGAGAGGCATTACGCTCGTAGACCTTTTCATTGAAGTATTTCGCCTCTTCACCCGCACCATAAATACCGCCGAAATACCATCCCGCTTCAAAACTGGTTGTAATAATTCCGGCCGCTACATGGTTATGATGAAAAAATTCATAAGCGGCGGCAATAAATAAACCGTTGAGAAGAAAGGCGGTGAGGGCGGATTTTTTTTGGCCGAGATAGAGATAACCGGCCCCGGGCAAAAGCGCATTGAATGTTTGCGCCGTGGCCACAGACTTTCGCTCTAGGTTATAGTGAGCCAGCAGAGAATCGAGATAAGAAGGATGCTCCAAATCGTTGTTGATCACACTTATTTGATCTAAATCGCCCGCACGCAACGCACGCGAAATTTGAAGTTGTTCTGCCGTCTGAGGAAAATCCTTTTGCATCAATTCATAGATACACTCTTCTTTTTCCGGACAGTTCATTTCGTGATAGCACTCATAGAGAATCAAAAGCAGGTCATGATAAGCGGGAAAACTCTTATCCACATTCGCCAAATGGCTCTTGTTGACGCTCTCAACTGCGTCGTCGTAATGCTTGCCCAGATAATAACATAAAAGAATGCCATACTGAATTTGCGTTTTACGAGCCAAAGAAGAGGCTTCAATAAGAATTTCAGCGCGCTTATACGTGGAAACCGCTCGATAGAGATCGAGATCTTTAAGAAACGCGTCAGCGATAATCAATTCCTTGCCCCAATCAGAGATTTTCTCTTCATCATTCAATGACGAAAAAGGCGTGTGCAAATGCGCAAGATGTTGATCTTGAACCTGATAACTAAGACGCGGTTCGATTTTGTCAGTCACCCGATAACAACCGGCAATGACAAACGTTGCGAAAAGAATGGTTAGGAGCTGTCTAAAAATAACATGAACTATTCGACCTGCGCGAAATCGCCTAAAATCGACGATCAAAAGTGGGGTTGTATCCCTGTGAATACTACCCCGCTTTTGATCGTCGATTTTAGGTTGATTTGGCGCGGTGAAATGGATCATGTTATTTTTAGACAGCTCCTTAGAAGTTTTTTATTCATCGTCAGGAGATTTGATGAGCTCCATCCCCTCATCATAATTATGTTCTAGCGCCGGAGTTCCTGCCTGATTGCGGAAAAACTCTTCCTGATCAGCTGTCAATTTTTTCATTTCTTCGAGAGAATTAATAATCGTGGGCCGTAAAAAGATCACGACATTGGTATTAGAAGTCGTATCACCTTTGGAAGAAAATGCCGCGCCGAGGATCGGGATACCGCCTAAACAGGGTATGCCGGTTTTCGTTCGGACATTGGAATTGTTCACCATGCCGGTCAAAATCAAAAAGTTTTTATTCGGTACATGAACGGTCGTATCCATGGTCGTTCGACTCGTTGTGATACCCTGTGCACTTTGAGTTGGACTAAAAGTAATGGTCGAACCGGATGTATTCTCAAGCTGCGTTGAGCTATCTAAAGAGATCTCCATCGTAATAATTTCGGAATTACCCAAGACAGGAGTAATCGAAAGACTGAACCCCACATCGCGATATTCGAGGTTCGTCGTGGACAAGGTACTCGTAGTCTGGTTCGAAACAAAGGATCCGGCAAATGGAATGTTTTTACCGGAGAAGATCGTCGCCTTTTTACTGTCTTGCGCAATGATCTTGGGTGTCATGACAACCGTGGTTTCTTTATCTTGTTCCAAGGCATTGAGAAGCGATCCAAGAGATACGAAGGCATTTCCATTATATTTGATGATATCGCCGATCACTCCCATCTCAAAGTCGGGAGCAAATGGAATCATTGACGGTTTGGGAGTTATAGCTGGCGGATTAATGGATCCAAGGGCACCCTGAAAAGTATCGCTAGCATAAGGGACTTTATCGGTGGGTATGAAATTATTGAAACTTGTGGCAAGCTTGTCTTTATATTTGACCTTGCCGCCCCATTCCAAACCAAATGAAAGTCCGTTGGTCATTTCGGTCTCAATCACAAGCACTTCAATAAACACCTGTTTCAATGGAATGTCGAGGTTTTTAATGAGCTCTCTCAGACGTGTCAACGTCTCTTGATCGCCTGAACAGAGTAATGAATTCGTCACCTCAATCCATTGGAGCGAATGAATCGAATTGAGCAAGTCCTGGTTGACCGTTGCATTCGATAGCGTTAAATCCTTTGCGATCTGACGAAGCGCGGTTTGAATTTCACCGCCCTTATGGAACTCCAGTTTATAGACCAGAAAACTCGTATTGTCGATCGCCTGAATAGTGGAATCGCCGGTAACGCCGGCAGGAAGATTGGTGGCATTATCGAATTCTTTTAAAAGCTGTTTTACGCGATCGAGTGATTTTTGATCGCCCGTAAAGACGAGAGATTGTGTTTTTTCGTTATATTTCATCGTCTGCAAAGTACTGAAAAGCCCGGGATCATTCAGTCCGCTCGCCTTCAGATTTTCGCCAAAGTCGTGCATGGTCGTCTCAAGATCCGCACCGGAAAGAGATTGAGGCTTATAGACAAAAAATTCGCTCGCGCCAACAACAGCCTCTTTGGGAGCCGCCTTTGTGCCGGAAACATCAAATTGGCTGACAAGCACTTGCACTTTTGTCAATGCTTCTTCGGGTCCCGTGAACATTAATGAATTGGTCTCTCTCACATACTTCAAACTTTCCAGAGCATTCATAAACGCAACATCGCTCGTACCCGACTTTTTCAAGTCGTTCGTAATCGTTTTGATCGAAGCGGTAATTTGCGTGCCGGTGGCGTACTTCAATTTATAAAAGAAAAACGTCGATTGACCAACATTAATAGGAGCTTGTGATGATGCATCGATCTCTTTAAGAAAAATCTGGATTTTTGTAATCGCCTCCGGCGTACCGTTAAAAATAAACGAATGCGTACTATCCACATATTTCATCGATGATATGGCGGCAAGAAGAGCGGGGTCCGACATTTCCCCACGTGTCAAGCTCGACTGAATTTCAGAAAACGCTTTTTCGATTTTCGCAGATGAGACGTTTTCCGGCCTATACATAAAGACATTGCGCGTAGGACCTACCGCACGGGGCTGATCATATTTTGCAATGATCTCTTTGGCCTCTTCAACGGCTGCGGGATCTCCGGTCAACAATAACGAATCGGTCTCCTTGATATAGCGCATATTCTCAAGAACTTTCACAAGCGGTGAATCCTTCATACCGGCCGCTTTCATATTCCTGAGAATATTCTCAAGATCTTCTTCCACAACCTCGCCATGGGGATTTTGCAGCTTGTACATAAAATAATTACCCTTGAGAGCCAAAGGCGCTGCGCTATCGATCTCTTTAAGAATTACCTGGATTTTTGTAATTGCCTCCGGCGTGCCTGTAAAAATAAATGAATGAGTGCTATCCACAAATTTCATCGATGATATGATCGCAAGAAGACTTGGATCCGATAGCTCGCCCTGCGTCAAACTCGCGCGTATCTCCTGTAAGGCTTTCTCAACTTTTGGTACGGATGCATTTTCCGGCTTAAACATATAAACATTACGGGCAGGAGCCGCCGCACGCGGCAGGTCATATTTGGCAATGATCTCTTTCGCCTCTTCGATGGCGGCAGGATCTCCGGTCAACAATATTGAATCGGTCTCTTTGATATAGCGCAAATTCTCAAGAACTTTCACCAGGGACGAATCCTTCATGCCCGCCGATTTCATGTTGCTGAGAATATTCTCAAGGTCTTTCTCGACAATTTCTCCATGAGGATTTTGCAGCTTATACATGTAGTAATTTCCCCTCATCGCTTCTCTTTTCTGAGAAGCCGCGGAGGGAACGTCGAGAGTGCTGAGTAAATGTTCCACTCGCGACAACGATGTGGGATCGCCGGTAAAGAGAAGTGTATTCGTGTTTTTGACCCACTTCATACTCTCGAGAGAATGCAAAAGAGCAGGATCGGATAAATTCGCTTTCAGATTATCCAGAGTTTCTTTGAGCAGCTTAACCAGTATCTCGCCTTTTTGAATTTGGGGCTTATAAGCTAAAAATTGGGTGCTGGGAGGAACGGCTTGTTGACCGATCCCTGCATCAAACTGAGGGACTATTTCTTGCAGACGCTTCAAAGCTTCATCGGAGCCAACAAAGACCATGGAATGGGTCTCTTTAATATACTTCACATTATTAATGGCCTCAACGATCCCTGACTCGGAAAGCCCTGAGTTTTCCAGGCTCTTGGCAAATGATTTCAGCGAAGTTTCAATCTGATCCGCGGACGCTGCTTGAATCTTATAAACGAAAAAATTCTGGCGCGAAGTTGATTTACTTGCTTTTGCAGACGGCGTATCGACAGTGAGCAGGAGATCCTTAATTTTTGCAAAAGTCGCCGGATCGCCTGAATATAGAAGGGTATTCGTCAGCGGATTGGCTTTTTGAGAACGGATCGTCACAATGAGCGAGTCGTCGGCTCCTTTCGTCTTAATCAGATTGTCAACCATCTCCTGCATTGACTTTTGGATCTCTTCAATGCTGCGGTTTTGAGGGCGATAGACGAAAAAGGAAGCCTTGGATTCGCCGCGATCGCCGATATCAAGCGAGGCGACCAATTCCTTGACCTTGATATTGGATTCCGCGGAGCCAACGAACATCAATGAGTTCGTCTCGCGAATCCACTTGGCGCCATCGATGGTTTCAATCAGATCGTTTTCCAGAATCCCGCTTTCTTGCAGATTATTCGAAATATCTTTTAGGGAGCGAATGATTTCATCGCCGCCGCGATGTTCCAATTTAATGACAAAAATATTTTCCGATTTGATCTTACGTTCCGACAAGACAACTTTTTTCGGAGGAGTATCCAAACTGGCGAGCACAGCGGCCGCTTTTTCGTTCAATTCAGGAGTCGAGACAATAAAAATCGCGTTCGCCAATGTTTGGGGCACCAGAATAAATGGGTTTCCCTGCGCGATCGGATGCATGATCTGGCTCGCGAGTTCAATCAGATATTCGGGCTTGTTATATTTGGATTCAAAATTCCGAATCTCAAGGGACGAGTGGGGCGAGTCGAGGTTCTCGATCAAAGCCGCGATTTTATCGACGACCGAGGTCGCATCTGTCAAAATCAGCTGGCGCGTTTCATGAGAGACTTCAATGAGCGCCTCTTCCGAAATCATCGGACGCACAATCGCCGCCACAGAATCGACATTCGCGTTTTTTAAACGAAAGACCCGAGTGATAATCGGTGCATTGGTGGTGTTTTTTTCATCACCGAAAACCAACGTCGCAGGCTGGCGGACGGAAGTACTTTTGTGGATGACGAGATTATTGCCTTGCTCAAGGAGCGATAATCCATGAATGCGCAAAGTCTGAATTAACGTCGCCATCACATTTTCCGGCGTAATCGGAGCATCGGAAACAACAGTCACCGTAAAGGGCAATTCCACTTCGTTGAAGATGAAATTCGTATTGCAGATTTTACTTGCGAATCGGATGTATTCGACGATGGAAACGGTATTGTAGTTGATCGTATAGCCATCTTTTGAGCTGACAGGAAGTTGATGCGAAGGCGCTTCGCCTTTTTTATCTCCTTCCTCAGCCCATATAGAAAATGGGGCGGCGGAGATTGCGGTGGCAAGAGAAGAATAAATCCAAATCCGAATCATGCGTTCGTGCTCTGAAATGTGACAATCAACCTAACTGAATCGTAAAATAGTCCATCAATAAAAGCAAACATGAGAGCACAGTTTTTGCGGAGATGACTCATTAAATTTTCAAGTTTACACTTAAGCCGTTTCCAGAACACGAATTCCAAGAGCTTCTCCAAGATAAACAAGCTCTCCGCGGCCGATCTTTTGGCCGTTGACCGTCAAAGAGACTTCTTGCTCTGGATGGATCGGCAACTCCAAAAAATTGCCGGGGGCTAGCTTCATTAGCTGATCTACCGTCATACGGAGCCGCGCTAATTCCACAGTGATATGTAGTGGCAATTCCTTAATGGCCATCGCCCGCTCTTCTTCGGCAGGCAAAGGATTTTCAGGTCCGATTTTGTCAGGTTCACCTGGCGTTTTCATTATTTCCTCATAAAATAAGGCATAATCGAGCATTTTTAATTTGTTTTCTTTCACATTGACGTGAATGAGTGCGGTTGAGCCCAGCATCAATGCGGCCGTTCCTTCGCGATGACGCGGATCATAGCCGCCTCGATCGAGAAGAACAAAATCCCCAATTTTCAGTTGTTTCCATTCTTCCGTCGTCAAAGAAATTGTTCCTGTGCAAATGCTGAGAGGCACTTCGACGCTCTGTGCTAGCGAAGACATACAGAATAATTCGCGAAGCGACGCAAAGTGGCGCTGCCAGGAAGTGAGAAATCGGGGAGATAAAACCAAACAGCCCCAACAAGAGCGCTGTTCATATGAGAACTTGACGTCGATACAATAGGCGTTTTTTTCAAGACTACCGCCATCATCGTTAATTTTTAACGAAAAACTTTTGAGCGGCTCAATACCTTGCAAAGCGTCCAGCGCCTCGAGAGCCAGATAGCGATAAAAGCCTTCTTGCAAAACTTCCGAGCTGATCGCTTTGCTGCGAGTTTTACCATTCATCAGCCAGGAAGTGAGGTGGGCAACATCTTCGCGTCCCATGAGCCAAATCACCTCGCCTGCGAGAGGGACAATACCAATTCCCAGGCTCACGACATTCGAGCCCAAACCTTCTTTAACCTCGCCGGCCGCGCACCAAGAGCACTCACCTAATTCCACAGAGAAAGAGGGCGCGCCGTAATGGGAAGCAATCAATGATGATATTTGGGAGATATCAAATCGAGGCGCGTTACCATAAAGCGGAATCCGATCAAGCTCTCGAAGCGCACTATCGACTTTGCGAGCCCAAGCCAAAGGAAGCTCATGCGTCATGTAAACCTCTGCTTCAAAATGAACATTTACTTTAAATTTTCCTTGGCTCCGCCTTCTTTTTTTCGTCGAATCAAGTGACGGTGCGGTGAAAGCTCTGCTTCAATCCGGCCAATACGAAATGAAATGCGCCGATCTTCATAGGCAGTAATAAAAGCCGTCGATAAATTTTCAACATTGTTTCTGTTACTGAAAAACTGAACTGCTTCAGGCGTTCCTATAAGGCGGATATTGAAAGAATCGGGCGCGGTTGCATATTTTTCAATGACAATTGTCGAATTAAAAAAAACAGAATCCTTAAAGGCGGGAGAATTAAGCACCACTTCCGTGAGCGAAATTCCCTCTTTGGATGCGCCCATGAATACCATCGTTCCCACCATTTGTAAAAAGAAATTCGCTGTTTGCACATTCAAAAAAGGAGAAGCCGAGGTCTGAGCCGCTTCAGCAATTCTTTGACAAGCCGGCGGAAGCGGCTCGGGCGGAGTAACGGCAGTTGCATCGTCACTTTTAACTTTTTTCTTCTCGCGCTCTTTTTGATCTCGCACCTGATCATAAGCGGCCGCAGTTTCCGAATAAGGAAGCAACACATCTTCTTCTTTCCCGCCCCTTACCGGCGTCATGCGAGTTTCAGGCTCTTCTTTTTTAATTTGATGCGGCATCTCTTCCGATTTCTCTTCAGACATGAGCTTGGCTTTTTTATCAATTCTTGAAGCACTCTGCCAAGGAGATTGCGTAATTTCATCTTCCTTTTTCAATCCTTTCTGCAGCAGAGGAGCTTCTTTTGAGGTTACTGATTTTTTTTGAGCGGCAATGATCTCTTCCCGTTGGTTCTTTTCAGATAAAAAAGCCTCTTTATTCTTTTCTGTAAATTTTTGCTTCGACTGCAAAGCTTCTTTCTCTGAATCAGCTTTTTTTTGCAGAGCGATCATTTCTTTTTGTTTTTTCTGATCCGCTAATTTTCGCAAGGCCGCCGGCTCTTCGCCCTTTTGTGATGCACTTTTTTCCTCATAATGAGTTGGCTCGATCGGCTGATCGGGAAGATCGAAACCCTCCCAAAACTTCTCCGACTCGGGAAGATTCTCGTCCACTACAGGTGTAGACCGAGAGGAAACAGAAGACGTTACATCCCGAGCACGGGGCGACGCAATCTCAGGAGAGGATGACCCTTGATAAGCTCCGCCAACGTTCACTTCGGTTGTTCCGTCATCCGTTCCGGCACAGCCCAAAAGAAGTCCTTGAAAATCTCCCTCATCCAATTCAGCAAAGCCCAAAGGCGGCTTTGGCGGGTGAAATCTCGGTTCATATGGCGAGGGCTCCCGATTTTCATCAGCAGCGCGATCACCCTCTTCTTCAACCGGTTTTTTAAATGCGCGTTTGCCTCGTTTATCAAGTTCCGTTTCGCTCACCTTATCCACTTCCTCGACCATGCGCATTTTCTTTTCAAATTTTCCCGCATTGGGACCTTGAGCGCCTTTTGCGCTGCGCGGAGATTCGGGAGGAATGGGACCGATTCGATTGGTCATAAATTACGTTCCTTAAAAATTCAGCTGCTAAATTTGACTTTAGAATCTCTCGATAAACTTATCAACCTAGAAACGGCGAATGAGCCGTTTCTAGGTTAAGAGCTCTCCTCTTTCTTTCGCTTTTCAACATCCCGTTTACGGCTTAAATAAGTTGCAGACCCTTGCTCATCATGTTCACCGGCTTCCTTCGTCTCCGTCAAATAGCGAACCTCTTTTTGCCATTCTGCTTTATGCATCTCCAATTTTTCGAGGTCTTTCTTTCGTTGAAACAACTCCTCAGTCGCCAAATCAACCTGCTTTTGCGCTTTGTCAACTTCTGTTTGCTGATTGACAACTTTCTTCTCTTTTTCTTTGAGTTTTTCATCAACGATTTTTAGGTAGACCTTCATTTGCTGAATCTTATCTGTGGTCGTTCCTTCATCGAGAGCGTTGCGCAGCTGCGTCAGTTTTGCCACTTTATGCTGCAAAGCTTCATCGCGCTCTTGCGTCAACTCGTAGAGTTTGTCGTAGGCTTTTTCCAATATGATCTTTTTTTCTTCTAGCGCCTTGAGAGCCTGATCAAAGCGGTTTTTTTTGATAATTACCAACTGCTCTAAAGGATAATTCAGCGGATTCATGCCACTCCTCGGTCAATCAACGAATCGATATACAAGCTATACTGCTATCGGCCTGAGACTTTGACTCAGCCGAAATTCGATTTTTCAAGTACTTTGTGTATATATCACGAACGAACCATTTGGTGAATTGCTGAAATCACCACAAACCCTTAGAAAACTCTGGGAAACCTCATTTTGCGAATCTACTGATAGAGATTCGAACTGTCAGCCCATCCGGCAGGATCCTGAATAAGCCGGCGTCCGAGATAAGGATCATAGTCACTCTGGCCAAAGTAGATCAGGCCTGTGGCCGGATCAAATCGTTTACCTACGTAAGCGTAAGGAATGCGGGGATTAAGGCCGCGGCCAAAGGCATCGGAATCATTTTCCTCCGCGATTTGCATCGTGGAACGATCGACGAGATAGCGAATCGTGCCCCGGACATCAAAAACCGGAAGATATACTGCCCGTTCATCTCGATGCAGTTGTAATACGAATCGTACCATGCGGTAAATTGCCGGTTAATTTTGCGAAGCTCTGCGCCGTGGTCGAAATTCGTTTGGGAGGTAATCAGGCGAACAGACAGCCGTTTCATTTTTCAAAGTTTGGCTCCAAAGGTTCTGTGTTCTTGAATTTTGCTTTGAGCCTAGCAATTAGGCTTGGATCTTTAGAAAAGACTTCCCAATAACCACTATCAATCATCTCGATAACAATATCACAAGTTTCATACATCTCTTGATCATTTTCATATCGTTGCAATGTGTTTTTATTCTTAGAGCCTAAAAGAGTAATGTCTATTATTTGATAAAACTTTTTAGACAGTGAATTCAAACCGTCCCATGTAATAAAAAATCCATTTTCGGAATCATAGATCTGCTTTTCAAAGACTGGAATAGATTGACCCTCCCCAAGATGTCCAGATGAATATAAATATAAAATTGACCAATGAAGTGATTCTCCATTTCGAACTTCCATAAGAATGTCAGGAAGCGTTACGCATACAATTCTGTTTATTTTATCTAAAATTCGAATTCCTTTAGCTTTCATTAATAGCTCCAGCCAGATAAAGGTTCGGGATCTTCTCGAGAAGGCGTACCCCCTGTTGAATTTGGTTTGCGTGAATGTTGATGAGGATTAGGATGCTTGTTTGGCTGATCATGATCTGTAAAATCTATTTCTCGAACCGGATTGCCTTTCGCATCAAATTCTCTAGCTTGGGGGTATTTTTCACCTCTTCTTTTGCTTTCTTTAGTCCCAAGTTGTGTATGGGGAGCATCTGTATCTGGGATAGGTACTCCATCTTCAGTTGTTGCTAAGGGCCTATCAGGAACATACACTTCAGTGTTTTTCCAAAGGGTATATCCATACGAATAATTATCCTGATACAGAAAATCGCTCAATACAGGCGTCGAGGGGATGTACGTCCAGGAAATTGGATTTTTGTTTAACACCTGAGTCATTTGATAACCACCGTATACCACAGCGCCGGTGAGTGCACCGTATATAATTGGGCCAACGCAAGCGGATAAAGTGGGCAATGCAATTTCCGCACCCCAAATTAGAAAAGGTATCACAAATGCAAATTGCCCATCCGGATCGCGGTAGGCAAACGGATTGTTGAAAACGTACTGATAGAGGTTCGAGCT
>Ga0209777_10007466_pt1 | contig 12134 bp, 14 predicted proteins | sample FrelakmetHBP12HB_FD_187147 | JGI IMG/M metagenome (GOLD analysis project Ga0209777, IMG submission 187147) | Freshwater lake sediment microbial communities from the University of Notre Dame, USA, for methane emissions studies -HBP12 HB (SPAdes)... | ecosystem: Environmental > Aquatic >... | reverse complement strand
AATTTCTTTTCGGATTTGACGAAAGAGCCGCCAAAGACGGGGAAGAGCTTTTGCTACATCGGTAAATCCCATGACTTGCAGCTCTTCCATGCGTGTGCTGCATTGGATGGGAAATGCTCGCATACGCGGCCCGCCTACCGCAGCGATTTGCAGATGCGGCGCTTGGGAATAGAGAGTTTCGAGGAGATGAGCTCCCTGCAGATCTCCGCTCGGCTCGCCGGCGAGAATAAAAATATCACACATATTGGAAGCCTTGGTTACGCAAGAAGTCTATACCGAACGTGACTCAAAACCGATTTTTGAGTCACGTTCGGTATATTTATCTTCTGCGGCGGCGTTTCGTTCGAGGTTCTCCTGTGCTCTCTGTCTGTTCAGGCGTTGAGCGAAAAGCGGCCTCAGTCCACAGAGTATAGAGGGGAGTTAGTTCAGGCTGCAGGGTGCAACGCATTTTGAATAGAGCTAAAGCGAGGGGAAGCGCTTCATCATGAGGAAGTCGTGGATGGCGGATGGGGCGGTTATCGAGAGGTGTGAATCGATATTGCGCAGCGAGAATAAAGGTCATCGCTGATTGTAATCTGCGGGGGAGGCAGAAAAATGGTGAGAAGAGATTCGTGATCAGTTGATAAGCCTCTTGGGCAATGAGCCCTAAGTGAGGGGTTTTATCCGAGTGTTTAGCTAGATGGCGAATGGTCAAGTCAAAGATGGGAAAACAGAGCGCCGCAAGTGGAAGCGCCCGATCCGGCAGATCGGGAAATCGTACGCGCATTTCATCGTCGACGATTTTCAGTATTTTGAAAATGCGATTCTCCGAATCTAAATCGATGAAGTGGGCGAGAGGGGCGATCAATAGTTTTAAGAGGCCATATTGATGCAATAATCGAAAAAAGGACTCAGATGAATTCGATTCCAGCATGCGGAGCAATTCTTCGAGAATACGAGCGGGGGAGCTGTTGATAATATGATCACGGCAATGAAGCATCGCTTCATGAGTTAAAGGATGAATTTGGAAATTAAAACGGGCGCAAAATTTCAAAAGGCGAATCATCCTCACGGGATCTTGCACGAAACGAACATCGGCCTGTCCAATGGTGCGTAACGTTCTTTTCTCCAGATCGGGAAATCCGTCAACGTAGTCGATCACAGTCTGATTTTCGGGATTGTAAAAAAGTCCGTTGATCGTAAAGTCGCGCCGGAGCACATCTTCTTCTTCCGACCCCCAGACGTTGTCCCGTACAATCAAGGCGGCTGTTTCCAAATCCCCTGAACGAAAGGTTGCGACTTCAATGATTTTTTTTCCAAATCGGATATGTGCGAGGCGAAATCGCCGTCCAATCAAAATTGCATTGCGGAAAAGAGCGCGGATTTCCTCCGGTTTGGCTTCTGTTGATACATCGAAATCCTTGGGACGTTGATTTAACAACAGATCGCGTACACCGCCGCCGACGAGGTAAGCTTTATAGCCTGCTTGTCTTAGTTTTTGAATAACATAAGAAGCATGCGAATCAATTTTGTCGGGCGATATACAATGTTCTTCGAGACTATAAATTTTTGGCTGCACGAAATAAAGTTCTTAAGTGTTAACTATTTCAAAATATAGGTCTTTCACTGAAAGAAATCAAGGATCGATTGCGATTTGTCATGGAGCTCTCTTTTATTGATAAGATAGTATTTTTTTGGTATTTGAAGAATATGGATAGAAAACCAACCTTTTTTCATGTATTAGTTATTGCTACTGCAATCGGTGCCGCGTCGTTGATTGCGGCCGGAGCAGTGTACGAAGTCTCGACTCCGCCAGCCATGGCAAACACCCAGCTTACTGATGGGCGTCCTCGCATTGGCCATCTGGAAGCAAAGGTTGAGCTGGTCTTAATTGAAGACGTTCGATGCGGCGCTTGCCAATATTTCACCCAGAAAATTTTTCCTGAAATATATGAAAAATATATTGAAACAGGTCGTGCCTACTGTGTAATGGTCCCGGTTTCATTTCTGGATGGTTCTCGACCTTTATCCAATGCGGCTTTGGCGGTCTATAAATTAGCTCCGGATCGGTTTTTGCCCTATTTGCATGCTCTGTTGGAGTTCTATTGCCGGCGCGACGTTGGCTACGCAGTGCAAAAGGAATTACTCGAGCTGGCTCAAAATGTAGGTGGAATTGATTTGAAACGGATGCGCGAGTGCATTGAAACAAACTGTTTTTTGCCGCAGTTGGAGCAAAATTTTGAGTGGGCAAAAAGAATTCTGGGCAGAGATTTTGGAACGCCGACTCTCTTTGTCAATGGAATCCGATCTTCAACGACCTCAGCGGAAGCGATCGCAGCGCATATTGAGAAAATGGAAAAAAAATAATGAGATTTTTGCGCTCATATGGACTCTATTTGGCTTGGGTCATTTGTTTACTGGGTCTTTTATTGAGTCTGTATTTCAGCGAATTGAATCATATCGAGCCATGCCGCTTTTGCTGGTATCAGCGAATCGCTCTTTTTCCTCTGGCAATTCAGTTGGGGATTTTTACTTATCGCGGCGATACCAACGCAGCTCTCTATGGGATACCTCTTTGTTTTGTCGGTTTTATGGCCGCATCCATTCAGTCTCTGGATCTGATTCTGGATATCCATGGGCTTTGCGGACCCACCATTCCCTGCAATAAAGAAATGATCTATTTTTTTGATTTTCTTCCATTGAGCTGGTTGAGCGGGGGAGGGTTTCTTCTCATTGCTTTTTTGCTCTGGATAAATCGTCATCCGAAGTCAGTTTTTTAAATTCTCCATAAATTTTTTCTTCGAGAAAATAATTGAAATCGCGATACCTTGATCAGAAATGATTTTTTGGAGGAAATGATGGCGAAGCTCTATTTTCGATACGGAACCGTTGGAAGCGCAAAAACGTTAAATCTACTGGCCGTGGCTCATAATTATCGCCAACAGGGAAAAAAAATTATTTTGATGAAGCCTGATATTGATACTCGTTTTGGCAAAGAGAAGATTCGGTCGCGAGCGGGACTTGAACAGGAAGCGGATGTGTTAATTCATGCAGGAATGTCGCTATTGTCATTGGATTTTCAGGGGATCAGCTGTATTTTAGTTGATGAAGCCCAGTTTTTATCTGCCCGAACAATTGATGAATTGCGCTCGATCACCACCGATTGGAATATTCCCATCATTTGCTACGGTTTAAGAACGGATTTTAAGTCATTCCTGTTTGATGGCTCTCGCAGGCTCATGGAAGTGGCTGATTCAATCGAAGAGGTTAAAGTAACCTGCAACTATTGCAATCGCAAAGCAATTATGAATTTGAAGCATGTCAATGGGATTGCGGTGAATGAGGGGCCTTCGGTGGAACTGGGCGCTGAGGAAAAATATCTTCCAAGCTGTTTTCCTTGCTATTGCATTGAACTGCAAAAAGCGAAATCGCTCCGCAAGCAGAAGGTATCATGTCTTGAGCCCGTTTAGACTCAAGAATTGGTCTTTCCAATGATAGCCATCTAAAAGAAGTGAAACGGACCTTCCGAGGATGAGATGCGCTAAATAGAGCGCCTCGATGGAGGCAAGACCCTTTTCAGGGTCTGTGCACTCAGTTTGTCTTCGTGGATAGGCTGTTCGAAAGTGCGTTGGCAGGCTGCGCATTTGCATTGGCGGGCATTGTCTTACGATTCGCTCGGACAGCCGCCATGTTGCGTCGATGAGGAAAATGCCTTGATCGCTATCTTTTTGCGAGAGCTCCGGCGCTCCGACTGCAAGGAGAACGTAGGATGATAGATCGGGCAGAGGATCTTTTGGATAAATCAAAAATTGTAAGTCGGAGAGCCCCTCCAATCCGCTGAGGGAGCATTTTTTAAGATTTTCCCGCCGATGGCGCAAGATGATCGTTGGCCGTGTCATGGAGATAGTTTTGCGCTAGTGACTTTAAATAAAGTTTTGGGAATTTCGAATAAAAAGCGAGAGGGGTTTGTCGGCGCATATTTGCCGGATCTCATCCGCGAGCGCGCCATGCTGAGAGAGAGGTGCCTCTGGGCTCTCGTAATCCCGACATAGAAGAGACGCCTCTCTTCTTCGATGCCCGTTTGCTGCATGCTTTTTTCATGCGGCAAGATATGATCTTCGAGGCCTACGATAAAGCAGGCCGGGAATTCGAGTCCTTTGGCGCTGTGAAGGGTCATCAGCTGCAGCTTGTCGCTTCCATGGCGCTGCGGTCCGTGAATGGGCTGATTGGCGAGTGTGGTGTTGGAGATAAAGTGCGACAATGACGCGGTCTCATTTTGCTTGCTTTGCTCTTGCTCATATTGAGCCAGAGCATTGATGCATTCCTGCACGTTTTCCCATTTAAACTGCCGCATCTGTTCGCTTTTCACCTCATCTTCAATCGCACTTTTGTAGTGGATCTCTTCAACGAAGCTCGTGAGTGTTTCTGCTAGCGGTTCATTGAGAAATTGCCGGCGATATTTTTGGATGAGGCTGACAAAAGCTCGAGCGGCTTTTTGCGCGCGGGCGGTACCGATCGATGAGAGGCCGTCTGATGCGATTTGCTCGAAGACTTCCCAGAGAGGAACGCCTGCGGTGCGGTTATGTTTTGTCGCTTCATCGAGAAAGGTATCGGAAATGCCGCGGCGTGGCACGTTGACGATTCGAAGGAGAGCTTCATTGTCTTTGGGGTTGGCGATCAGACGAAGATAGGCTAGCAAATCTTTGATTTCGCTGCGTTCGGAGAACGAGAGCCCCCCATAAATTTCATAGGGAATGCCGCGAACCCATTGGCCCTCTTTTTGCCAGGATGCTTGCATGAGAGTGGTTTCAAATTGCCGCGAGAGTGCATTGGAGCGGTATAAAATGGCCATGTCGTTCCAGCGCAGATTTTTGTCTTGGCGAAAATGGATGATGCGCTCGACAACCGCTTGCGCTTCTTCCGTATCGGTGAGAGCGTGAAAGACCTCAATCGGCTCCGATGTTTGAGATGCGGTCCAAAGATTTTTTTGGTGGCGGTTTTGATTGTTGCGAATGACGGCGTTCGCCGCAGCCAGAATGGTCGGAGTCGATCGGTAGTTTTGTTCCAGCGTAATCGACGTATCCGCCTTGAAATTGAGAATGTTTTTAATTTCAGCGCCGCGCCAGCCGTAGATCGATTGGTCATCATCTCCTACGACGCACAGGTTGTTGTGGCGATTGGCGAGAAGCTCCGCCAGCCGCATCTGCGCCGGATTGGTGTCTTGATACTCGTCGATCATGATATAGCGATAGCGCTCTTGATAGCGGGCGAGAGTCTCGGGATGTTCTTCGAAAAGCTGGATCGTCAGGGTAATCAAACTGTCGAAATTCACTGCGTTATAGGCGCGTAGAGTGGATTGCAGCCGTTCATATAGGTCTTTGGAGAAGTTGTCATGCCAAGGACGCTCTTCATCGTCCTCCGCGGCCTTTAATCCCTGTTGGCTGGCTTGTGCTAGTGCTGCATAAGTGGGTTCGAGCGAGGGAAGCTCTCCTTCGTGATTCAGCATCTCGCGAGCCATTGAGCCGATGAGGCGACGCATATCGCGCTCATCGTAGAGGCTAAAATCGCGCGTATAGCCCATCTTGTGGATTTCGCGGCGCAGCACTTGCATACAAAAGCTGTGAAAAGTGCAGAGAGTGACTTTTTGCGCCGCCGCCGTCCCGATCATCTCTTGTACGCGGTGGCGCATTTCGGCCGCCGCTTTGTTTGTGAAGGTCATGCCGATGATCGATTCAGGGCTTTTTCCAAGATGCCGCACCATATGGGCGATGCGATGGACAATGACGCGCGTTTTTCCACTGCCCGCGCCGGCCAATATCAGAACGCGCCCATCAGAACAGTGAACCGCTTTTTCTTGCTCGGGATTCAATGACATTGAGAGAACTCTTTACCGGAATCGATTGGTTTAGCAGAAAAACGAGTTCTGCTCGAATTGTTGCCATTGTGGCCATGCGCGCATGCTGTCGCGGGACAATATTGAGATCCAGACCGGTGGGCAGCTCAACGCGCGACAGACGGAACGCTTCACGAACCAATCGCTTGAAGCGATTTCTTTCATGAGACGGTCCAAAATGGCGCGATGCTGTAATCCCCAATCTTGTCTCCTCCAGATCGGAAACACGCCAATCGACACAAATGAATCGACCAACAGCCCGCTTTCCCTGTCTAAAGATCTTTTGAAACTCAGCCCGTTTCTTTAGCTTGAGTCTTTGGGGAAACCGATTCGTTATCAAGGGGCAAGAGTCTTTCTTCCGGCACGTCGTCGCCGTTTGATGACCTTGCGGCCCCCTACGGTTTTCATACGGGATCGAAACCCATGGGTCTTTTTTCTTCGGAGTTTGCTTGGTTGATATGTACGCTTCATTTGTCATCCTTCATGCAAAATATTTCAGAGTCACTATTGTAATCTCTCTAGGGAAAAACATGCCACCCCTTTATTGCCTCATTAAGAAATTTCGTCTGGAAACGACTCTTTGGTTGAAAGGAAATGCCGGGAAAAGTATAAATGATGGCTTCTTAACTGAGAGATTACTGTGAAAGTTGGTGCTTCTATTAAAGCTGACGCTTCGAAAGGGGACAAAGTTGTCCGCCGAAGAGGTCGTGTGTATGTGATTAATAAGAAAGATCCGAATCGCAAGCAGCGGCAAAAAGGTCCTGCTCGTAAAAAATAAGAAACTGTAAAAATATAAGTTTAGGTTTATGCGATTTTTTTAGGTCGCATTTTTTGAATTTATGTTTTTACAATTCCTAAAGGAAACTAGGTAATGGCAACGAAAGCTTCGATTTCAAAACAAAAAAGAAGAGAGCGTCTTGTTAAACTCAAATGGGATAAGCGCCAGCAGTTCAAGCAAACGATTCTCGATATGAGTAAGACTGAAGAAGAGCGGCAAGCCGCTGTTGATGGGCTCAATAAAATGCCCAAAAATTCCTCACGTGTTCGTTTGCGAAACCGCTGCCAATTTACCGGCCGTGCTCGAGGCTGCCTCCGTAAATTTAAATTGTCCCGCCTCTGTTTTCGCGAGATGGCACATCAGGGTCTTATTCCGGGCCTCTTTAAGGCAAGCTGGTAAGATTTATTGAAGGGTCGTTTTTATACAGACGGCCCTATTCTTTGATTTTAATGATTTCTTGAAGTTCTTTCCAGTCAGCCAGTTCGTCATGCCAAACTAAGGTCGTTAGGCAAATTTCGCCATTTTCCCAAGCTTGTGATATTGCATGGTGGCTCATGGGACCTTGTTGTTGATGCGCAGTATCCAGATAGTACCAGAAGCGATCGATTGGCCCATCGATATAGGGTTTTGGTTCGATTTTGGGTAAATCTATTGCCAATTCCTGCTTTTTTTTCGTCTTCGGTATTAAAAAAATAGCTAATATTCCCAAGACGCCAAACAAAAATCCGATTCCAAACCATAAAAAAGAACTACGGCCGCGACGTGTTGCAATATGGGCTGATAAAAACCCAACAATCGTAGCGATAAGGAGCTGAATAGGCAAACTGAACATAACGACACCTATGATATTTGGATTGCTGTTTCTGATCAATGATTGTGAGAATCGGGTCGTTGGAGTATTGTTAATCTCTTGTCAAATGGGTTGATCTATGTACGAAAAATTAGACCGTAAAGAGCTCAATTTGCCTGATACCGTCTTCATTCGCGACATCGAAACGCGGGTATTTCAAGCAATTGTTTTGCAATGCCTTGCCAAGATTAAGGGTGTGGGGTTATTAGAGGGCAATCTCTTTGACAGCTTGCTTGGGCGCGAAGTGGAACATGTGAAGGGGATCCATGTCGAACAGGATCAAAAGCAGCATTCGGTTGTGGTGCGTGTTGAAATTAATATAGCTTATGGAATGTCCATTCCTGAAAAAGCGGAAGAGGTTCAGAGCAAGATCGTTGAAGAGATCAGTCGTTGGTCGGGTCTTCACGTTGCTTCCGTTCACGTCATTTTTAAAGATCTGATTGCTCATCCGTCCGGTGAGTCCGAAAAAACAATGGACAGCGGCGTCGTGGTTGAAGAGGTTTTTTGAGGCATTATGCGACTTAGGGAAGCGGTTGCTTCGGCGCTGCATTTATTGGTGATCGGTTCGTTCTTCGCCTTGTCATTTTTTTTCTTCGTTCTCCCATTACGGCCTGATTGGAGACTTTTCGTCGTGAATTGGCTTTCGGAACAGCCTGAGCATTTTTATTGGCTGGGTGCGATTTTTGCTCTGATTGCTTGTTTATTCGTGTTTGGATTTTACGGTGTCGGCCGCGGCCGCTTTTTGCGGCTGATCATGAAACCGCATGTAGCGATTGTCGATGCCAAGCTATTGAAAGAAGCGATTGAAGAATGTTTCCGAACCCATTTTCCGAGACAGGTACGCGGCTCTGATATTGCAGTCATTTCCAAGCAGCGCCTCGATGTGGCGGTGGATTTGCTGCCATTGGAAGAAAGTCGGCAACTGAGGCTCATGCGTGAAATGGAAAAACAGCTCTGCTATTTACTGCGGCAGCGATTTGGTTACTCATTGCCATTTACCCTTTCGATTCATTCGAAATAAAGCTTCTTGATGCGACTAGTTAATAATAAATGAATTCGCTAGAAAGCATGGCCTAGACTTGCGCCGAACGTAAAACCTCCGGCTTGCATCGTTTTTTTGTAAACGTACGCCTTGGAATGATGAGCGCGGAGCCAGACAAACGAATATTCTCCAAAAAAATCGATTAAAAGATGTCGGTGCAAAATAAATTGAAATCCTGTATTTACAAACCCCCCGATATTGTTATCAACTACCTTTTTGTCGACATAAATAGAAGTATTATGCTGATGCATAAAGAAATAGCGCGGCCCAAGTGTGAAATAATATTGCACTTTTGAGTTGATGACAAACACGGGCTTCATTCCCAGGCTTAATGGGATTTCCCAAATTCTTGTTTTCTCACCGCCATTGAGCGAGTTTCCGTGCCGCTCCATATACTCGAAGCTGCTGTATATCTGGAGCCATTTCTGTATGGGATAAGACATGCACAACTGAAGATCTAATCCTCCTCTGTCATAGATTTTACGCATTTTCGGATTGGAGAAAAAGAAGTAACCCGCTTTAACCGCCAGCATGGGCTGAACTTTTTTTGCCTTCGATGAAGAAGAGCAATTCTGACCATCCGAGGAAGCAGAGGAATAATACCGGTGTTTTGGCGGAGAAGAGCAAGCCCGTGAAAAAGACACATTCCGATCCTGAGCAAATCCTTGCGTTAAGAAAAAAAGAGATGAAATGAAACAAAAAAAAGATGAACGCATCAACCTAAATCCGTTTTTCTTACTAATAAGCTATAACAAATAAATTATCAACATTTATACCAATGAATATGAAAAATCGGGAATTGGGCAAGGCTGTGAACCTTGGCAATGGAGGCAGGAAACGAGGCGAACTGGCCCCGAAGGGCCGCCCTGAATTCGAGTCATGCTTGCCAACGCCGCCGAAAACCGATTTTAGAAACATGTTCAGTATAAAAGTGTTAATTGATTTGCACGGTAATAGGATCGCTTTCTTCGCCCACTGGGCTAAAAGATGTTACTGAATAGGTTGCGCTGCTTCCTTTGATTCTACTGTGATCGCTATATTGACGCGCATAACGATTCAAAGTGGCAATTTTATTGCCATTTCGGTAAACGAAAAAGCCTGCGAATCCATAAAATTGGGGTGTGTTCCAGTTCAAAAGATTAAATAATTCATACTCAAATCCGAAATCATTCTTTTCTTGTTTTCCTGTCAGGTTTTGCGGAGGCAATAAAGGAAGCGTTATCGCAATTCCACCTGGCTCGTTGCCAACATTGATTGACGAAAGTACCGTGTTTGTCCCCGTATCAATGACAGAAACATTATTGCTTAAATAATTTGACACATAAACAGATTTCCCATCCGGGGTAATCGCAATTCCATTGGGCTGATTTCCTGTCCCGGTTATCGATGCGTAAACACTGTTATCTGAGGTCTTAATTACATAAACATACTTGAGTAAGCCGGTGTTATTATGATTCGTTACATATGCATACTGTCCATTCGGAGTAATTGCAAGTACGAATGGAACAACACCCACATCTAAGGTGATTGATCCACTGACGTTGTTGTTCGCTATTTCGATAATAGAGATGTCATTGCTATCCATATTTGCTACGTAGGCAAATTGGCCATCAGGGGTAATGGCAATCCCGTGAGGATGCGTGCCAACGTTTGTCGTTGCAATGACTTCATTTGTTGAAGTATCGATGACGGAAACGTTGTTGCTAGTCGTATTTGCCACATATAAATATTTCCCGTCAGGCGTGATTGCACATCCGTTAGGATCTTGACCAACGTCTATGGTCGTAATGACCTGATTCGTCGCCGTATTGATTACAGAAACATCGGCACTGCCTGAATTGCCAATATACAAATAGCTTCCGTCAGGGGTCGTCGCGATGGCGTGATAAGGGTTTGTTCCGACCGGTATGGTTGCTACAACTGAGTTTGTCGCTGTATCGATGACGGCAACGTCGTGTCCGTTATAACATGCTGTATACACATAATTTCCCAGTGGATTGATTGCAATTCCGAACGGCTTGCCACTGACGCTTATTGTTGAGGGGAGCAGCGTGTTTGTCGCCGTATCGATGATAGATACTGTCCCTCCTAAAGTGCTGGTAACATAGGCGTAATTTGCAAAAAGGTTGCTATGAAATAGTGTGAGTGCAATGGTCAGTAAGCTTGAAATGGAACAACAAAATAGAGCGGCCAGTTTATTGTACATATTACGAAATTTGCTTGGATTGGGAACGGGTTCTTTTTGGAGCATGTTAAGCCTTTTTGCTGTTTGAAGACTGCGGATTTTCAAATTTTTTGTAGTATGTTGTAAGCGTAAAAATGTAGTCAATGAGATTATTTTGGCAGCTGAGACTCATGCGTGAAATGGAAAAACAGCTCCGCTATTTATTGCGGCAGCGATTTGGTTACTCATTGCCATTTACCCTTTCGATTCATTCGAAATAAAGCTCCAAAGCTTCTTGATATCTGTATGGGTAAGTCCGTCCACATTCTGCAGGTTTTGCATTGTTGCTGCTTTCAGGGCGCGGATACTGCCAAAGTAACTGAGCAGCCGCCTGCGTTTGGTGGGACCAATGCCTTCGATCTCATCGAGTTCGCTCTGGAAGGTGCGTTTGCCGCGTCGTTTGCGATGAAATTCAATGGCGAGGCGATGCGCTTCATCTCGAATGCGCTGCAGTAAAAAAAGCATGGGAGAGTGCGGATCGATCAGGATGGGCTCTTTTTTGTGGGGAAGATAGACTTTTTCCCGAGTGAGTCCTTTGTCATGGCGTGCGCTCTCTTTGGTCAAGGCAATCAGATCGACTGAGGCGATGCCGAGTTCTTGAAACACATCTAATGCGCAATTGAGCTGGCCTTTTCCTCCGTCTACAATCAAGAGATCGCAAAAATGACCGTTCTTTTTTTCTTTCGTAAAATGGCGGCGCAGAACTTCGCTCATTGAAGAATAGTCATCGGAAGTTTTAGCCGATTTGATCCGAAAGAGCCGGGTGCGGCTCTTGTCTCGCTCGCCATTGACGAATGTGCACAGACTGGCGACGGGATCCGTTCCGGAAATATTCGACGTGTCGATGCATTCAATACAGCGTGGAAAACGGACGAGCTGCAAACTCTCTTGTAAATCGAGCAGCATTTTCTCTCTGAGCGAGCGCTCATCCTGTTCGCGGCAGAAAAGAGCCTTGGCATTGCGCTCGGCCATTACAATCAGATCGCGCTTTTTCCCCTTCTGCGGGAAGGAGAGCCGGATTTTTTTCTGATGAGACTCAGAAAGAATTTCTGTTAAAGCCTGACTATTGGCAATCGGAAAGGGAAGGAAAATTTCCGGCGGCGGGCTGGGAAGCAAACGATAGTGTTGAAATAAAAATGATTCCATCGCCTCTTCATCATCGGAGGCGATGAGATGAAAACTAAAATGCTCCGATCCGATCACTTTTCCTTCCCGCAGTTGAAGGAGCACGATCAAGATCGCGTCGGTTTGTCGGTAGAGGCCAATCACATCGCAATCTTTTGCAAATGGGTTGTCGACATGTTGTACGCTTGTGACATGTTCGATTTGATGAAGCATTTGGAGAAGTTCGTCGGCCTTTTCGAATTC
>Ga0209777_10007465_pt1 | contig 12135 bp, 16 predicted proteins | sample FrelakmetHBP12HB_FD_187147 | JGI IMG/M metagenome (GOLD analysis project Ga0209777, IMG submission 187147) | Freshwater lake sediment microbial communities from the University of Notre Dame, USA, for methane emissions studies -HBP12 HB (SPAdes)... | ecosystem: Environmental > Aquatic >... | reverse complement strand
CTTCATTCCGCCGAATATTATGATCCTGTTATGCTCCCGTATCCGATAAATACCGCAGGAGCAGAGGACTCCCCATTTATTCTCCCGGATGGGAACACGCTATATTTCTTCTTTACTCCTGATGTGAGAGTAGCGCCTGATAAGCAATTGCTTGACGATGTTACCGGTGTCTGGGTCGCTAATAAGGGAGGAGGTGTGTGGAGCATCCCCCAGAGAGTCTGGTTGCAGGATCCCGGGAAACTCGCCTTGGATGGAGCAGTTTGTGTTCAGGATAATGAGATGTGGTTTGCTTCTGCCAGGGAAGGGTACGCGGGAGTAAATATGTTCACCACCAAATTGGTTGACGGTAAGTGGACGGATTGGACATATTCAGGAGATCGTTTGATGAAGGAGATTCAGATCGGGGAGACGCATCTTCATGGAGACGATTTATATTTTCATTCAGGTCGTTATGGCGGAGAAGGCGGGACTGATATCTGGGTTACAACAAGAAGCGGGAACTCATGGTCTGACCCAATAAATATTGAGGCTGTCAATTCTGCTTCTGATGAGGGGTATCCATTCATATCTTCCGATGGTAATGAGCTGTGGTTCACGAGGACATATATGGGGACACCCGGGATCTTCCGCTCAGTTATGAATGATGGAACCTGGGGCGAACCTGAACTTATAGTATCACAATTCGCCGGCGAGCCTACTCTCGATGATGCCGGTAATTTATACTTCGTTCATCATTATTATGAGGACGGGGTGATGATAGAGGCAGACATATATGTCGCCTATAGAAAATGATGGCATGTTTTTCATAGGGATATGTAGTAGATTAAGCAGAGATGGATGGATAAGATATGAACGAAGAAACAGGGAAACAGAAGTTAGATCCGAAACAGATTCCGCTTATCGACAAGCGTGGTATAAGCCTATATCTCAAGGGGGTGGAGGTCATCGGCTATACTATGAATAGCCTGATGGACTTCTTTGAGAACGGGAGGCTGGGTGGCGAGCCCAAGCACAGCTCCGGCGCGAACAAAAAGCTGTCTCAGCAGGAGGGAATTGCACTGACCAAAGAGACGGCGAGCTACATCTGCTTCGAGATAGTGAAACAGGTGTGGCAGGACAAGGTGGGGGAGTTGTGCGAGGATGACGCGGACAGGGTCCTGCAGATCGTGACTACCTATATGCGGTTCAGCTACGGCCTGGGCAACCTGCAGGAGAAGCTGGATGAGTACGGGGACGGCAGCAATCAGTTCGAAAAGGTGGGGCGTAATATCCGGAAAATCGTACGTGGTGAAACTGAGGATGCGAACGAAGAAAAGGAACTGACCATCCTCTTCACCGGTGTGACGGTGTATATGCTGCACGAGGGACTCAAACACATGTTCGAGCTCTCCGAAAGCCAGATGGTAGGCATCATCGACGATTTCTTTACAAACTACTATCCCAAGTTCGTAAGACGGGTACAACCTGAAAGTTGAGCGAAGGGAGTCGTGTGTCCGTAGCATCGATATATGAGCCGATAAAAGACGGTCTGGAGCTGGTGGAGAAGAGGCTGAAGTCTCTATCCAACGTGGAGTTCCCCTGGGTCTCCGTTCCGCTGAGCTATGTGCTGGAAAGCGGCGGCAAGCGTATAAGGCCGGTGCTGACACTCCTTTCCGGCAAGTTCTACAACTACGATCTGGATAAGCTGGTGACCATGGGGACGGGCATCGAAGTTTTCCATACGGCCTCGCTCGTTCACGACGATGCAGTCGATAAGGCCCTCACGCGCCGAGGGAAGCCGGCGGTGAACCAGGTTTGGGGCGAGGGCATCGCGGTGCTCCTGGGCGATTACCTTTACGCCCTCTCTGCGGAGCTTATATGCAGCCTGGGCGACCTGAGGGTCATGGAGCTTTTCGCCAGGACGCTCACCGAGCTCTCCAGCGGCCAGCTGAGGGAGACATTCGGGACGCGCAACTGGAAGCAGACGCGCCAGGGTTACTACGAACAGATAAACAGCAAGACGGCGTCGCTCTTCGCGGCGTCCACCGGCGGCGGGGCCATACTGAGCGGCGCACCGGAGGAGGCCATCGCGGCGCTGAAGAGCTACGGCCGCAATGTGGGTTTGGCCTTCCAGGTAGTGGACGATATCCTCGATTTCACCGCCGATGCCAAGCAGCTGGGGAAACCGGCCGGCAACGATCTGTTGCAGGGCACCATCACCCTGCCGACGCTTCTGTTCATGGAGCAGCATCCCAAAGATAAAAGCGTTAAGGCCCTGTTCGAGAAGAAGGGCGGGCAGGAGGAAGTGAATTGCATAATCGAGAAGGTGCGCAACTCATCCATTCTAGAAGACTGTTATAAAGTGGCCGAGGATTTCTCCGCCAAAGCCCGCCGCGATATCGAGTGGCTGCCGGATAAGGATTGCCATAAGGTTATGATAGAGCTAGCCGACTACGTTGTGGAAAGACGGAAGTAAGCTATTTCTCCCGCTTCAGCCTGTCCAGCCATGCCGTCGATTTTAAATCACGCTCCAGTATATAGCGGATGTATTGCCGCAGGATTATCTCCAGCTCCTGCATCAGCTCGGCGCTCACCTTCACCTTGCGCGACTTTTCGTAGTCGTTTGATTGCCAGTAGCGCAGCGTCTTCAGCGCGTTGAGCGATATCGGGCGGCATAACAATGCCTTCGTACGGCACTTTGGGCACAGCACGCCGCCGTCGCTGATGCTGAAGTAATTTTCTTTCGGCTCGATCTGCGCTTTGCATCTGAGACATTCGCGTAACTCCGGTTTATAGCCGAGATGTGTGAGGAGGTGCAGCTCGAAATATCGTAAGGCCAGTTCGCCGTCGTCGCTTTCGCTGATGTGTTGCAGTGTTTCGAGGAGAAGTCTATAGACCGGGAAGTTGCCTATGTGTTCCTCCGTGAGCTGGTCGACAAGTTCCACGGCGTAAAGGGCCAGGCTGGTACGCCACAGGTCGTCTCTTAACTGCAGGAAGCCGGAGATGGTCTCTGATTGGCTGATGACATCCAGGTTCTGGCCGCGGGCCAGCATCATCTGGCAGTGGGTGAGGAGTTCAAGGTGGCCGGACAGCTTGCTTTTGGGGCGGCGCGAGCCCTTGGCTATTGCGCTGATTTTGCCCATGTCCGGGGTATAAAGTACAAGTATCTTGTCCGCCTCGCCAAGTATGATGCGCTTAAGGACAATAGCCTCGGTTTTGTAGACCTTTGGCGTTGACATCAGTTCGATTTCAGTAAGACGAGGATCAGAGATTCTTCTGGAGCCAGTTAGATATGAATTCCAATAAGCGCTGGTCGATCCCCTGTTTTAACAGCCGCTTGTAGTTGAATATTGATGGCGGGCCATCGTCCGGCCGCAGAATGTGGGTCAAGTTCGACACAATGTGGTATTCGACCGGACCTTTAGCCAGTTCCGCCACCAGTGCGGCATCCTGAGGGTCTACCTGTATATCCTTATCCCCAGTAATGGCCAGGATAGGGCAACTGACATTGCGCATAGTATATTTCGGATCGTATTCTATATGCTCCCGCAGCCACTTGGCATTGATCTTCTGACCCTTATAGCGGAAGGTATCTTTATCTATGTTCTTAGCTTTTTCAAATATTATCTGTTGCGTTTTGATAGGGTCGTAGCGCAGGATCTTCCATATTATTTTATTTATTAATCTGGCAAGCCCCTTTCCGTTTTCGACATCATCTTTAATCAGTTTAGCCTGATATTTAAGGCCATCTTCCAGTCTTTTGACTTGTACGCCCAGAAGAATAAGCCCCGCTATAGCAGAATAGCTGAGATAGATCTTGGGAGCTATCATCGAACCTTCGCTATGCCCTAATAGAAAGATTTTATCTTTATTGATATTGGTATGCGTGGTGAGGTACCTGTAGGCTGCCATCCCATCCTGTGCAAGATCGTAAAACCCCGCTGCATCAAAGGACCCTCCGCTTTTTCCACAGCCTCTTTTATCATATCTCAAGCTGGCAACTCCTTTTTGCGCCAGATAGTGTGCTATTGTGTTGAAGGCCTCTATCTTCATGTGCGGGGTGTTTTCATCTCTGTCTAACGGGCCGGAACCGTGTATCATCAGCACACAGGGGGAAACTCCGTCCTCCGACGGCAGGCACATAGTTCCCGCGAGTTGGGTATCGCCCGAGCTGAAGGTTATTTTATTTTCTATCATTGCCTTTCCTCAGGATAAGCTTTTAGTCTTCTGACCATGATGAGAACAGGAACAAACGAGCGGGCTTCTAGAGTATCTCCATAAGCTTGATTTCAAAATTCAGGTCTTTGCCGGCAAGCGGGTGATTTGCATCGATCTTCAAACCGTCCTTATAGATTTCTACCACCGTTGCTCTGGTGGCGCCACCGTTTTTCAGAGGTACATTGAATGTGTCGCCGACGTCCGGCTTATAACCTTTCGGATATTCGCGAGACTTGATAGTATCTACCAGCTCATCGCGGTAAGAGCCGTAAGCCTGTTCGGATGGTATATGTATGATCTTGGTTTGATTTACCTTCATGCCGATAAGCGCCTGCTCAAAACCGGGTAATACTTTTCCCGAACCCAGGGTTATTTGCAGGGGATTATTGCCGTGCATCTCTGATGAATCGAAGACCTTGCCGTCATCCAGTGTGCCTACATACAGTACCAGTACAGTATCACCGGCTTTTGCCTTTGCCATTTGGCTCCTTTCTAATTGAAAGATATATTAATTTGCTGAATCATCAATCAGACCGCTCTATTTGGAAGCAGGCACTATCTCCACCAGTGTTATTTCAAAATGAAGGTTCTCGCCGGCCAGTTGGTGAGTGTTAAGAAATGTCACGCTTGTATTTGATACGTTGACGGCTATGGCGGGAACAATTACGCCGTTTGACAGCTGCAATTGATATTGTTGGCCTACTACAGGGGTTTCAAGCTCCGGGTCTAAATCGTATGTTATCTGAACCAGGCCGTACCCGTCCTCAGCTGAAATATTTGTAGTGATGGACTTGCCTTTTGCCAGGCCGATCACAGCTTGTTGGAAGCCAGGGAGTATACCTTGAGCGCCTATGGTAAATTGCAGGGGATCGGGATGACCGAAGGACTCATTGACTGAAGAGTCGAACTCGGTTCCATTGTCTAGTGTACCCGTATATTCCACCTTGACTGTATCGCCTTCCTTGGCAGTCGCGGCGCTGTTGGAGCAGGCACTCAGCACAAAAGTACATGCTATCAATAATGCGCATAATATATATAGAATCTGTTTTGTTGATGTCGTTATTCTCACTGTACCTCCTATGTTCTCATACATCTAGGATGAATCATGTTCAGCTGCTTATATTACTGCTGGTCTGTTTTGTCGCCTTGGTTAGCTCAACCAGGGTTATCTCAAAATTCAGATACAGTCCTGCCATAGGATCCAAGTTCTGCATAGTTACGGTCGGGCCATCAACTGCAGTCACTCGAGCCTTGATAAGCCGTCCGTCCCGTGTAATGCTGTAGGATTGCCCGACAGAGACATTGGCATTAGATGGGAACGCATCAATATTTTCAATAAACTCCGCTTGGCCGTAGCCTTCCTCCGGCGCTACACGGATTTTCTTCGTTTCGTTTACGCTCATGCCGATAACACCTTTTTCGAAGCCAGAGATTGCGCTTTTGTTACCGATGGTGAACTGCCAAGGTTCGCTGCCGTTGATTCCGGCGGAGTCGAACACCGAGCCGTTATCGTAAGACCCGATGTACGCAACCTTAACTGTATCGCCATTCCGCGCCGTGGTTGCCGCATTGGATGGCCATAATCCTATTACTAATCCTGTTATGATTCCGATAACGGCTATTGTTGCAAGGGTAAAGATTTTCCATTTTGGGAATTTTTGCTGAAAGTTCGAAAGCATACCCTTATATTTTTGGAAACGGGTCGGTTTGGATTTACTTTTCTTCTTAGACATTTTTTTATTCCTTATTTACGCAGTATTGTTGACTTATCAATTATTTGCCTTTAAGCCTGGCCTGTACTTCTTCACTTTTTAACTCGCGCAGGGCATCGGATGCTATCCACTTGGCGCTGCGCATACTCATTTTCTGTATCTCCTCAGCGGCCTCGATAGCCTTGCGGTTAAGCTCGGCATTCCGCTTGCCGATTTGCCTTAATGCCCAGTTTACCGCTTTTTGGACATAGTTTCTACTATCGCCGGCCTCTTTCTTGATTATTCCGAGGAACTCCAGGAATTTTTCATCTCTGGCCTTTTTATCGCTGACGGCGAGGCGGGCCATCATAACGAATCCGGCCCTTTTCATGTATTCCTTATCGCTTGCGCTCCACTCGATGGCTTTGCTATAGGCGAATTTGGTATTTTCGAACAGGTTCATGCAGCACTGATCGCAAACGTCCCATGAATCGAAGTCCTTGACCCATGCATCGACCAGTCTCTCTGTTGTCATATCGGGATCGGCTATCATGCCTGCGAGTATGCACGCCTCGTGTATGCCTGAGCCCCACAGCTCTAAAGCCAGCTCGTGGTCTGTGCCGATCTCCTTGGCGATGGATCTCAGGTTTGGGATCGATACGCCGTAGGTGTTATTGGGGTTGATGCCGTATCTGGCCATTCCGGCAACGGCTTTTGGATCGGATAGTTTCTGCAATTTACGTATTATATCGTTATATTGCATATAGAATAGTTGTATATATTATAGGGGTTTGGTTGAAATAGTCTAGGTCAACCCCCTGCTATCCCCCTTGAAAGGGGGAAGTTTAAAGGATAGGAGGCACCCCTAAAATCCCGGCAGGAGAAGCTCTTGCACCTCTTATTCAGCTACCCTCTCCCTCTGCAGGGGGAAAGGGCTAGGGTGAGGGCGAGCGTTACCCTAAGACCCTGGCTGGAGGAATCCCGCACCTCTTTTCAGCAAGCTCATCAAATGTTACTGTCCTTACAGAATCTTTTCTGGTGGTTTGTCTGAATGCCATACGATTTTACGGCACACTGTGCACTTAAACATGTATTGGAACCTTGGCTCAGTCTTGGCCCAGAGGTGCCCCTTGGTTTTTGACAGGCCTACACGGCATCCCAGCACTCCGGGCATGAACCGACTCCATTCTATTTTACCGCACTTGATCCCATCGCTTTCGTTATTACAGAGCCATTGCTGTGATTGGATCGTCCACACATGCCGTCCCGTCTTTCCATCTTTTACACATTCCGGGCTATCCGTAGGTGATGGCTTTACAGCTTCTCTTACTGTTAATTTACACCTTTTACAGTGGTATCTTTTAATTCCTGTGCGCTGCCATTTGTGCCAGCGGTATTTCTCATCCACCTGACCCACAGAACATCCCTTTAACTGCGGGCGGTTGATGGAGATCTCCGCGGCGTCGCAGCCGCCGTTCTTGCATCTCCACAAAAAGTAGCGCTTTTCACCGGCAGACCAGACCGGCGTATGCTCGTTGGTGCCTGACGCCGGGAACCACTGGTGCAGGTGATTGGCAGCCGTATCCGCCGGCGGATATGTCTGAAGCCCCACTGGCGATATCTTCTCGTGAAGGATGTTTTTTATGATTCGCAGTGTTTCCGGGTTCCACATTATGTCGGCGTGCCCGACGCGAGCTGTGTCGAGATAATAATTGCTGGCGCCCTCCATTATCGCTGTGTGGTTTGGTGCTACTACGACATCACCCCGAGTCCAGATGCAGTAAAACTTAACATTGGGGGTACGGTTTGGCAGCGAGTGCAGCCTGCGCATAAAGGGGCTGGCCAATTGGAGCTGTTGATAGCAGGCGACAACACGTCCCATGAACGCATCGAATGTGATATCCCCGATGCCCGGCAATAATACATGGGCTAGCTGCTTTATGGGAACGCTGGTGCCGTGAAGCGGTGGCGCGAGTGCTATTACCCTTGTGATTTTACTTTTTGCCTCTGCGTTGCCGATGTCTTCCCTGAGGTAGAGCAGGGCTACTACGCCGCCCATGCTGTGACAAACGAGATTTATCTCATCGGCCCAGCCCTCGTCTTGCGGTGCCATGCTGTTTGGGAGGGCGTACTCCTCGATCTTTTTGGCTAGGAATTCAGCGTAATAGTAGAAATCCTTGCGCTGGACCATGAACTTGCCCGGCAGGTCTATCGGTTCTACAAGGTAACCTTTATCTTCAAACAGGCGTTTAATGGTATCCGGATTACTTTTTGGCTGGCTCCATACGGCGCCGGTAGCGTCCCAGCCGTGCACGAAAATTGCGACCTTAGGAGCTCGTTTTTTCGTCATACGATTACTGCCCTGATTTTTCAGGTCGGTTACAGTTGATATTTATTCAGTATTAAGCTGGTCCAGTTTAGCGAAAAGCTCGTCGTTTTCAGCTATATCCGACATGGAATTGCCATAGTGCTTGTAACGAATCCGCCCTTTTTTGTCGATTATCAATTGCGCCGGCATGCGGCCCAGTTTGAATATCTTGACCTCCTGCCCGTACAGTTTCGATACGCTGTGCTCCGGATCGGGCAGGCCGATGAACGGCATTTCGTGTTCGTGCCACCAGTCGGCAAATGTTTTCGAGTTTTCCGGTCCTATGGCTATGATCTCTGCGCCTCTCTTGACGAACTCCTGATACTCTTGACGCAACTGCGCCATATGCTTGCGGCAGTACGGTCAAATGAAGCCGCGGTTGAAGATGAGGATGATATTCTTGTTGCCTTTGTAGCCGGAAAGGCTTATCTTCCGGCCTTCGCTGTCGGTGAGTTCGAAGTCGGGGGCGGGGTTGGACTCGATGATTTCGATGTCGCTCATGATGTAACCTCCCTGCCGATTGTATGAAGTTTAGCATGAATCGTGGGAAAGTCAATCGGTCAGGCTAGGCGGCGGATTGCAGCTCTACAGCCATGGGCTCGGCGCTTGCCGGTACACCCCCGGATTTTCTCGCCAGTACTATTTCGACAGGCAACCCAAGCTTCTTTATCTGAACGCTTTTCATCGTCAGGAAGCCGGCCTCCTCCAGATCATCCTGAACGTAGATAGGGCGGCAGTCGATGAGGCCGGGGAACTTACGATGCGTCCACAGGTAGAGTTTGATCATAAATCCGGGCTGCTCTTTCTTGGATAACGACACCACGCATATGCGACCGTCTTTCTTGAGGACCCTGCGGCACTGGCCCAGGACTATGGGTATCTCCGTCGAGTGGAAGAGTTCAAGGGTAAAGCTCATGAAAATGGCATCGAAGAACTCTTCCTTGAACGGAAGCTGCATCGCGTCGCCGCGTTCCAGATGAGCTGCTTCGGTCAGGCCCGCTTTTATCACCCTGTTGTTGGCTATCTGCAGCATCCCGTCCGATATGTCTATGCCATAAACCATGCCGGTGTTGCCTACCGCCCTGGCCAGCGCGACAATGGAGTGCCCTGTCCCGAATCCGATCTCCAGAATAGTCTCTCCGCCCGTTGCCTCAAGCATGCTGAGGCCGGTGTCCCTGAATTTCCTCTCAAATCGATTTGATAACAGGTCGTACCAGCGGCTCATGCGGTTATAGCTTACCCTGGCGATCTCGCTGCGCCCAGTGCCGGGAAATTCACCTTTCATCGGATCCTCCTTGCGATAGAGTTCCGTTCGATGCCAAGTTTATTTTTTGTTAGCCTGTTCCTTCTGGTACTTCTTATACATCGGGCACCATCCGGTGTGCCATCTCCAGATTCGGGAAAGAAGTGAGTCCGGATTCTTCTCCGCCTTCAGACGCATTGAGCAGGTCTCGCATTTAGCTGTCATATCATACCTCCTTATAGTACGCTACCCAGTATAAACAAAACGACCACCGATACCAGTATAAAAGGGCAGATCTTTATCGGTATTATCTTGGTGCGGGCGCCGGTGAGCGCGGTCAGCGCCGCCATCGCGACAAGCATTCCCCCAGAAACCCTGTAAACCAGGAGCGATATAGCGTTCGAATGGTCGTACAGCGCGGTGATGAGTGCCACCAGCAGGCCGATGAAGATGAGCGTGAACCCCTCGGCGAGCCACTCCATGGTGATGATGCGCCTGTTGTCGGCGGAGATGTCGCCGAAACCCTTGACTACGGATTTGGTTGGGGCCAAATGGGCAATGCCCCAGGCGATGGAGACGGCGGAACCGGCGTAGAGCAGAACCTCGTTCGTCATCTAAACCCCCTGATAGTCATCCCTATTCTCCGGTAGGGCGGGTTTAACGAAGTGTAACCCGCCGTTTATTCCATATTGATGGGTTGGAAACCCACCCTACCTCTGCTAGGTAAGAGTGATTAACCTATATCTCTTGCCGGTTCTCAAGGGCGCGGGTCAGCGTGACCTCGTCGGCGTATTCCAGGTCGGCGCCGAAGGGCAGGCCGCGCGCCAGCCTCGTAACCTTGATTTTGAGGGGGCTGATGATCTTCTGCAGGTACATGGCAGTGGCCTCGCCCTCGAGGTTGGGGTTTGTCGCCAGTATAACCTCACGCACTTCGCTCTCCTTGAGCCGGGCGAGCAGCTCGTGCAGCTTCAATTCATCCGGCCCGATGCCGTCGGCGGGGGAGATGACGCCGTGCAATACATGATATAAACCTTTGTAGCCGCCGGTGCGCTCCAGCGGCAGTATATCGAGTGGCTCGGCGACGACGCATATCTTGGTGCGGTCGCGTTTACTGCCGCGGCAGAATACGCAGGGGTCCTGGTCGGTGATGTTCTGGCAGGTGGAACAGAGGATTATCTTATCTTTAATAGCGATGATAGCCTCGGCTAGGGAGCGGGCTTCTTCCTCGGGCATGCGAATGAGATGGTAGGTAAGCCGCTGGGCGGTCTTGGGCCCGATGCCCGGCAGCTTGTGAAATTCATCTATGAGCCGCGAAACGGGCTGCGCGGTTGGCACGTAGTCGAGATCCAATAAAGCCTCCCGTTATCTATGTAAGGCCAGGAATGTTCATGCCGGCGGTAAGCGCATTGAGGCGGCTTCCTGCCATCTCTTGTGATTTCTTGATGGCCTCATTCATGGCTGTCAGCACCAGGTCCTGCAGCATTTCCACATCCCCGGCGGCCTCAGGCGCGATCTTCACCGATCTTATCTGCTGGTGTCCGGTGATGACCACTGTTATAGCTCCCCCGCCGGAGCTGACCTCCAGGGTCTCCTTTTCGAGCTCCTGCTGGGCTTTCTCCATCTTAGCCTGAAGCTGCTGGGCCTGTTTAAGCATCTTTTGCATGTCCATTATTCGTTCTCCTCGTCAACCGGCAGGGCCCCCATCTTGAGAGCCTCATCCAGGAGATAGCTCGCTGCTTTCGGCTGCTTTTCCACTATGATGCAGCGCAGTTTATACGGGTTGCCGAATATCTCCCTGACCTTGGCCTCCACCATGTGGCGGTATTTGGGGTCCTCTATCTTCTCTTTATGAAACTCGTAGTAGAATCCCAGTACGATGGTATCGCCGTCAACGGATACCGGCTCGCAGGCGCTGCGCAGCAGTGCGTCCAGGTTGCCGCGCGATCCCATGCCCTTGGTGGCTTTGACCACCTCGTGCCAGCGTTTGCGCAGTATATCGATATTTATCGGACCGGCGGGCTCCTTTACCGCTGCTGTCGGGGTGGTGGGGGCGGCCGCCACGGGCTCTGTTTTCGATTCTTTCGGTTTGTCAATCTTGACGGGCGATTCCGACAGGGGCGATTGGCCAATCGCCCCTACAGGGGTTACGTCGACAGGCTCAGGGGCGGGCTTGGCCTGCTTGGCTTTGCGCGGAGCTGCCTGAGGCTTTTCCGCTGCGGGCGCGGCGGGCGCAGCCGGCTTCTCCGTCTTAGCTGTCGGCGCCTCGGCTTTCTCGGCAACGGGCGCCGCATGGACGGCACGGTCGTCCCTGGCCCTGACCGTGCATTCGACCAGCGCCAGCTCCATGGGCAGCGATGAGAAACCGTCGGATTGCATCTCCACTTCGCGGAATAATCTGGCAGCTTTCGATAGCTGCAACATGGTGGCCTTTTCCGCCATCTTTCTCATCTCGGCGATGGCCTCCTTTGGCGCATCCACCGCCGTATCGGCACCGCCCTTGAGCAGGATGAGGCTGCGCAGGTACTCCACCAGCTCGCGGCAGAACTGCTTGAGGTCTACCCCGTCCTGGGTGATAGCGTATAACGTATGCAGGCCTGCGGTCAGGTCGCTATTTACTATATGTCCGGCAAGCTCTT
>Ga0209777_10007464_pt1 | contig 12135 bp, 12 predicted proteins | sample FrelakmetHBP12HB_FD_187147 | JGI IMG/M metagenome (GOLD analysis project Ga0209777, IMG submission 187147) | Freshwater lake sediment microbial communities from the University of Notre Dame, USA, for methane emissions studies -HBP12 HB (SPAdes)... | ecosystem: Environmental > Aquatic >... | reverse complement strand
AGCACGACGATCCAGGGCGCGAATGCGCGCGCCGCGGCCGGAAAGAGCGGCAGGCAAAACCGCACCAGCCCGTAGCAGCCCATCTTCAGCATGACGGACGCGAGCATGACGGAACCTGCCGTGGGCGCCTCGACATGGGCATCGGGCAGCCAGGTGTGCAGCGGGAACAACGGGACTTTGATGGCGAATGCGATGAAGAATCCGAGGAAGAGCAGCGGCGCTTCGAAGCGGTCGAACGACAGCCTGCCGCTCGAGAGCATCGCCAGGATGGCCGTGTAGTCGAAAGTCCCCGCGCGCGTGTAAACGTAGATGAGCGCGCCGAGCATCAGCACGGAGCCGGCCATGGTGTAGAGGAAGAACTTCACCGCAGCGTAGATCCTGCGCTCGTGGCCCCAGATGCCGATGAGGAAGTACATCGGCACGAGCGACACTTCCCAGAACACGTAGAACAGAAACATGTCCAGGGAGACGAACACACCGATGAGGCCGAACTCCATCAGAAGGAACAGCGCATAGAACTCTTTCACGCGCCGGTCGATGTGGCGCCAGGAGATGAGCACTCCGACGGGCGTCAGTAGCGTGGTGAGCAGCACGAGCCAGAGGCTGATGCCGTCCAGCCCCGTGTGATAGCGAATCGCCGGAGTGGAGATCCAGGGCAGATCGGTCACGAACTGGAATCCCGCATTGGAGCGAACGAAGCCGGGCAGCAGGGCCAGGGAAGCGCCGAACACGGCGAGCGAAAACACCAGCGCGATTCTGCGAATGGATTCCTCGCGGTCGCGCGGCAGAAGAAGCAGGACGAAGAAGGCTGCGAGCGGCAGGAAGAGGACCGCGTCCAAGAGGGTCATCGCAGCCCTCCCGCGATGCCGAGGGCAAGCAGCGCGCAAATGGACCCCGCCAGCACCCAGGTGGCGTAGCTCCGGATGTTGCCGGACTGCAGCAGCCGCAGGACACCGCCGATGGCGCGCGCGCGGCTGCCGGCGCCGTTCACCGCGGCGTCAATCAGCTCAACGTCCAACCCGCGCCACAGCACCGTGCGCGAGCCCTCCACCACGGGCCGGACGACCACCGCATCGTACAGCTCATCAACCTTGTACTTGGCCGCCACCAGCCGGTAGAAAGCGCCCAGCCGCGCAGCAACAAGATCCGGAAGCGCGGGCCGCCACACATAGAATACCCAGGCCATCGAGACGCCGAAGACGGCCGAGCCCACGGAAGCGAACACCAGCGCCGGGTTGTGCGTCAGCTCCAACTTCGGGAACACCGGCTCCAGCCATTTCGAAACCTCGAGCGCGCCGCCGCCGAGCGAGAGCAGCGCCAGAATGACGAGCGGGAGCGTCATCACCGGCGGCGATTCATGCGGGTGCGCGTCGCCGCGATAGGTTCCGAAGAACGTCAGGAAGATCGCGCGGAACACGTAGAAAGCCGTCATCGCCGCGGTCAGAACCCCGAGCGCGAACAGGATGGGCGAGCGATGGAACGCGCCCAGCAGGATTTCGTCCTTGCTGTAAAAGCCGGAGGTGAACGGCAGCGCCGAGATCGCGGCCGCCGCGGCGAGCATGGCCCAGAAGGTGATGGGAGTCTTCGAGCGCAGGCCGCCCATGCGCCGCATATCCTGCTCGCCCGAGAGCGCGTGGATCACGCTCCCCGCGCCGAGGAAGAGCAGCGCCTTGAAGAACGCGTGCGTCACCAGGTGGAAGATGCCCGCGGCGAAAGCGCCGGTGCCCGCGCCCAGGAACATGTAGCCGAGTTGCGAGACGGTGGAGTAGGCGAACACGCGCTTGATGTCGGTCTGCACCATGCCGATCGAGGCGGCGAAAATGGCCGTCGCCATGCCGATGCCGGCCACGAAGTCCATCGCAATCGGCGCGTGCATGTAAAGCGGCGCGGCACGGCAGACCATGTAAACACCCGCGGTCACCATGGTGGCGGCGTGGATGAGAGCCGAGACCGGAGTAGGCCCCTCCATCGCGTCCGGCAGCCAGACATAGAGCGGCAACTGCGCCGATTTGCCCGCAGCGCCGACGAGCAGCAACAAACCGATGATGGTGAGCGTGCCCCAGCCGGTATCCACCGGCCAGCGCTGAACGGCGGAAAACACCGTACCGAAGTCGAGCGACTTGAAATTGACCACGATAAGGAAGATGGCGAGCGAGAAACCGAAGTCGCCGATACGGTTCACGATGAACGCCTTGTTCGCGGCGTTCGTGGCGCTCTTGCGCAGGAACCAGAAGCCGATGAGCAGGTAGCTGCAGAGGCCCACGCCTTCCCAGCCGACGAAAAGCAGCAGGAAGTTGGCCGCCAGCACCAGCACCAGCATGAAGAACATGAACAGGTTCAGGTAGGCGAAGAAGCGGTAGTAGCCGCCTTCGTGCGCCATGTAGCCGATCGAGTAGATGTGAATCAGCAGGCCCACGCCGGTGACCACGAGCAGCATCACGGCCGAGAGCCGGTCCACCGCGAACGCAAACCCAACGCTGAAGTCGCCCGAGCGGATCCAGTCGAAATAGCGCTCGATGTGCGCCGTCTCGAGTGGCGCGAGCGTGATGACCGTCTTCAGCACCCACGCGAAGGCGGCGAGCACGGCGCCTACGGCAACGGCGCTCACGAGCGCCTTGGGAAACCGGCGTCCGAACAGGCCGTTGATGAGGAACCCGAGAAGGGGAAGCGCCGGAATGAGCCAGACGTGCTGCATGTCAGTCCTTCATCGAAGCCAGGTCGTCCACCTGGAGCGTCGCCCTGTTCTTGAAGACGGTGAGGATGATGGCGAGACCGACGGCGGCTTCGGCGGCCGCCACCACCATGACGAAGAAGGTGAACACCTGCCCATCCACCTGCCTGAGCTGGTAGGAGAACGCGACAAAGCTCAGGTTCACCGCGTTGAGCATCAGCTCGATCGACATGAACATGGTGATCAGGTTGCGGCGGAACAGAAAGCCGGCGACACCAAGCGCGAACAGCACGGCACTCAGGATCAGGTACCAGGAGAGCGGAACGGCCTGCGGCATCAGTCCAACTCCTTATAGGCCAGCACGACCGCGCCGACGATCGCGATCAACACCAGCACCGACGTGATCTCGAAGGGCCACAGATACCGGGTAAAGATCGCCATCCCGAGGTTCTGCACCGTGCCGCCCGTGTAGGTGCCGAACCTCACGCCCGTTGTGTGCGGAAACACGCGCCAGATGACGAAGCTGAGGAGGCCCAACAGCGCGATCATCAGCGGCCCGCCGAGGATCCGCGCCAGGAGCGACCCGCGCGTCTTCCGCTCCGTGCCGGCGTTCAGCAGCATGATGACGAACAGGAACAGCACCATGATGGCGCCCGCGTAGACGATGATCTGCGCCGCTGCGATGAACTGAGCCCCCAGGAGCAGGTACAGCACCGCGAGCGACCCCATGACGCCGATCAGCGACAGAGCGCTCGAAATCGGATGCGTCCGCACGACGACGTTGATGCCACACACTACCGCGAAGACGGCGAAGACCAGGAAGATGACGGGATCCATATCAGCGCACCCCCGGGAAGACAGCCACGAGCAGGCCGGTGAGGAGCAGGTTGGCCGCAGCCACCGGGAACATGAAGCTCCACGCGAAGCGCATCAATTGGTCGTACCGCAAGCGCGGCAGGGTTCCGCGCACCCAGATAAAGGTGAACAGCAGAAACCCGGTCTTTGCCAGGAACCAGAACAGCGGCAATAGCACCATTCGCACGGCAGGGATCAGGAAGACCAGGGCGATGCCGATCAGGATCAGCCCGAAAACCTGCAGGCTCCACCGATCGCGCAGGTGTGCAGGGTTGATGCCGTGGTAGAGAGCGATGAGCCCGAAGAATGCGAACAGCAGGGCCGGGAAGTAGTTCGACCCGTAACGCTCGGGCCAGAGCGGAAGCCAGCCACCGAGGAACAAAGTGGTGGCCATGCAGGTGACCGTGATCATGTTGGCGTATTCGGCCATGAAGAAACCGGCGAACTTCATGGCGCTGTATTCGGTGTGAAATCCGGCTACGAGTTCGCTCTCGGCTTCGGGGAGGTCGAACGGCACGCGGTTGGTCTCGGCGAAAACCGCGATCAGAAACAGGATGAAAGAGATGATCTGCGGGAACGGAAGCCGGAAGACGTTCCACGCCGGGAACACGCCCACGTAGTAATGGTTTTGGCTCTCCACGATCTCGCGCAGGCTCAGGCTGTTCGACAACAGCAGCGCGGAGGCTACCGCCATACCGAGCGGCAGCTCGTAGCTGATCATCTGCGCCGAGCTGCGAAGAGCGCCGAGCAGCGGGTACTTGCTGTTGGACGACCATCCGGCGAGCACCACGCCATAGACAGTCAGCGACGAGATCGCCAGCACAAAAATCACGCCGATGTTGAGGTCGGTGAGCTGCATCGACGTGCGCACTCCCGCCACGTCAATCGTTGGCCCGAACGGGATCACCGCAATCGAAATGAGCGAGAGCGAGATGGCCAGGAAGGGCGCCAGAAGGTAGAAGAATCTGTTGACACCGGGAGGGAGCAGGTCCTCCTTGGTGAGCAGTTTCAGGGCGTCGGCCACAGGCTGAAGGATGCCGTGAGGCCCCACGCGGTAAGGCCCCAGCCGCACCTGGATGTGGGCGATCACCTTGCGCTCGACGAACTGCAGGTAGAGCAGCGTCAGCATCAGAACCGCCACCACCACTACGGCCTTGATGACCGCAAGCAGAAAGAAATTCATTGTGCCGTCAGCTCCCGTCGCCGGGGAGGCCGCGGTGCACGAGACTCACGCAGCCGCCGCGCGCCGGTGTTCAATTATCCCTGGTACAACCCGCCCGGCGCTTCGATCACGGAGTTCAGCGTGTTCGAGTAGCGCCCCAGCGTTCCGGAAGTGTACAGAGTGTCGCAGGCGGACCGGATGAGGTCGGGCCGAACCTCGACACCCGTTCGTTCATTCGAGGGAATGGCCTGGACCGCCCCGCCGGCCGCCAGCACCGGCGCGGACACCGAATAACCCCGCACCGTCCGGGCGATCTCATCGAAAACGTCGTCCGGGCGCCAGGGCCCCAGTGCCTGCAGATCCAGCTTCATCTCGCGAGCAACGAGGCCGAAGATTTCCAGGTCCGGCTTCGGTCCGGCCTTCTGCAGCGCGCGCCGCAGCCGCTGGACTTCGCCGCAGACGTTGGTCACCGTGCCGGCCTTTTCATACGCGGACGCGGCAGGCAGCACCACATCCGCCCGGTGCGCGGTCTCCGTCAGAAACAAATCGTTCACCACGACGAACGCATTGGCCGAAGCAAGGCCGCGCGCGTCCTTGAGCGGGTTGGCGCCCACGACCCAGAGCGCATCCAGGTCCGGTGCTTCCAGCATCTCCGGCATCGTCATACCTGGATCTGCGAGGCGCGTGTAACCCGGCCCGAGGTCCGGCAGCAGGCCCATGTCCAGCGCGCCGCGGGAGTTCGAGTAGTCCACCAGGCAGACGTACTTTACGGGGATGCCCAGGGACTCGCCGAATTCCACAACCTGCGCCACCCTCGAGCCCTTGATCTCGTCGCCGAAAAGAACGACGAGCTCGGGTTCCTTGGAGAGATCCGCCCGGATGTCCTCTAAACCGCGCAGCTCGTCTCCGGGCTCCCGGCCGATGCTGCGGAACGCAATCTTGTCCTCGCGTACGGGGCCGCGCCGCACCACGTAGACGTGCGCCTTGTGATGGCGGTAATTGGCGCGCACCTGGAACGCCAGGAACGGCTGCTGCTGCGAGAGATCGGCAGCCACGATCAGCACGGCTTTGGCCGTGTACAGCTCGGCGGCCGTTGCCAGCTTGCCGGCCTTCCCGGCCAGCGCATCGATGAGCGAAACGACGTCGCCGGTCCGATGGTGGTCGATGTTGTTGGTGCCGAGCGCGGTCCGGGCCACCTTCTGCAGGTAGTAGTTCTCTTCGTTCGTCGTGTGGTTGGAGCCGATAATGCCGAACTTGCCACCGCGGCCCCGGATTTCATCGAAGCGCGCCGCCACCGTCTCGAGCGCTCGCGACCAGGAGACTTCTTCGAATCCGCCGCCGGGCTTGCGGATCAACGGCGAGCAGATCCGGTCCGGGTGCTCGACGAAATCGCACGCGTACCGGCCCTTGAGGCATAGGAACTCGCCGTTGATGCCGGACCGGTCGCGGTTGTTGCCCCTGAGGATTTTGTTGTTGCGCACGCCCAGAGTCGTCTTGCAGCCGTTCGAGCAATGCGTGCAGATGGTGCCGACGTGCTCCATCTCCCACGGCCGCGACCTGTAGCGGTACATGCCGCTGGTGAGCGCGCCCACAGGGCAGATGTCGATGCACATCCCGCACTCGTCGCAGACCAGGTGGTCGCCGGTGTTCGGCGCAATTTCCGAGGTGGCGCCGCGGTTAATGATCCCGAGCGCGCCCACACCCATCCCCTCCGCGCAGATCCGCACGCACCGGAAGCACAGGATGCATCTCGGCCGGTCAAAGTAGACGACGGGAGACCATTGCTCTTCGTCCACGTGCAGCTTGGTTTCAAGGAACCGGCTCTGCCCCGCTCCGTAGCGGAACACCATGTCCTGCAGCTCGCACTCGCCGCCCTGGTCGCACACCGGGCAGTCGAGCGGGTGGTTCGTGAGCAGGAACTCGAGCATTCCCTTGCGCGCCTCAGCTACCTTGGGCGTATCGGTACGCACCACCATGCCCTCGGCGACCGGAAGCGTGCACGCGGTCATGAGCTTCGGAGCCTTTTCGACTTCCACCAGGCACATCCGGCAAGCCGCCTGCAGCGTGAGCCCTTCGTAATAGCAGAAAGCGGGAATCTCGATGCCGTTGCGGCGCGCCGCTTCGATCACCAGCGTGCCCGCGGGCGCCTCGATCGCTTTTCCGTCGATCGTCAATCTGACCGTGTTCGCCATTACGCCATCACCGAACGGTTCACGTGCTCGAACGGGCAGGGCTGCCCGTTGAGGTGCGCTTCGAACTCGTCACGAAATTTCTCTACGAACGCCAGGGTGGGCATTGCCGCCGCGTCGCCGAGCGGGCAGAACGTGCGCCCGAGCATGTTGGCAGCCAGCTCGTGAATCAACGGGATGTCGCTCTCGACGCCGCCGCCTTCATGCACCCGCGCCAGAATCTTGCGCAGCCAGAGCGTGCCCTCGCGGCAAGGGATACACCAGCCGCAGCTCTCGTGCGCATAGAATCGCATGATGCGAAGCGCGGCCTTCACCATGCAGGTGTCCTCGTCCATGACGACGACGCCGCCCGAACCCAGCATGCTCTTGGCCTTGGCCACCGAGTCGAAGTCCATCGGCAGGTCGCACTCATCCGCCTTCAGAACGGGGCATGAGGAACCGCCGGGGATCACCGCCTTGAGCTTCTTCCCGCCGCGCACGCCTCCCGCGACCTCGTCGATCATACGCAGCAGGTTGAAACCCATCGGCAGCTCGTACACGCCGGGCCGGTTCACGTGGCCGCTGATGCAGAACAGGCGCGTGCCGCCGTTTCTCGGCGTGCCGAGTTCCGCGAATGCCGACCCGCCGCCGCGGATGATCGCGGGCACAGCCGCGTAGCTTTCCACGTTGTTCAGCACGGTGGGCGACTGGTACAGCCCCGCGACCGCTGGAAACGGCGGACGAATTCGCGGGATACCGCGCTTCCCTTCAAGAGACTCGAGCAGCGCCGATTCCTCGCCGCACTCGTAGGCGCCCGCGCCCGTGTGCGTGTAGGCGTCGAAATCGAACCCGGAGCCGAGGACATTCGTGCCGAGGTAGCCGCGGCTGTATGCCTCGGCGATCGCCCGGTCCATGATGTCGATCAGGTAGCGGTACTCACCGCGAATGTAGACGTATCCACAGTGCGCATCCACCACCCGCGCCGCGATGAGCATCCCCTCGATCAACTGGTGAGGGTCATACTCCATTAACAGGCGGTCTTTACATGTGCCAGGCTCGCTCTCATCCGCGTTCACCACGATGTACCTGGGCTTCTCCGATGTGCGCGCGACGAAGCTCCATTTCATGCCGGTAGGGAAGCCTGCGCCGCCGCGCCCGCGCAGGTTCGACGCTTTTACCTCGTCCAGGATCTGCTCGGGCGTCATCTCCAAGGCCTTGCGCAGCGCCACGTACCCGTCGGTCGCGAGATACGTGTCGATGGATTGCGAATTCGGCAGGCCGAAGCGCCTGGACAGCACCCTGACCTCGAGCGGGCTGGGTTCGTTGTAGGGCATCGTGATTCTCTGAGCGTCTCCTCCCCGCGGCGCCTCGTCTCTTCAGTGAAGCTTGGACAGCTCATCGATGAGCCGGTCGAGCTTCTCGGGCGTCATGTCGTGGTGAAAATCGTAGTTCACCTGAATAGCTGGGGCCCACGAGCACGCCCCGATGCACTCCACCTCCTCCAGCGAAAACTGACCGTCCGGCGTCACCTCTTTATTGCCGATTCCAAGCTGCTTGCAGGCGTGATCCCAGAGTTCGGCGCCACCCGTGAGCAGGCAACTGATGTTCGTGCAGATCTGGATGTGGTGCTTGCCGAGCGGCTTCCCGTGCAGCATCGAGTAGTAGGTCACCACTTCGTTGACCTGCAGCGGGCTGATGCCGGCGCGCCGCGCCACCTCGTCAACAAGCTCCGGCGTGATCGAACCCACCTCGTCCTGCGCGTAAAGCAGCATGGGGATGACGGCCGACCGCTGTCTCCCGGGCGGGTAGTGCCTCAGCAGTTTCTCGAACTTCGCCTCGAGTTCCGGCGAGAACGTCATCGGTCGATGTCCCCCAGCACGAAATCCGTGGACCCCAGCGCGGCAATTGCGTCCGCAACCAGGCGGCCTTCCACCAGGCACGGCAGTGACTGGAGGTTGCCGAAGCTCGGCCCGTGGATGAACACCCGGTAGGGGTTCGAGGTGCCATCGCTTACCACGTAATAGCCGAGCTCGCCGCGCGGCGATTCAACGGTCTGGTACACCTCGCCCTCGGGCACCCGGAAACCCTCGGTGACGATTTTGAAGTGGTAGATGAGCGACTCCATCTGAGTCTTCATCCGCTCGCGGTCGGGCAGCACCACCTTCGGCGCGTCCGCGGCGTAGGGCCCGGAAGGCATACCTTCAAGCGCCTGCTTGACAATGCGCGCGCTCTGCCGCAGCTCTTCGACGCGCACCTGGTACCGGGCGTACACGTCGCTCGCGGTCTGCGTGGGCACGTCGAAGTCGAACTTCTCGTAGCTCGAGTACGGCTCGTCCTTCCGGATGTCGCACTTCAGCCCGGCGGCCCGGAGCATCGGACCGGTGACGCCGTAGTCGATCAGGTCACCAAGCGGCGCGTAGCCCACGCCCTGCGTGCGGCGCATCCAGATCGGGTTCTTCGTCAGCAGGTCTTCGTATTCATCCACCTTGGCGGGGAACGTATCGATGAACGTGCGCACGGCGTACTGCCAGCCGCGCGGCGGCTCCAGAGCCAGCCCGCCGATGCGGAAGTAGCTCGTCATCATCCGCTGCCCGGAGAACATTTCGAAGATGCGGAGGATGTCTTCGCGCTCGCGGAAGCAATAGAGGAAGACGCTCATCGCGCCCATGTCGAGCGCGTGTGTGCCGAGCCAGACCAGGTGGCTGTTGATGCGCGTCAACTCGCCGAGCATCACCCTCATCCACTGCGCCTGCGGGGGAATCTCCAACTGCAGCAGTCTTTCCACGGCGAGGCAGTAACAGAGATTCTCGATGAGCGGGCAGAGGTAATCGACGCGGTCGGTAAGCACGACGGCCTGCTGCCAGTTCTTCGCCTCACACTCCTTCTCAATCCCGGTGTGCAGGTAGCCGATGTCGCACGCCGCCTTCATGACGGTCTCGCCCTCGAGTTCGAGTATCAGGCGGAGCACACCGTGCGTTGACGGGTGCTGGGGGCCCATGTTGAGGGTCATGCGCCGCGGTGTGGTCTGCGGAGTGTCGGGCGTGAACGGACCTGCCTGAGTGGGATTCACCGGGTCGCTCACTGCTGCCCCTCGCGTTGATACGTGTATCTGTAACCGGCTACCGGATAGTCCTTGCGGAGCGGGTGGCCGGACCAATCCTCGGGCATCATGATCCGCCGCAGGTCCGGGTGATTGCGGAACACGACGCCGAACAGATCGTAGACCTCCCTCTCATACCAGTTTGCCGCTCGCCAGATCCCGGTGACGGAATCGATCTCCGGCTTGCCGCTTTCGAGCGCGCACATCAGCCGCAGCCGCTCGCGGTTCTCGAAGGAGTGAAGCAGGTAAACGACGTGGAAGCGTGGCTCTGCCGGAAACCAATCCACTGCGGTAATGCCCGACAGCCGGAACTGCCGGTTGTCTTTCAGGAAGCGGCAAACAGCGGTAATGCTCGCCGGCACGACGTCCAGGCGCACCTGTCGGTGCACGATTCGGCCGCCGGCGACCGCGTCCGCGTACGCGGCATCCAGCGCCGCCACCGCCGGGTACGCCCTCAGATTGTCTGGGATCATCACTCTCCCAAGAGCCGGCCGCCCGCCACCTCAAGAGGCGGACCGGCCTGCCCTGCCATTCCAGCGCGGGCGGGACTTTCATCTCCTCAACCGGTCAGCGCGGGATTGCTGCTATGTCGATCGCTTCCACAGGCGCCCCGGGCGCCCGAGAGAGCGGCTGCGGATGCTCTTCGATGGACCAGGACAGGGCTCCTTTCTTCCACACATAGAAGAAGCCCGAGAGAATCAGAATCACGAAGACCAGCATTTCGACAAACGCGAACAGCCGTAACTCCCGGTACACCACCGCCCATGGATACAAGAAAACCGTTTCGATGTCGAACAGGATGAAAATCATCGCAACCAGGTAGAACTTGATGCTGAAGCGCTCGCGAGCGGAGCCCTGTGGAGTGATGCCGCATTCGTAAGGTGTGTCTTTTACCCGATTCCGCACACGGTGGCCCAGCAGGGCCGAGGTGGCAAGCATCCCACCCGCAATCACCATCGCGAGAACGACCTGCAGTAAGACAGGAAAGTAAAGTTCCGTGTACGAAGCCGGCATTTTTGCCTCCCGCGCACCCTCCCGCGCGGCACATCCCCGCGGCACACCTCTTACGCGGCCGGGAAGGATCGTGAATCCTTCAAATTCGACTATAATGATGTGCGAAACAGGGTGTCAAATGCCCGTTGCGGGCCTTTCACGCAAGCGGGCTCACACGCCCGCCCCTGGCTTCTCATGCAGATCATCCTTAACGGTGAAAGCCGCGACGTCACGGACGGCCTGACGGTCCGCGCGCTGCTCGAGTCGCTCGGCCTCGAGCCGGAGCGCGTGGCCATCGAGCTCGATGGCTCGATCGTCAGAAAGCCGGAGTGGTCCTCGACGGCGCTGCGGCCCGGCGCCCGTATCGAGGTCGTTCATTTTGTTGGAGGCGGCTGAGTTTCCGCCAGGCGTAAAAAGGGCACAAAAAAACTCGTTGACAGGGCCACCCCAGGAAGTACAATCCTATAGCGAGCGCCTATTTTTCGATTCAGCGAACGGAAGATGTCTGCCATGTTCAAAACAAGGAAGGTTCGTCCTGCTCCAGTGCCCCCCTCCGAGGCGTATTCGTCGAGCGATGTTTCGAAAGTCGCCAACGTGAGCCTGCGCCAGTTGCAGTGGTGGGACGAACGCCACGTGGTCTCTCCCGAGCATCAGGGCCACAAGCGCGTCTACTCGCCCGAGCAGGTGGTGGAGATCACCGTGATCGCCGAACTGCGGCGGAAGGGCTTCTCGCTTCAGAAGATCAGGCGGGTGCTGCGGTATCTGCAGCGCGAAATGGGCAGGCGGCTGAGCGACGTACTCGATCACAACTCGGATCTGCACCTGCTGACGGACGGCCGATCCATTTACCTCGAGAATCAACAGGACCGCATTCTCGACCTTCTCAAGAATGCCCGCCAACCCATGTTCCTGGTTTGCGTGAGCGACCAGGTGAGGCGGCTCAACTCCACACCGAAGAAGCCCGTGCGGGGAGAGTCCGCCACGGTTGTCCGCAAGGCTCGCGCCGTATAGGCAGCTCGCGCCGAGTAGGCGGAAAACAAGGCAGGGTTGCCCGTTAAACCGAAGTTCCATTTCGCATCAGAGACTATCTTGCTGAGCTGACTCGGGAACGCGCAGGATTGGCCTTCCTGTTTCTGGCTACAGTCCCAGGAGTTGGAAGGCGCGGGTCTGCACAGGCGTGGGCTCG
>Ga0209777_10007463_pt1 | contig 12138 bp, 19 predicted proteins | sample FrelakmetHBP12HB_FD_187147 | JGI IMG/M metagenome (GOLD analysis project Ga0209777, IMG submission 187147) | Freshwater lake sediment microbial communities from the University of Notre Dame, USA, for methane emissions studies -HBP12 HB (SPAdes)... | ecosystem: Environmental > Aquatic >... | reverse complement strand
GCAACTCAAGGATCAAAACATCAAGCTTCCCTATCCAGTCAGTTGCCCTGATTGGAAATCAGCACGGGAAGCAATTCAATCGGATGGCTGGGATAGCATCAAGACCATTGTCATCGACACGGCAACAAAGCTTGAAGAGTTGGCGGTGGCGCATACGCTTAAAACCGTGAAGAAAGAAGGCGGCACAATGGCATCCTCAGTCGAGGACTACGGCTATGGCAAAGGCTACAGCTTTGTGTTTGATACGTTCCTGACAATCCTTGGCGACCTTGACCGTCATGTTCGCGCAGGACGTAACGTCATTCTGATTGCCCATGATTGCACCAGCAATGTCCCCAATCCCAATGGTGAAGATTGGATCAGATATGAGCCTCGCCTTCAATCGCCTAACAGCGGAAAGGCATCCATTCGTCATCGTTTGAAAGAATGGTGCGATCATGTTTTGTTCCTTGGCTACGATGTTGCCGTTGATGACGGCAAGGCCAAGGGAAGCGGCACAAGGACACTCTACACCGCAGAACGTCCTACTTTTATGGCAAAGTCACGAACCACCGGAGAGAATTTTGACGTTGTTCTTGGAAATGAAATCTGGAACAGCATCCTTAAGTAAAACCAACCAACCAAAAGAAAGAAAATAGTTATGAGCAAAGTATTACCAGCAGCGGGAACGTATCCCGCAAAGACAAACGGCAAGATGGTCGTCTATGAGACGCAGTCCGGTGCGCTATGTGTTGCCGTTCCGATTGTGTTAACCGGAGCCGATTGGAGCGGCAAGACCACCGTTACAATCGCAAAGAAGGATGGAACGCTCCAGACTCGCTCCATTGACAACATGAAACAGATCTTCGGATGGGACGGAGCTAATCCGTTCGATCTGGAAGATATGGAAACGGCGGAAATTGCCTTTACCATTGTCGGCGAACATGAAACCTACATTCCAGAAGGCAAAACTGAAGAAGTAACAGTATTCAAGATCAAATGGATCAATCCAATTAACTCTGGGGCGCAGATGCCTCAGCCTGTTCAGGATCGTAAGGCGGTGCTATCCAAGTGGGGCAGCAAGTTTAAGGCGATTGCAACACCAGTGGCAAAAGCCCCGGTTAAGAAAGTTGTTCCGGTTGCCGATGAGGATGACGGAGACATCGCTCCTGTTCCGGTTAAGGTGACTCCTGCTCGTCCTGCGGTTAAGGCTCCTCGCGTTTCCAGCGGAGAAGAAATCTGGACTAAGTTGTGCGAGAAATACAATGGATTGCCAGAGGATCAGATTGGGGAGATTTACTACGCTCCACAGGATGAATTGTTCAATGGCCGTAATGACTTGTCACCCACCGAATGGGGCCAGATTGCAGACAAACTTGGCATTTAATTGTTATGGGAAACACATTGAGAATTAACGAAAAATTGGTTCACGACTTTTTGAGGTTCCAAGTAGGCCGATACGAAAAGCGTAAAATGGTCGTTCCTATTTATGATGGGAAAACAGTAGTCTCAAAGAAAACCATTCCTGAAGAGACAACGGTTTGGAGGGTGCTTGGCTTTGGGTCAACCCAAAAGAAAGCAGAGCAGATGGCAGCTAAGTCTAATCGTTAGTTCAATCAGTTGGCGGATCTGATTAAAACCGCCAAACTTACTTTATGAAACTTACAACCACACTAAGCACAACGGAAAGATCTCAGCTAAGATTGCTGGAGAAGAAAATATCAGACAAGCTTGAAACATTTGTTGAAGTTGGAAATGCCTTGATGGAGATTCAAGACAAGAAGCTTTACCGAGAAGGATACAAGACTTTTGAAGAGTATTGCGACAAGGTATGGAGCATTGGCCGTTCTTATGCCTATCGCTTAATTGAAAGCTCCAAGGTGGTGAAGGACTTTCCCAAGGTTAAGTCTGAACGTGCAGCTAGGGAGCTGTCCAAAGTGCCGCCACCCCGCCGCAAACAGATCGTGGATGACATTGAAGGTGAAGTCACCTCATCGGCAATACGAGAGCTTGTGGAGCAACCTAGCGTTATTGCTGATGAGTTTGACATTGAAGTTCCGGTGGAGTGCGTTGACCTGTGGCAGAAAGGCGGGTTTGCAAGGGAATTGCTTGGCCTTGCGTCATCATTAAAAGCTGCGTTGATGAAGGCTCAAGACAATAAAGATCCGTTGTTTGTTGAGGTGGACTTGACCGACAATATTGCCAAGCTGAACCAGATTCAGTTGGATATGAAACGAGCAATTCCTTATGCAGTTTGCCCGGATTGCCAAGGAATTATCGGAAAATGCAACACTTGCAAAGGTCGTGGATTTATCAGCAAGTTCTATTGGGACACGTTTATTCCTGAGGAAAAGAAAGCCTTGAGGAAATGAAATGTATATTTCGACTCCGCCTATCAGAAAGATTGCCAAGCTGGAATCAAATATTGGGGATGCAGCATTGGACCAGAAAGAAGTTCAAGGACAATTTAGCCAAAGATTTCTTGTGCGGATTAAAAGCATTAGAAAGCGGCTTCTCGACGAAGATAACCTCTGCGGGAAATATCACATTGACTTACTCCGATACGCTGGAGTCATACCTAACGACACGCCAGATCAAATCAAAGTTGAAATCAGCCAAAAAAAATCAGGCAAAGGCCAAGCTGAAGAAACTATAATTGAAGTCTATGACTCAAGATCCTAGACAATACGAAAAGAATTGGAAATCAAGACGGAAGGAAGTAACTGAAATAAGGAATCAGTTGCAGCATTTTATGTCCCAAAAGGAAGTTGGGGAACATTTCGGAATATCACAACAAGCGGTGGATCAAATAGAAATAAAAGCATTATGGAAAATCAAAATAAGGATGTTGGAAGCGTGCAAAGAACTGAAGTAATGACTCATCCTGAATTAGTTCAGGCATTGTGCAAAGATGGCAGAACCATCTTGTCTCAGATGACCAGCCGGGATGCTCATCTTATACACATGGCTCTTGGCATATCCGGTGAAGCTGGAGAGCTATTGGATGCAATCAAAAAGAGCGTTATCTATCTTCGTCCGTTGGACATTCCAAACATCATTGAAGAGCTTGGTGATTTGGAATTTTACATGGAAGGATTAAGAGAGAGACTTAACATTACTCGGGAACAAGTTCTTCAGGATAACATTAACAAGCTGACCATACGTTATGGAAAGATGTATTCTGATAAATCGGCAAATGAGAGAAAGGACAAGCAATGAGCACAACAACACCAGAACCAGCAATAGACCAAGCCGTTGCCTCCAGAAAAGAGCGTCTAACTCTCGTTTACAATCTTCGAAACCAAGGGCTGAAATTTAAGGAGATCGGCAAGTGCGTGGGCGTAGGCACTCAAAGGGCAGCGCATCTATACTTGATTTCCAAGGAGTGGATGAACCGCAAACCGCGCTGCACGGACGGCCTGAGCTTGAGGACGTTAAGTTGCCTATATGGTTGCAATATCAACAGCCGCCAAAAAATACTAGAAGCATATCAATCTGGTCTGCTGAAACCGACGAAATACCCGCGAAACTACGGGTGGAAAAGACACAAAGAAGTCGCCAAGTGGCTCGGACTTCCAGAACCGCAAAAAACAGCGACAAGAGCGTATCTGGCGAAAATCTGCCCACATTGTGGGGGCAAGCTCTCTTAACAGATAATGGACAGCACTATTAAAGCCTCCTAAATCGCCAAGAAATTAAAACCATGAACACAACTGAAACACCCTGCATATCATGTGGAACGCCGTGGACCAGTCACAAAGGAATCATATCTCTGTGCGCTAAACACGCAGAACTAAAACGACTCTATGCCGAACTGGTCTTGGAATGCGCGGCGGCGAAGGACAGGAATGTTGCGTATCGGTTGAAGATAGAACAGATGCCACTGGTCTCTGGCGATGCGCACATTGTCAAAAGTGAAAGGGATTGAGATATGAACCACACCGAAGAGCAACTCGAAAAGACTCTGGCAAAAATGCTGTCAGAGCAGATTAGAACGATTATGGAATACATGCCCAATAAGCCAATCTGGAAAAGCTATGTCTGGCACGAAGGCAAATGCTACTTTGTGTCCACGATAGAGCGAGCATTCGAAACCTGCGAAGGATTTATGCGCGGACAAGAAACAATCGTGTGGGCGTATGACTGGGACAAATCCGAACGTGGAGAAATGCTGCACCAAGCCGGAAACATCTGCGACCACAAGCAAATCTGCCACTGCATAATCGCGGAAGGAATGATGCCCGATGAAAACAACGAACGCACGAAACGATTCTGTCGCTAACTCTTTTAAAAAGTTTATGAACTACACCGACAAACAACTCAAACAAGCACTGGCAAAGATGTTGCCAAGCACAGTGTGTTATGGCAACACAAACGGATTCAAACCTAGCAGCCTCTGTCTGGCAAAGATGTTGCCAAGCACAGTGTGTTATGGATCGCCGCAAGGAGCGGACGGACTATACTGGCGACCGCGCTGGAATGGTGCTTTATATCGTAGTGTTCTCGACACCGAACTCCTGCACCTGTGCTACTTGGTGGAAGAGACGCTAAATGAATATAAGTCGGCACATTATGCAGAACTTATGCGTCCAGTAGCTGAGCACTATAAACTGTTGTATCACGCCACATGGCAGAAACGGGTCGTAATGTTGGCAGAGGTGAAAGGGATTGAGATATAAACATACACAACTTAATGGAATTGTTGGGTTGGATCACATTGATTAGATGGATATTTATTGTGTTGTTAGGAGTCATATCATTGTTTAGATAAAAATGAAAGATTGATAAAATGAGCAAAATTATAGATTGTAAGCGGTGCGATGGACTTGGTTATCTTCAATATTCAGATTGTTGCAATGAAATATTATGCGGAACGCACAGGGATATTTGTTCTTTTTGCAAAGAAAATTGCGATAAGGCTGAATGCACTGAATGCGGAGGAATTGGAGAAATAGAAGTTTGGGACAAGCAAGATTACAAAGAAGATCAAGAGATTGATCGTTGGAAGGAGAGAAGTGAAACTTAGAGATTATCAGCGCAAAGCGTCTGATTCTGTTTTTTATGAATGGGAGAATGGAGCCAGATCTACTTTGGTCGTGATGCCTACTGGAACTGGGAAAACTTTATTGTTTTCTGATGTCATCCAAAGAAAACAACCCAAGCGTTCAATGGTGCTGGCTCATCGTGAAGAGCTTATTTGGCAAGCCAGAGATAAGATTGAACGTGTGACCGGGTTGAAAGCTGATGTTGAGATGGGTGAACATAAAGCTGCTCAGGAATGCGGCCTGTTTCATCCCAAATCCAGCGTCATCATTTCAACGATTCAAACTCATGTTGCGGGAGGCGATGGCGGCGGCAGGATGACAAAGTTTGATCCAATGGACTTTGGTTTGCTGGTCATAGACGAAAGTCATCATGCCGTATCTCCCAGCTATAGGAAGGTCATTGATTATTACATGACCAATCCAAACTTGGTTGTGATGGGAGTAACGGCTACACCAGATCGAGGCGATGAATCTGCTTTGGGCCAAGTCTTTGAAACGGTTGCGTTTGATTACGAGGTGATGGATGCAATCAAAGATGGATGGTTGATTCCTATTGAGCAACAGATGGTTTCAGTTGAATCACTAGACTTCAGCGAAGTAAAGACAACGGCTGGAGATCTTAACGGAGCAGACTTGGCGGCAGTGATGGAATCAGAGAAGAATCTGCATGGCGTAGCTTCTTCAACGATTGACATTATTGGCAGCAAAAGAGGAATCGGCTTTGCGGCATCAGTGAATCATGCAAGGGTGCTTTCGGAGATATTCAATCGTCACAAGACTGGAATGTCGGCTTGGGTCTGCGGAAAGACTGATAAAGAGGAAAGGAAAGCAATCATTGCAGACTTTGCATCTGGGAAGATCCAATGGCTATGGAATTGCGGAGTGTTCACAGAAGGATTTGATGATTCCGGTGTTGAAATCATCAGCATGGCAAGGCCAACCAAGTCTAGGGCCTTGTATGCCCAAATGGCGGGTCGAGCCACCCGTCCGCATGAATCCATAGCCAGCCAGCTCAATAGCGTTCCTGCACCCGTCCTGAGGCGAATGATGATCCAGCGTAGCATCAAACCAAGTTGCTGCATCATCGATTTCGTTGGCAATTCAGGAAGGCATAAACTGATGACTACGGCTGACATTCTAGGCGGGAATGTGATTGATGAAGTCAGAGAGTCTGTTATCCGTGAAGCAATTAAGGCTGGAAGGCCGGTGCGGATGGACAAGCAGATTGAGGAAGAGGAAAAGAAGTTTGAGGAAAGAAGGCTTGCGGCTGAGGCGAGAAAGGCTAGGCTTGTGGCCAAGTCCAAATACAAGACTCAAAAGATTGATCCGTTTGACATTCTTTCAATCAAACCAAATCAACCTCGTGGATGGGACGAAGGCAAGCAACTTTCAGAGAAAATGAGAGGATTGCTAAAAAAGGCTGGCTTTGATCCAGATGCTTTGGAATACTCCAAAGCGAAACAGATGGTGGGCATCATCATCGACAGGTGGACAAACAATAAATGCAGCATTAAACAAGCTGCGGTGCTAAAGAAATACGGTTACGATACTGAAATGTCATTTGATCAAGCGAAACAAACGATTGATAATATTTCAGCGGGTGGATGGAAAAAGAAAACAATTTAGCCAGCGAACAACCGGGAAATAGGTTTAGATTAGTTTAACTCACTCATCTTCTTATTATAGCCTATCGCTCGGACTCGCTGGCAACTTTCAATCAAAACTATGATCTGGCCTCATTTTACAAAAGAAAAACCATGTCCATCGTGCGGTCACAATGATTGGACTTGTCGATTTGGTGATGTTGCATACGTCTGTATGCGGGTTGCATCTGAGCATCCATCAAAAGATGGAGGTTGGTATCACTTCTTTGAAGGAAAGAAAATTGAATACATTCCAATGCCAAAGCGGGAAAAGGCTCCTCCAAGGATCAATGCTGCGTCGATGATTGAGCGTTGGTCAAAGGATGAATCTCTTATTTACAAGCATTCCATTGATCTTGGCGTATCAGTTCAATCCTTGATTGACCTATCGGCATCATATTCCTTTGAATACAATGCTTGGGCCTTTCCAATGAGAGACGGGAACAATGAAATCATCGGCATCCGGTTACGGAACAGCGAAGGAAAAAAATGGGCGGTCACTGGTAGCAGATCGGGAATCTTTATTCCTCAGATTCAAATTAAAGGCGAAAGAGTTGCTTATCTTGTCGAGGGGCCAACCGATACCGCTGCGATGCTGACGCTAGGCTTATATGCCATTGGAAGGCCCTCCTGTAATGCCGGTGGCAAAATGATAAAGGAGCATTTGATAAAGTCCAAGATCTTCAAGGTGGTCGTTGTCGCTGACAATGATTCAATGAAGAACGGAAGAAGGGCTGGGAACGAGGGAGCCAAAAAGCTACAGAAAGAGATTGGCTTTTCGTCTGTCATTTGGATGCCTATGTCCCCAATCAAAGATGTTCGTGAGTTTGTCCGCAAAGGAGGAACTAAGCAACTGATTGAATCTGACATAAACTCAAAAGTTTGGCAGAAGTTATGAAGCCAGATCAATACATGAAGTTTTATGGAAAAGACTTCTTTCCAGCAGTTGAAGGATTGCCAGATGGAGTTGCTATGGGATACCTCAGGGCAATCTGGCATTACAGGAGTCATACTCATTGCAAAGGACTTCCCAATGACGAGAAGTATTTGCAACGGATTTGCAGATCTAGTGACTCCGAATGGGCTTATGCCTTTTCAGTCATCTTTGACAACGAACATTTCTTTTGCATGGATGAAAACGGAATGTGGCACCAAAAACGTGCAGAAGAAGATTACAAGGAAGATACGGAAAACTATAACAAAGCAGTTGCTAGGGGAAAAGCAAGTGCATCAAAAAGGATAAACAAATGATCGTAACAGGTGAACAGATTGAATCGTGCATGAGCACGTTGGAATACATTCGGGAGAAATACAAAGCTGAGTTTGAAAGGTCAAAATTAGTCGAGAAAGCAAAGCCAAATCATAAACAGCCTAGGCCAATGTATAAGCGGGTCACTCAGGAAGAATATGATTTAATCATGGAGATGAGTGCCAAAAAGAATATGACGGCTGATTCCATTGCTCAGATTGTAGGTTGCAGCAAGAACATCGTTTATGTTATTGCCGGTGGCCGCCATCCATTGTCAAAGAAGAAGAAATGAAACAACTTTGGAGGGAATACTTTAAGCCTTCACTTATCTCAGCTTCATTTGCCGATCCAGAATTGGCTTGGGGCTGGGTATTTGAGAAAGATGAGTCTGGTGACTACATCAGAGCTGTGATGGCTCTAAAGGTCATTAGAGAGCAAGCATTGATGATTAAGAAGTCGGGCAGAGCAGGAGATTATGGCACGATGGCAATGATCTCTATTTATAACAGGTGCAAGGTGGATTCGGTCGATAAAGCTTCTTCAGCAAAGACCACTCGCTTTACCGCTGGCCCTCCACCTCGCAAATTAAGATAAGCAACGGATGATCTTCTGAACATCTGCTTTTCGTTTTCCATTCACCTTTGTTTCTTTTTTGGTGAATTTAATCCGAATCTCAACATGTCCCAATGAAGAAGGCGGCCTACAAGAATCAACATTGTAGTTCACTTCATTGGGACGAAAGTTTGTTAGGTAAGATCCGCTTCTAATTGCCCAAGTTTCCCTTTGCATTACTTCAAGGCCAGATGATGGATGATTTCTTAAAAACAATCTTGGAGTCGTAGGAACGGCTCCACGTTTGTGATCGTGGCCCATTATTGCAATATCAGCTTCCACTCCTTCAAACATCTGCGCTACCCGGTTTAAACTTCCTCCAATCAATCTTGCTGCTCCCATTCCGTGATGAACAAAGAAATCAATAGGATACCTATCGCTATTTTTTGAAAACTGAAACGTAACCCTAATTAAAGAGCAAACTCCCAAATATTTACAATTTAATTTCTGAGCCAAAAGCTGATCTGAATTTAGCCCTGACAATTTGTTAGATGAAAAATTGTAATAATGATTTCCGTTCACTAAACCAATCAATCGGTCTTTCATGAATTTAATTTCATTGGCAATTAAATCCACTTTAGCTTCTTGCAATAATTCAATGTCTTTGCGGAAGGTATCGTGCATGGCCTTGTTAATGTTTCCAAGGCATTCCCTTTCGCTGGTGGAGGTTGAATCTAAGTAATCTCCCATTCCAAGGAAGTAACAATCTTCTTGTTGCTTCCAATAGGCCAAATCTTCTTTCCACCGTTCATTCGCATGATTGGGAGAGTCGCGGTGAACATCTCCAAAAACAATTATTCTGGATTCTTTTCCGTAAGTCGCTGAAATATTAAATTCATGCGCTGTGAACAGTCCGCTTGTTTTCATATTTAGAATTTGAATTTACCGCTGTTGCTACAGCACACAAATCCCTCGATAAATGTGCAATCGAATGCCAGTCTTTAGGATCTTTCTTAATTTCCTCGTAGATTTGGTTGAGCTTCTTAATTGCCCTAATTTCGTGTTTTTCCATTTTAATCAAGACGTTTGAGTGATAACCCAAAAATCGGAAGCTAAATCTGCATTGTGAACGTAATCGAATGGAAGAGAAAAATATCCGTTTTGTCCCCATTGAAATCCCCAAGAATTTCTTGCAATGTATATCTTAAATTCCATGTCGTAACCAACTAAAAGTATAGCATGACCACCAAGACAATGCTCATTGCTTTTAGGCATTGGAACAATTCCCTTTTCAGCCACCTGAGGCCATTCAAACGAATCATAGATGGTAATGCCAGCAGTCACCGGATTGCCCTGCGCCAAAGCAACCATCAAGTTGTTGGCATCAACAGAATGATACTGCAATGCTTTATCATTTAATGCTTGGTCATAACAACACTGAGGAGGTTTTACATTGAAATCGTTTTCATGATAAGGCCACAAGCTTTCAGGACATACACCAAGATCGGAAACTGACTTGATTCCATCTCGGATCTGCGCCCCTGAATCATTGCCAAGGTCTGTTCCTTCCATCAATCGTTCATTTGCGTAAATAAATAATCTTGAAGGAGTTATAAATTCTTCGCCTTGTTTCTTTCGTTCATAATCAAATGCCGCTGCAATTGCATTGGCAGTGCAAGACCCAATCTGACCCTGATTATAAACCGGAGGCATAAATCCGGTTTCAGTCAAATCCGCTTTATACGGAATGGCTTGCGCTTGAGGCTTAGGGACAAACTTGTAATCCCTAAAATCTGGCCTTTGTTTGATCCACCCGTAACGTGGAGATGTTCGCATAATCAGAACAACGAAATCGATTTAGCGGGAGGGGCTTTGGCTTTAGGAACGATGACTTGAGACTGGGCTGTCGCGTTGGTCGAAAGGCTGACCGCTACATTGCCCCATCCTGCGCTTTCAGACCCGCTTGTAGCAAATGGATTTAGGCTTTGCGAGAACTCGACAGTCGAGAAGCTGGGAGCAGCGTAAAGCGTATTGGTGGACACTGGATTGACAGCAAAAGTGGATGAACCCGCGCCCAAGCAAACTTCAGGCGTGCCGCTGCCGCTGGTCGCTGTGACCTTAATCCCAAAGAATCGCTCAGTAATGAGCGTTTGGTTTGACGGTGATTTATAGACGGTGTTGGTGCATCCGCTAAGAAACGATGCAGCAAACAACCCTCCAATAATTGCCAACGGAATGTTGCCACCTGATTTGGTTTTGTCGTTATCATGTTCCAGATGGCTCAAGATGACGCCATAGGCCATTATGATTAGCCCAATGACGTCTTCTGAGTTAAGGATGGTTGCTGCGGTTGTAAGGCCGTGTGTGGCCAATGCGGTGCCGAGGACTTTTAATCCGGTGCGAATGAGTGAGGCTATTTGTGTTTGGTTCATAAAATTATTCGTGATCTTTAGAATCCCAATCGCGCAAGGCTTTGAAAATGCGGATGATGAGATAAAAGCACGATAGCAGGCCCAACGCGATCTGCAACCATTGACTAAACGGTAAATATTGGCTTCCCACCCCCACCGCTGCGGCTCCTGCCGCCTTGGCATCTTCAACGATTCTATTCATAAATTTGTTATTGGATACTCGTCCTTATTACGGTGAACGTGCCGTCTTGATTGTTTGTAATACTTACGGTTAAAATATTAGTGACCAATACGGGAACAACCGGTCCTTGTTTAGCTGCAAGAAAAGATTGAGCAGACGCAATAATATTTTCAATCTGCGCTTGAGTATACGTATTCGTAACAACATCTGCCCGAACTAATCCGGCGGTGAGTAGTAATGTAAATAGAATTTTCATGTTAATGTTGACTTCCTGCTCTTTTATTGTAGATGCGAATAATTTCGTTTGTTTCCAATGCCCTGTTGTAGATGCGAACATCGTCAATTAACCCCGTCGCTGGATAATAGTTATTGCCCCAAGCACCGGCAGCCAATCCTACTTGTTGAGGCTGACCGCGATTGGCAATTGCCAACATATGCCCATTTGTAAATGTCAATGCAGTCGAATAGGCTGACGAGGAAACGGGCACTGCATTAGTCCAAATGGTTGCCGTGACTCCATCATATCGCGCCGTAACAAATGTCCAACCTTGACCAACTATTGAGTTAGCATAAACTAGATCTAGTCCACCCGAATTAATTAACAACTCTGGCCTGCCCGTGGTTGATGCAAGACGAAATTCAAACGGAGCAAAAGAAGGGGCACCGTATGATGCGGTCACCATCATTGGATAGCTGCCGGCGATATCAAATTGAACCCACGCGCAAATAGTAAAATTTGTTTTGAACAAATTTGTCGGAGAAGCCGTTGATGTGAAGTAATTTGTTTGCGCGGTATAAACAGCTCCGCCAACTATTCCATTTGTTCTAAGATTTGAAGCATTTGTGGTGTATGCAGTAAAGTTGTATCCGCTATAATCTAATATGTTTGTAGTTTTTCCTTCATTACAAGTATACCAGTACACCAATCCATAAGGAGTAACCTCGTTCAAACCAATGGGAGCTACTGCATGAACGTTAAAACAGAATAATAGTAAAAACAAAAATTTCATTGAAAATTTAATGTCTGAACCACGAAGATATTTGTTCCTGCTTGACCGACCACGCAGGAAATTAATGA
>Ga0209777_10007462_pt1 | contig 12139 bp, 9 predicted proteins | sample FrelakmetHBP12HB_FD_187147 | JGI IMG/M metagenome (GOLD analysis project Ga0209777, IMG submission 187147) | Freshwater lake sediment microbial communities from the University of Notre Dame, USA, for methane emissions studies -HBP12 HB (SPAdes)... | ecosystem: Environmental > Aquatic >... | reverse complement strand
TCTGGACCACGAGAATCCCGTCCAGGAAGTGACCGTGCAGGTCGAGTTCGCGTCACCATCGGGCAAGAAGGAATCGGTCCCCGGCTTCTGGGACGGCGGCCGCACGTGGCGCGTGCGGTTCTCGCCCGACGAGGCCGGCCGCTGGACGTGGCGCGCGCGATGCGAAAAAGACGCGGGCCTTGCCGCCGCCGGGGGTGAGTTCACGTGCGTCCCCTGTGCGGGCGACAATCCGCTCCTGAAGCACGGTCCCGTGCGCATTTCTGAGGACCGCCGGCACTTTACCCACGCCGACGGCACGCCCTGGTTCTGGCTCTCCGATACGGCGTGGAACGGCGCCCTGCTTTCGACCGATGCCGAGTGGGAGAAGTACCTGGCCGACCGCGCGGGCAAAGGCTTCACCGCCGTCCAGTTTGTGACCACGCAGTGGCGCACGGCACCCGCCGATGAGGCGGGGCAGGTGGCGTACACCGGCAAAGAGAAGATCGCGATCAACCCGGCCTTCTATCAGCGGATGGACAAGCGGCTGGACGCGCTGAACGCCCACGGCCTCGTGGCCGCGCCGGTCCTGGCGTGGGCCGTCGGCAACGAACTCGACCCCGGCACCGGCCTGCCCGAGGACCAACTCCTGGCGCTGGTGCGCTACCAGGCGGCCCGCTACGGGGCGCACCACGTGGTGTGGATTCTCGCGGGCGACGGCCGCTATGACGGCCAGCGGGCGGAGAAGTGGAAACGCATCGGCCGCGCCGTCTTCGGCGACCATCCGTCGCATCCCGTGACCATGCACATGAACGGCCAGGGGTGGTTCGTTTCGGAGTTCCGCGGGGAGCCGTGGTTCGGTTTCATCGGCTACCAGAGCGGCCACGGCGATTCCGATAAATCGCTGGAATGGCTCGTGCGCGGCCCGCCCGCGGCCGACTGGAAGACCGAACCGCACCATCCGGTCATCAACCTCGAGCCGAACTACGAGGGCCACGTTGCGTACCAGTCGAAGCAGCCGATCACGGCGTACATGGTCCGCCGCGCGGCATGGTGGAGCGTGCTGGTCTCGCCGACGGCGGGGGTGACGTACGGCGCGCATGGCGTCTGGTCGTGGCAGAAGGAGGCTGGCGTGCCGCGCGCCCATGCAAACACCGGCGTCGCCCCGGCGTGGCACGAGGCGATAAGCCTGCCGGGTGCCACGGACATGAAGCGCCTGAAGAGTTTCATCATTTCGGTTGAGTGGTGGCGGTTAAGACCCGCGCCTGAGATACTGGTTGAGCAGCCGGGGGACGCCGACCCGAAGAAGTTCGTTGCTGTGGCGCGGGCCGACGACGGTTCCTTTGCGGTGGCGTATCTGCCGGTGGGCGGGACGATCGAGGTTCGCACCGATTTCCTCAAGGGCCGGGCGGCCGCGCGGTGGTATGATCCTCGTGAGGGCAAATGGAGCGAGGCCGGGGCGGTTGCCTCGGCGACCAGCAAGTTCACCGCGCCTGGCACGGAGGACTGGGTCCTCTGGATTGGCGCCAAGCGCTGAAAGTGAGGGTGATCCTGTGACAAAGATTATTTCCGCCGCGCAAGGCATTATATGTTGCGCTGTCGTGCTGGTTGCAGCCGCGTTGCCTGCCGCAGGCGCTTCCGACGATCCTCTGACGCCGTGGGTCGCGTTCTGGTCGCGCGAGTCGGGGGCGGGGAAGGCGGTCATCGACAAGGAGGCCCTCCACGAGGGCCGGCCCGCGATTCGCATCGAGCATCGCGGCAAGGAGGACTGGAGCCTCGCACAAAAGGCCCGCGTGCCCGTTGAGGCGGGCGATATCTTCGAGATCACCGCCTGGCTCAAGGTCGAGGGCGACGGCCACGCGTCGGTCTCCGCCGTCACGTACGCCAAGGACGGCAAGGTCCTCGACTGGAGCTTCGGCGAGCGGTCGGCCCAGGGGCCGAGCGACTGGCGACAGGTAACCACGCGCCTTTTCATCCCGGCCGGCGTCAAGGAGATCAATCCGCGGCTGATCGGCCACGGGCCCGTTACCGCTTGGCTCGATGCGTATGCCTGCCGCAAGGTGGGCAACGTGCTGGCCATGCGGCCGAAGGACCTGCCGGCGCAGGTCACGGTCTCTAATGCGGCGCTGGAGGTGACGCTGAGCACGGCGGATGCGACGCTCTCGGTCAAGGACAAGCGGACCGGTCAGGCGTGGGCACAGCGGCCGGTGAGGCAGGAGATGCTGGTCAAGTCGGCCAAGGCGGTCGGGCAAGCGATCGAGGCCGAACTGTTTCACGGCCCCTCGGGCCTCGACGTCAAGGCGACCTTCGGCCTCGATGGCGCCCGCCCGGAACTTCTGGTGACACTGGCCGCCGACGGCCCGCTGCCGCGCGCGATGTCTTTCCCGCACCCGTTCGCCACGCAGCCAGGGATGTATCTCGTCGTGCCGATGAACGAGGGCATCTCGTACCCGGTGGACGACGAGTCCATCAAGCCGCTGCGCCTCATCACGTACGGCGGCCACGGCATCTGCATGGAGTTCTGGGGCGCAACCGACGGCTCGCGCGGCCAGATGGCGATCATCGAGACGGGCGACGATGCGGCCATCCGCATCGACCGCGTGGACGGCCGCCTCACGGTCGCCCAGGAGTGGGAGAGCCAGAAGGGTAACTTCGGCTACGCCCGGCGCCTGCGGTACGTCTTCTTCGACGCGGGCGGCCACGTGGCCATGTGCAAGCGATATCGCCAGTATGCCAAGGACACGGGCCTGCTGGTGACGCTTGCCGAGAAGCGCAAGGCGATTCCCGCCGTGGACCTGCTGGTTGGGGCCGTGAACGTCTGGTGCTGGGAGAAGAACGCCCCGCCCGTCGCCCGCGAACTTCAGGCGGCAGGCATCGGGCGCATCCTCTGGAGTAACCAGCAGCCGGCCGAGAACCTCAAGGCGATGAACGAATTGCCGGGCGTCCTGACGAGCCGCTACGACATCTACCAGGACGTGATGGACCCGGCGAAATTCCCGCTACTGCGCGGCGTGCATGCCGACTGGCCCACAGAGGCGTGGCCCAAGGACCTCTGCCTGGGGCCGAGCGGTAACTGGGCGCCCGGCTGGCAGGTCCGCACGAAGGACGGCGAGATGATCCCTTGCGGCGTCCTCTGCGACCGCCAGGCCCCGCCGTACGAGGACAAGCGCATGACCGAGGAGTTGAAGACCCGCCCGTACCGCTGCCGCTTCATCGACACGACCACGGCGTCGCCCTGGCGCGAGTGTTACAGCCCCGATCACCCGATGACGCGCGGCGAGAGCCGCAAGTTCAAGATGGACCTCTTGGGCCTGGTGTCGGGGAAGTTCAAGCTCGTGACGGGCTCCGAGACCGGCCACGATGCCTCCGTGCCGTACGTGCATTACTTCGAGGGGATGCTCAGCCTCGGGCCGTACCGCGTGCACGATGCGGGCCGCGAGATGGCGAAGATCGTGGACGAAGTGCCCGAGCAGATCTCGAAGTTCCAGGTGGGCCACGCCTACCGCCTGCCGCTCTGGGAACTTGTGTACCACGACTGCGTTGTGGCGCAGTGGTACTGGGGCGACTACAACAACAAGCTCCCGGCCGTGTGGGACAAGCGGGACCTCTTCAACGCCCTCTACGGCACGCCGCCGATGTTCATGTTTACCCGCGACCTCTGGCAGAAGAACCGCGATCGGTTCGTGCAAAGCTACAAGGCCACGTGCTCTGTTGCGCGGGCCGTCGGCTACGCCGAGATGACCGACCACAAGTTCCTGACGCCCGACCGCTCGGTCCAGCGGACCGCTTTCGCCAACGGCGTGACGGTGACGGTGAACTTTGGCTCGGCGGCCTTCAAGATGCCCGATGGCGCGGACCTCGCGCCGATGGCCTCGCGCGTGACGGGGATGAAAGAATAGCGCTGCGGCGGTTGGCGAAGTGTTGCGCGGCGGGCAGTCTTGCCCGCCGCGCGGTGGGCAAGACTGCCCACCGCGCTACCCGTTCGGCGGGTGGCATGGTCACGCTTTTGCGTGACCATGTTGCAGTGACGGGCCAGACGCCGTTGGGGCACATGGTCACGCAAAAGCGTGACCATGCCACCCGGCGCTCTACGCTAAACAGATACCACGCAACAGCGTGCCACCCGTCATGTAGCGTGGGTGCATAGCACCCACCCTACATATCTAACGACAGGAAGACCGGCGTCCCGGGCGCGAGGGTCACCGCCACCTTGCCGTCCTTCGGTTGAAGGGTCCGCACGCCGCCCATGAGGTCCGTGAGCGTCGCCGCCCGCGTCGCCGGCACCTCCACGGTCCGCTCTTCGCGCTCGGTCCAGAGGGCGAGAACCGGCCGCCCGCCGCCGTCAGGCCCTTCGTGAGCGCCTTCAGCGGACCGTTCGATCCCTATCTCGTCATGGCGGCGAGGCTTGGGCGCGAGACGCTTGCGGAACTCGCCGCGGCGCACTCCGAATATCTTACGCCAATTTATAGTGTCCCCCGAATTACCGCTCCGCCGCGGGGGAACCGGGCGCGGCCGCAGGCTTGGTGGCCGGGGCCGCCGGTTTCCAGGTTTCCTCGTCGTTGTCCCCAATCTTTCCGAAGGACTGGATAAACCGGTCGCCATCCTTGCGGATCTTTAAGGCCCACTTCTTCGTCGGATCGGGATTCCCGGTGAGTGAGTACTCGATTACTTCACTGTATTCGCCAACGCCGAACGAACACGGCCCGCCGTGGGCCCATCTGACCTTGTGTGTCCAAGTGTCTATGGACATAACCATGAAATGGCTGGGGGTAATCATCTTGAGCCTACGCTCTTGATTGGGATTGCCGGGACCAGCGGGCTTGGCCGGCACCTTTTCCCACGTTCCCACCATGAACTTGGCGGTGGTTTCCGGCTGCGCTTGCGGCGGTGGGGAACCGGGCGCGGCCGCAGGCTTGGAGGCCGGAGCCGCGGGTTTCCAGGTTTCCTCGACGTTGAAGTTCCCAATCCTTCCGGACTGGAAAAACCTGTCGCCATCCTTGCTGATCTTGTAGGTGTGCTTCTGTGCCGGATCGGGCTCCGGAGCCTCGGCGGTTGCGTATTCCAATATTTCACTGTATTCGCCAACGCCGAACGAACACGGCCCGCCGAAGGCGGATTTGACCTTGTGTGTCCAAAGGTCTATGTGCAAAACCATCCAATGGCTGGGGGTAATCATCTTGAGAACACACTCTTGATTGGGTTTGCCGGGATCCGCGGGCTCGGCCTGCACCTTTTCCCACGTTCCCACCATGAATTTGGCCGTGTTTTCCGGCTGCGCTTCCGGCCTTGCGGAAAAACCAAGGGTGAACGCCAAAGAAACTCCAATAAAGACGATGCCAAGCAGCCTCTTCATGTGGTTCTCCTTCCTTTTGCCCTTCCCTTTTGCCCTTGACTGCGCCCCGCCGCCAGCGCGCCACCCTTCGTTGGGCGCGAACGTGACCGCAACATACTCGCTGGTCAGAAGGCCGGCGCCTTCGCCGGCGCCTTCAGGTGCTTGTCGAAGAACTCATCGACCATTTTCATCACTTCCGGGCCGCCGAAGCCGTGCCCCGCGCCCTCGACGGTCTTGAAGGTCACGTCCACCCCTGCCTTCTTGAGGGCCTCCGTCAGGATTTCACTCTGGTGATGCGGCACGAGGGGGTCCTTGTCGCCGTGCATGATGAGAAACGGCGGGTCGTCCTTCGAGACATACGTGATCGGGTTGGCCTTGGCGACCTTCTCCTTGTTCTCCTGGATGGCCCCGCCCACGAGGCGTGACTCGGGCGAGTTGGCCGTATCGTGCTCCATCTTCGCGTCCGGCAGTATGTGGGCTGCCATCTGACAGAAATCGGTCGGGCCGAACCAGTCGCACACGGCCTGCACGCGGCTGGACTGGTCGAGGTTCCCCTCGTCGCCCTCGAGCTGCTTGACGTCGCCGCTCGTGCCTAGGAGGGCCACCAGGTGCCCGCCCGCCGACGAGCCCCACACGCCGATCCGATGCGGGTCGATGTTGTACTCCTTGGCGTGGGCCCGCAGCCAGCGTATGGCGGCCTTGCAGTCGTAAATCTGCGCGGGGAAGATCGCTTCGTTGCTCAGGCGGTAATTGATGCTCGCCACGGCGTAACCGCGCCGGAGTTGAGGCATCGCCGGGCACATGGCCTTGTCGCCGCCCAGCCACGCGCCGCCGTGAATCCACACGATGAGCGGCAGCGGCGCATCGGCCTTTTCGGGCACGAAGAGGTCCAGCAGGAGGCTCTTGTTGCCGACCTTGGCGTACTCGGTGTCCCGCATGGCTTTGACGCCCGTGAGGTCCATCGGCGGGCCTTTTCGTGCCGGGCGGTCGGGCGGCGCCTCGGCGACCGCAAGAGTCGCCAGCACGGCGCATGCGACGAATGCTACAAGGATTGCGTTTCTCATAACAGGCGGCCTCCTTCCACAGGGTTACGAGTGAGCGCGGCGGGTCTCCCGACCCGCCGCGCGAATACGCCCATCAGCGCTATCGGCGCGGTGGGTCAGGGTACGTGTTTAGCGATGTCATTCTGAGGCCCCGTTTGCGGGGCCGAAGAATCTCGCCGCTCGGGCAGCCGAGAGTCTTCGCTCGCTCTCGCTCGCTCAGAATGACAAGTCTTGCTTGGCACGCTAAACACGTACGGGTCAGGAGACCCACCGCGCAGCCCCCACGGCTGGGCAAGCCAGCCGTGCCACACTATGCGCTAGGATTCTTTCTTCAGCGTCTGCGTCGCGCCCGCGGGCGGCTTGATCGTCGGGTCGCCCTTGAGGTACCCGAGGCCGGCGAGGAACTCGTCGGCCTGGCGGACCGTGATCTTGGTCCATGGCGGCTTGTTGAAGAACCCGTGCGGCATGCCGTCGGCCGAGTAAAGTTCCACGCGCGCGCCGACTTCTTTCGCCTTGGCGAGAAACGCCTGGCCTTGCGCAAAAAACCTGTCGGTGGTCCCATAGAAGAGGATACAGGGCGCGCAGTCTTTCTTCAGGTACAGGATGGGCGAAATCTCCTTGGCCGCTTCCTGGTTGGGAGGCAAGGATGCCTTGCCGGCCGCAGTGCCCAGGTTCGTCAGGTCCACGACCGGGTTGAAGAGCACCAGGGCCTCGGGCTTCGACGAGACGGACTTGTCCTCATCCTTGGCATCGAGCCCTTCCACCAGGGCCGTGCATGCGGCGATGTGTCCGCCCGCCGAGCCGCCGGCGGCGATGACTTTCCCAGGGTCGATCCCCAGTTCGCCCGCCTTCTGGCGCAGCCACCGCACGGCGCTCTTGGCGTCCTCGACGCACTCGCGTGGCGTGGTGCCCTGGCGCGACTTGACGCGGTAGTCGGCCCGCGCCGTCACCATGCCGCGCGAGGCCAGGTACGTGGCCTGCGGGTGAAACTGCTCAATCGTTCCGCCGGTCCATCCGCCGCCGAAGAAGAACACGATGACCGGCCGCTTGTCGGAGGCCTTCCAATCGGGCGGCAGGTGGACGAGAATCTTCAGTTCGCCCTGCGGCGTCTTCTTGTAGACGAACTCCTTGACGTTCTCGGCCTGTACGGCAGCCGCGGTGGCCGGACTCGGAGCCGGCGCAACGGCCGCTGGTGCGCCCTTGTCCTCCGCCTGCGGCTTGGCCGCCGCCGGGCCGACATCGACAGTGATCGTTCCCGATTTTGCATGGCCGACCTCGTAGCGGACCTTGTACGAGCCGGGACCGGCGATCATCCGCGACAGGTCGTAGATCGTGCCCGATTTCGCATCGCCAACCTCGTAGCGGACCTTGTACGAGCCGGGCCCGGCGATCATCCGCGACAGGTCGTAGGGCCAGATCCATACCTCGCCAACCTGAAGGGTGCAAAGGCCGTCCCACATGCCCGGCGCCACGTCGTGCGGCACGTCGTTGACAAAAAGATTGCCCGAGAGATACGGGATGATGTTGAGGACCTTGTCGCCGGCGTTCTCGACCAGCAGGGCCAACTTGACCGGCCCGGCAGGCGCGGCCTTCGCCGGCCCCAGCAGGAGTAGGCGCACGCCATCGACCGGCTTGCCCCACGGACCCGTCAGCCGCAGGTATGACATCTCCAGCAGGCTGTCTGCGTAGTTCCGGTCCCCTGAGTCGAGCGCCCATTCGGCCGTGAAATCCTTGACCTTGCACAGTTTCTCGATGTCGGGGATTGCCTTTGCGTATCCCAGCCGCGCGAGCTGCTTGGCATAGTCCGCCTTGCCGCGCTGGTCCTTCACGCTGTTCATTTGCTCGAGGATCTTCGGCGCCGCATCGGTGTAGTGAATCCTCGCCAGCGCCTCCCCGACTGACTGAGAGACCGCTCCGTCGGTGGTCCGGCCGAAGGCCGCCATCAGCGCGGGGCCAGTCTCGGCCTCGCCGATCTTGGCCAGCCCCGTGGCGGCATCCCTCTGGCTGATTGAAGGCGTCGCCGGATCATTCAGTACTTGGGCAAGGACCCGCGCCGCCTCCTTATCTGCGAAATAGCCGAGGGCTCCGATGCACCAATTCTTTGCAAGGCCCTTGCCCTTCAGAGCTCGTTCGGTGAACGCGCCGCGGGCGGGAACGCCGAGTTCCACAAGCGACAGGGCCGCTTCGTCCCGCTCGGCATCGGTCTTGCAGTGTCGGTCCATGAGGTCGCGTGCGATCCGGTCGACCTGGTCCATCCGTCCCTCGAAGATCTTTGTCGCCTCCCACCACCCGCTGTTCACCAGCGACGGCGTCGACATTCCCAGGTTCATGAGGGCCTTGTAGGCCGCCCGATAGGCCTCCGGGTTATACACCTCCAGGATCGCCTTGCACTTCTTATCCACCAGTGTCCCTTCACTGACCGGCCTGTCTGCATTGAACTGCCGGATGCCGATCCAGTCGCGGGCCACCAGAAAGATGTGGAACGTCTTGCCGTCGGCGGCCACGCCCTCGATCAGGTAGCCGGGGCCCGAGTCGCTGAACCATCCGTCGACGGGCGAGTCCGCCGCCGTCCGGGTGATCTTTGTCCCCGGCGGAAGGAGTCCCTGAAGGGCCTTGGCGACCTTCGCCCCTTCCTTCTCTCCGACGCCCGCAGCCGCGCCTGCCGCCGCATCCGGGTTCGCGGGATCCTTGTCGGCGGCCGGCGCGACGGCCCATGGCGGCAGCAGGTTGCCTTCTTGCTTGATGGCCTTGACCTGTGCTGCGGCAGCGGCGGCGGCCTGGGGCGATTCGGCGGCGGCACTCGCCGCGGTCAGAAAGATGCACGCGACAAGCAAGGCGGTCAGCGTCTTCACGGGTTCCCCTTTCGTGAATCGAAGTAATCCGCGAGGGCGTAGACGTTTCGGTTCAGCCGGCTCATGTGCTGCATCAGCGGCGCGTACGGCTCGTAGCGGATGTTCACCAGCCCCTTATTGGAGTCGCGGTTCGACGGGTCGGTCGAGAGGTCCTCGGGGTCGTTGTCCATGTACTTGAACCAGTGCCAGCCCACGATCGTCTTCGATTCCAGAAGCGCCAGCGTGTAGTTCTCGTAGAAGAGGCCGCGGTCGTTCTGCGTCGGGACGATCCAGCCCGCGCCGGTGGAGTTCTTGAGCGGCGTGTCGGCGCCCTTGGTGTACCACTCGGTGATTATCACGGGCCGGCCCGACCAGGCGGTCCAGTTGGCCACCGTCTGCGCATCGGGCGTCCAGACACCGTAGTAGTTGACGGCGATGGCGTCGAGGTACTTGCCCGCGCCGCGGAAGGTGGCGGGGCTGGTCTTTTCGTTGGAGTGCAGCCGCGAGCCGAGGCATATATGGTTCGGGTCGACCTTGCGGATGGCCTTCGTGGTAATCTCGAAGTACTTCTCAAAGACGTAGCCGCGGAACTCGTCGCGGTCTTCATCGGTGATGTCCTTGGCGGAGGCGTCCTTGCCCTTGCGCTTGGCCAGCCACTCCTCGGCGGCCCGGTGGCCGGGCGCCTGGCTGGGCTGCGTGGCGTCGAGCGAGAGGAACTTGTCGAGCAGGTTCTTCATGCCCGGCATCTCGTTGTCCGAGAAGTGGCCGACAAGCCACGGATCGTCCTTCGTGGCCGCGAGGGCCTTGGCGTGCTCGTCGCAGAACGCGGGGAAGTCCGGGTCGAAGACGGGGATGCAGTCGTTGACGTACCCCGTGTGGCCCGGTTGCTGGTGCGTCAGGGCCTTCTTCTTGCCGAAGGTGCTCATGAAGTTCCAGATGAGCGTGTAGGCAACCGGCCGCGGCGTTTCGCGAAGGAGCGGCCCGCTGCTCCATGCCCCTGCGCCGTTGAAGCCGTTGTCCCACAGCAGTTGCGTGGTGGCCGCAGCCCACTTCGCCTGGTCGCCGAATTTCTCTTTGAGCGCCGTCTTCATCGCGGCCGACGAACCGGGGCCGACGGTGGCCACACCCACGTGGATGAAGAGGCCGCCCTCCGGGTCGACCAGCCACCAGCGGTCGCCGACCTTCTTTGCATGGAAGAACCCGGTTGCGTCGGCCTTGCGGTCGAGGCGGCCGCCGTATTTCGAGAGGGAGACCTTCGCCGCATCCGGCTTGAAGTCCGGTAGCTGGTCGATAGTGCGCGTGGGATACTCTTTCCATTGCGACTCGGGCTTGGACTTCGCCTTGACGATGAGCGGCGCATTCTCCGCGACGGCCGCGCAGGCGAAGAGCAGGGCCGCTCCGGCGAGACAGAGCAAGACTGCTGTACGGGCGTTAAGCGACATGAGCCGGACCTCCGCAGTGCGCTCGCTACTTCTTCTTCGGGGCCTTCTCGGCCTTCTCGGCGGCCGGCGCGGGTGCAGCCGCCGGGGCCGGCGCCACGCCGAGGACCTTCAGCATTTGCTCGGCCACGAAAGCGTTGCCTTGCTTGTTCAGGTGCACGCCGTCGCCCGTCAGGATGCCCTTGGGCTGGTTGTCCTTGTTGTTGGCCTTCTCGTAATCGATGAACGCCTTACGGAGGTCCAGCAACTCCACGGCGCAGGCATTGGCCACGCTTCGGCTGATCGCGGAATACTCTTCAAGCATGGCGTCGCGCTCGTTGGAGCCGTCGTTCTTCTCGCCGATGGTGCTGGGGGTGCAGAGGATGACGCGGGCTCCGGCGGCCTTGATCTTGCCGATGATCTCCTTCAGGCCCGCCTCGAACTTATCTTTCGGCGTGCCGCCGGCCATGCTGCCGTCGGGCTGCTTCTTCCAGTGCCAGACGTCATTGATGCCGATGTAAATGAAAACGATGGTGGGCTTCTTGTCGAGGACGTCTTTCTCCAGCCGCGCCTGCAAGTTGGGCACCTTGTTGCCGCTGATGCCGGCGCCGATGGTCTCAACGCCCAGGTCCTTGGCGTTGGCATCGAGGGCGGCCTTGATGAGCGTGATGTAGCCGCTGGCGCCCACACCTCCGGCCGTGATGGAATCGCCGAGGAACACGATGCGGTCGCCCTTCTTCAGGGCTGGTGCGGCCGAGTCGGCAGCTAAAACGGTTCCGCTGACTACGGCCAGCAGTGCGACAACAACAGCGGCAGTGCGAATCCTCATGACTTCCATCTCCTTCTGTTTGTGCGGCTGCCGCGGTGCAGCGCCCACAGCGCTGCAAATTTTCTGGCCGCAGGCAACGGGGGCAGATATTCTTCACCCGTCATAATCTCGCCGATAGCGCGGCGATGCAAGGATTTAGTGCGGTGGAGGGCAAACGATGACCAGTGCCGAGCGAATGCTGAGGGCCTTCCTGCGAGTCGGCGGCACGGTCTGCGCCCTGGCAACTGTTGCGGTGTTCATGCCGCGCCAGTGGATGGCCGTGTGCCACGAGCGCCTGGGCCTCGGGACGCTGCCCGACGCTCCGATCGTCGAGTACCTGGCGCGGTCGACTTCGATGTTCTACGCGATTCTGGGCATCGTCCTGTGGCTCCTTTCGCGCGACGTGCGGCGGTTCGGCGGCAGCATCACCGCCGCCGGTGCGGTCACGATTGCCGGCGGAGCGGTCCTCCTGACCATCGATTTGCGGTCCGGCCTGCCGCAATGGTGGATCGCGATGGAGGGTCCGTTCGTCATCGGCATCGGCGCGGTGATGCTGATCCTTGCAGTGAGGGCGCGGCGGTCGGCGCAGGACGCAGCCCAACGCCAGGCATAAGCCATCGAGCCCCGACCGTAAGGCCGGTATGTGTTTAACTCCCTTTGCGGAAGCCGCAACAACGGATGTGGCACGGCCGGCTTGTCCGGCCGTGGGGAGGGCGGGCGCGTTATCCCAC
>Ga0209777_10007461_pt1 | contig 12140 bp, 7 predicted proteins | sample FrelakmetHBP12HB_FD_187147 | JGI IMG/M metagenome (GOLD analysis project Ga0209777, IMG submission 187147) | Freshwater lake sediment microbial communities from the University of Notre Dame, USA, for methane emissions studies -HBP12 HB (SPAdes)... | ecosystem: Environmental > Aquatic >... | reverse complement strand
ACTGGCTGAAAGACCACGGCGCGCAACTCCAGGCTCAGTTTGTCCTCGGGCCACTTCTCGGCCGGTCGGACCTGGGAGACCAGGCAAAACCCGCCACAGGGGCTGCCATGAACTGGCTGAAAGACCACGGCGCGCAACTCCAGGCTCAGTTTGTCCTCGGGCCACTTCTCGGCCGGTCGGACCTGGGAGACCAGGCAAAACCCGCCACAGATGGCGCTCTAGCCTGGCTGGAAGAGCATGGCGCGCAACTCGAGGCTTTTTTTGTCCTCGGGCCACTTCTCGGCCGGTCGGACCTGGGAGACCAGGCAAAACCCGCCACAGATGGCGCCCTAGCCTGGCTGGAAGAGCATGGCGCGCAACTCGAGGCTTTTTTTGTCCTCGACCCACTTGTTGCCCGCTCGGACCTGGGAGACCAGACGAAGTCAGCCATCGATGTGGCCATGAATTGGCTCGAAGATCACTTACTGACCGAGGGCGCTGAGTTCGTCCTGAACAAACTGCTGGGCAGGAGTCATTTATCTGAGGACCAGAGAGAACGGTGCGTCACACTCGCCCTTAGGAGATTGGATAAGGTGATCGAAACGACTGAGGCGAGCTTTCTTTTGCGTTCATGTCTGAACGAGCGTATACCGTTAAGGGAACAACGGAAGCTGGCGGTGGAGTGTGCCCTGAGATGGCTTCGTTTCAACGCCCATGCGGATCAAATCGATTTCGTTTTCAAGCGGTTGCTCCGAGACGCCGATCTCGAGGACAGGATCTGGCGTGAAGTCGCTGACCATGCTCTTGCATGGTTGAAGAGGACCTCCCTGGCCCCAGATCGGGACCACGCTTTGAACTCACTGCTCATGCGTCCTATGCTGTTGACGCCTTAAGAAAGAGCCTTTCTTCGGGAAGATTCCCACAGATGGCTCGAGGGTTTTCCCAACGTGCCGAGCAGAGAACGTCTGGTATTCAACCTCAAACGTCTCAGTCAATTCGGGGACACCGACAATACTTCTCCTGAGATCACCGCCAGCTTGGAAGGTAAATCGTTTACTTCCGTTTCTGACTCTCTGCGGGGACATGTCCAAACAGGATCGGTTCCTGATATGGCGCAACTTCACGAGGGTCTTAAGATATCCCAAACTCTCCTCGACCGTGGTAGACCTGGCGTCGCTGCATACTACCTTGCATCACTGCTGCCACTTGCGGTTCTCAAGGGTGACTCGACGTTCACTGACCAGGTGAATGGGGCCGTACGCGTGCTTCTCATGCATCCAAGCCTGACGGAGAGGCAACAGAAAGGGTTTTCATGGGCTGTATATCACCTTCTGGACGGAGGTGCGTTCCCCAATAAGGAGGAGGCGGAAAGACTGCTTCTGTCCCTTGATATCCGTCGCCCGCATGGCATGTAGTTGCAGTCGGGAAACGTTGGATGCTCTAGCCCGAGTTGCATCTTTTCCACCGTCTTGGAACTGAAGTTCTGGGCTCTGGCTTCCACTATGTAGTGGCCGAGCTGGGTGTTCAGGCTTTTCTGCTCCACTTTTTTCCTTTGATAATCCTGCGGGAGGTGCCCTGTTTGTGCTTGATGGTGGAGCTGGGGAGACTCGAACTCCCGACCTCCTCCGTGCAAGGGAGGCGCTCTCCCAACTAAGCTACAGCCCCACATCAGCGACCAAGAAGGGCAACTTAGGCCGCATCCTGGTTTCTCAACAGAGATTCGCTTTCTGGATTTTAGCATTGCTAACCTGACGGGTCAACGCGCTTCCGAACCCAATCAGTTGACAGGCAAGCTCGTCTGTCCTTGAATTCAGCAGGGCTGTGAGTGATATACTTAGGCGAAGGTTTACAAATAGACTTCGCTCGAGGTACGACAGGCTGTGGACGGACAGGACGATATAAAGCAAAGGGTCGAGAAACTCCGGGCCTTAATTAACTACCATAATCATCGCTACTATGTGCTGGACAGCCCAGAGATAAGCGACGCTGAATATGACGAGTTTATGCATCAACTCGTGCAAATCGAGGCTGAGCATCCGGAGCTGGTTACTTCCGATTCGCCAACACAGCGGATAGGCGCAGCTCCGGTAGAAGCATTTGGGGTGGTGGAGCATCGCCTGCCTCTGTTGAGTCTGGGCAATGCCTTTTCCCACGAAGAATTGCTGGCATGGCACAAGAGGATATTGAACCTCACAGAAGGCCAGGATTTAGAATTTGTTTGCGAAATCAAGATGGATGGGCTGGCGATAGCTCTGACCTATGTTGACGGAAGACTCGTCACCGGAGCTACCCGCGGCGATGGCTACCGCGGTGAGGATGTGACTCAAAACCTGAGAACCATCAAGAGCATCCCGCTCTCCGTTCCCAGAGATGCCCCACCCAGGTTCGAGGTGAGGGGGGAGGTGTATTTCCCTAAGGCAGGTTTCAAGAAGTTGAATGAGGAAAGAGCCAGGGAAGGACTGCCTCTCTTCGCTAACCCCAGGAACGCCGGTGCCGGTTCGGTGCGCCAGCTTGATCCCCGCATCACAGCACAACGTCCACTCGATATCTATGTCTATGCACTGGGATATGCCGAAGGCAAGAGTGTGCCTGATACCCATTGGGAACGAATGGAGTACCTGAAATACCTGGGGTTCAAGGTGAATCCTCACAACAGGCTGTGCAGGAGCATGGAGCAGGTAGAAGCATATCATCGGGAGTGGCAGGAGAAAAGGGAGAGCCTGCCCTATGATGCCGATGGTATTGTGGCCAAAGTGAACTCGATTGAGATGCAGGACAGGCTCGGTTTTGCAGCACACGAGCCAAGATGGTCCATAGCCTACAAGTTCCGTGCCACCCAGGCTACTACAGTTCTGGAAGACATCGGTATCAATGTGGGCAGGACAGGCAGCCTCAATCCTTATGCAATCTTGAAGCCCATTTCTGTAGGCGGTGTGACCATAAGCCGTGCGGCATTGCACAACGAAGACGACATCAGGCGTAAGGATATCCGGATCGGAGACACAGTGATCATTCAGCGTGCCGGTGACGTTATCCCTGAGATTGTCGGGCCTGTCGTCAGCAAGCGCACGGGGAACGAGAAGATATTCTCCATGCCGTCCCGCTGCCCTGCATGTGGGGCTGAAGTGATAAGGTTTGAGGATGAGGCCATGCACCGCTGCACCAACGCTGCCTGCCCCGCTCAGGCCCTGGAGAGATTGAAGCACTTTGTCAGCCGGGGTGCTATGGATATTGAGGGGGTGGGGGAAAGGCTGTGCACTGTCCTATTTCAAAGCGGGCTGGTAAAGGACGTGGCTGATATCTACAGTCTTACTCAAGAGCAACTGCTGGGGCTGGAGCGGATGGGTGAGAAAAGCGTCTCCCATATACTGGACTCAATTGAGAAGAGCAAGAGCCGGTCTCTGGCGCAGGTCCTCTTTGCCCTGGGCATACCTCAGGTGGGTTCAGAGACTGCCACGCTCCTGGCATCCAGATTCAGGAACCTTGATGAATTAGGCAAAGCTGAAGAGGAAGAACTGCGCAGTATTCCATCCATCGGTCCCAAAATAGCTGAGAGCATCGCGGCTTTCTTCAGACAGGAAGATAACAGGCGCATAATCGAGAAACTGAGGAAGGCGGGAGTCGAGCCTAAGGGAGAGACACCCGCAAAGCTCAGCGGGATGCCACTGGCCGGGAAGGAGTTTGTGCTCACCGGAACGTTGGAATCGATGACCCGTCAAGAGGCGGAAGCCCGAATCAAAGCACTGGGCGGCGCAACAGGCTCGAGTGTTACCAAGAAAACGACTTATGTAGTAGCAGGCGCTGATCCGGGTTCCAAACTGGATAAAGCCAGGAAGCTGGGTATCGCGGTGCTTTCCGAAGAAGAGTTTCTGAAGATGACAAACAGGGCGTCTCAGGCATAAACTGAGTCCATGAAGCTGATCATCGGTTTAGGCAATCCGGGGAAGGAATATTCCCGCAACCGCCATAATGTGGGGTTCCGCTGTATCAATCATCTGGCAAAAGCGCATGGCATCTCTCTGGGACAGCGGAATTGTCAGGCCCAACACGGTATGGGGCAAATAGCGGGTGTAAAGGCGGTTCTGGCTAAGCCGCGGACCTTCATGAACCTGAGCGGCAGTTCTGTGAAGCTGCTGCTACATAGATTCAAAGCCACGCCTGCTGATATAGTGGTTATTCACGATGATCTTGATCTGCCGGTCGGCAAAGTCCGCCTTTATTCCAATGGAGGGACAGGAGGACACAAAGGAATAGCGTCTGTTATCGCCGCATTGGGAAGCCGGGACTTCGTTCGAATCCGGATAGGCATAGGCCGTCCTGCGACAGATACCGATGCTGTCGATTATGTACTCGGCGATTTCAGCCCCGCAGAATTGCCTGCGATTGAGGAGGCAATTGCCAGGGTGGGCGAAGCTGTACCCTACCTGTTGACGGAGGGATTGGCAGCAGCTATGAATAAGTACAACTAGTCCGCCTTTGGAGTGCTACCGCAGGGCAGGCCTGGCAAGATTCCTACCGGACCTCTCCATCAGAGGCCGCAAATACTGACCGGTGCTGCATCCGTCATTCCGGGCTATCTCCTCAGGTGTTCCTGTGGCTACTATGTAGCCACCCTTTTCACCAGCCCCGGGGCCGAGGTCAATGATATGATCGGCGTTCTTGATTACATCCAGATGGTGTTCGATAATGATCACCGTATTGCCGCCTTCCACCAGCCTTTGCAGCACGGCTAACAGGGCAGCCACGTCATGAAAAGAAAGACCGGTGGTAGGTTCATCCAGAATGTAGAGGGTCCTCCCTGTAGACCTTCTGGAGAGCTCAGAGGCTAGCTTTACCCGCTGAGCTTCCCCGCCGGACAGTGTGGTGGCCGGCTGGCCAATCCTCATATAACCGAGGCCTACATCGTAGAGCGTCTGCAATTTAGGCTTCACCCGGGGGAAATGGTCAAAGAATCCCAGGGCTTCCTCAACACTCATATCCAGTACGTCGGCGATACTCTTGCCCTTAAAATGGATCTCCAGGGCCTCGCGATTGTAGCGCTTTCCTTTACATAACTCACAGGCTACAGTGACATTGGGAAGGAACTGCATTTCGATCTGAGTGTAGCCCTGCCCCTGGCAAGCCTCACAGCGCCCTCCTTTGACATTGAAAGAGAAGCGACCCGGGGTGTATCCCCGCATCCTTGCTTCAGGAACTTGAGCGAACAGTTCCCGAATAGCCGTGAAGGTGGTGGTATAGGTGGCCGCGTTGCTTCTCGGAGTCCGCCCGATGGGGGACTGGTCGATATCGATTACTTTGTCAATCTGCTCTAACCCGAGGATTTCATCGCATTCACCCGGCCTGTCCTTGGCTCTGTAGAATATCTGAGCCAGCCTCTTGTAGAGTATCTCTTCAATAAGCGTGCTCTTGCCGCTGCCTGATACGCCGGTAATACAAACGAGCATTCCCAGAGGGATATGCACATCAATATTCTTCAGGTTATTATGCCGCGCTCCTTTGATAACCAGTTCTTTCCCCGACCCGCTGCGGCGTTTGAGGGGAAGGGGTATCTCTTTCTTCCCGCTGAGATATTGACCGGTTATAGAGCCAGGACAGGACATGATGTCTGCTATCGTCCCGGTGGCAACAACTTCTCCACCATGCTCACCGGCACCAGGCCCCATGTCGATGATGTAGTCGGAAGCCAGCATCATGGCCTCATCGTGCTCGACTGTGATCACAGTATTCCCCAGGTCCCGCAGACGTTCCAATGTGGTGATCAAGCGGTGGTTATCGGCAGCATGCAGGCCCACCGTAGGCTCATCACAGATGTAGAGCACCCCCACGAGCCCGCTCCCTATCTGAGTAGCCAAACGAATCCGTTGGGACTCGCCTCCGCTGAGGGTAGCCGAGGGTCGATCCAACGTGAGATAGTCCAAACCTATATCTATGAGAAAGCCCAGGCGCGCTCGAATCTCCTTCAGTATTTGATGCGCAATGGTGAACTCCCGGGGACTTAGCTTGGGAGAACCGGCTTTGTCATCACCGATGGACCGTATCCACTCAAGGGCTTCGGCAATAGACATGGAGGTCACATCGATGATGTTCTTTCCATCGATGGTTACGCCCAGCGACTCCGGTTTGAGCCGCTTCCCCTGGCATGTAGGGCAAGGGTAGGAAGTCATGTAGCGCTCGATCTCGGTGCGGATATAGTCGGATTCCGTCTCCCTGTAACGGCGCTCCAGATTAGGGATGACCCCCTCGAAGCTCGTGTAATAGTCAGTGGCCCTCCAGTAGCGGTCTCTGCGCACAGTCTTCAATCCGTCCTCATTGCCGTAGAGGATAATATTCAGTTGCTCCTGTGAGAGTTCTTCGACCGGTATGTGAGTGGAGAGACCATAGCGCCGGGCTACTGTCTCTACCATATCTTCATACCAGCTGCTCATGGCACCTGCCCGTGCCCAGGGCCGGATAGCGCCCTCAGCCAGACTAAAATTCTTGTCCGGGATGACCAGTTCAGGATCGATTTCCAGCTTATGGCCCAAACCGGTACAGTCAGGACAGGCCCCATGGGGACTGTTGAAGCTGAAAGTCCTGGGGGCAATCTCCCCCACGCTGATCCCACAATGAACACAGGCAAAGTGCTCGGAAAACAGCAGTTCGTCTCCATCAGCTATAGAGATAAGCACCACTCCGGCACCTAACTTCAGAGCGGTTTCCACCGAATCGGCAACGCGGCTGGCATCCGTGGCCTCTTCAATAATCAAACGATCGATCACAGCCTCAATCAGATGCTTCTTGTTTTTGTCGAGCTGGAATTCCTCAGACAGGTCATACAGGCGCCCATCGACTCTTACCCGTACATAGCCTGCCTTCCGCAAATCCTCAAAAATTGCCTGGTGCTCGCCTTTGCGGTCCCTCACCAGGGGGGCCATAATCATGATGCGGCTGCTCCGGGGCAGGGCCAGAATCGAGTCGACGATCTGCTGTACCGTCTGCTGGGAGATTTCGCGTCCGCATTTGGGGCAGTGGGGATGACCGACGCGGGCAAACAGCAGCCTGAGGTAGTCATAGATTTCGGTTACTGTCCCAACTATGGAGCGCGGGTTGCGCGATGGGCCTCTCTGGTCGATGGATATGGCAGGCGAAAGGCCATCGATATAATCCACGTCCGGTTTTTCCATCTGTCCCAGGAACTGGCGTGCGTAGGCAGAAAGTGATTCCACATACTTGCGCTGCCCTTCGGCATAGATGGTGTCAAAGGCCAGGGAACTCTTGCCTGAACCTGATACCCCTGTGATTACCACCAGCTTATCACGTGGTATAACCACATCGATATTCTTCAGGTTATGCTCCCGGGCTCCCTTGACCAGAATAGAATCTGTCGACATCGCTCTTAGTTAATTGTAACACTGCTGGAAGGATCCACCGATTCAGGGCGGGTATATATGGTCTTGAGAAAGAAGAAAGCCTTCTGGCAGCGACATATTTTCCCAGGGAGTTGCCCCCTCAGTATCGTCTGCGCTGAGGCGTTTCACTTCCGTGTTCGGGATGGGAACGGGTGGGTCCACCTCGCTCAAGCCACCAGAAAGCAAAAAATATTGTAACACATTCCTTGTGGGCAATCAAATTGCATGTACAAATTAAATCGCCGCAGGGCATCAAACCTGAAATGCTATGGGCGAATCCATTATCGAACTTGATTTATGGTAATCTAGACAAGATATTATCGTGCAATTACTTCGAGATGCGAGGGGAGGCAAGCAATGCCGGTAGATGTCAACTTGATGGTTGGTGGCGAGGCAGGACAGGGGGTACAAGCTGCGGGCTACGTCATGGCCAAAGCTTTGGCCCGCGGCGGCTACTATATCTTTGCCGATCAGGACTATGAGTCCAGGGTAAGAGGAGGACACAACTTTTTCCGGATCAGGGCAGCAGACAGAGAGATAGGGGCTATTTCTGAGGCACTGGATGTGCTGGTGGCCTTCAACGGAGAGAGCGTCGACTTACACAAGAAGGAGTTAGCCGATAAGGGCGTCGTGGTTTTTGACAAGGACAAGGTGAAAAATATCGATGGCAGCATAAATCACTTCGGGGTGCCTCTGGAACAGCTGGCAGAGGATGCTGCTAAGAACAAGATTATGTCCAACGTAGTGGCTCTGGGAGTAACCATGTCTTTGTTGGACTATGATCTCGATTTGTTGAGCAATGCAGTGTCGGAACATTTCGATGCCGGCGATGCAGGCAAAGCCAACGTTGCCGCCGCCACTGCCGGGTATCAATATGCCAGGGCAAACTTCAAAGGCGATTTCATCGCGCATCTCAGCCCGATAGGCCAGTCCAAAAGGATGCTGCTTGACGGCAATGAAGCTATCGCCCTGGGAGCAATGGCCGCAGGCTGCAAGTTTGTGGCAGCATATCCTATGACTCCTTCTACCTCCATAATGGAGTATATGGCAGCTAAAGCCGACGACTTTGATCTTGTTGTAGTGCAGCCGGAAGACGAGATTGCAGCTATTAATATGATTATCGGGGCCGCTTTCGCCGGGGTACGGGCTATGACCGTCACCTCAGGCGGCGGATTCTGCCTCATGGTTGAGGGATTGGGGCTGGCAGGCATGACGGAGACACCCATTGTAGTCGTAGAAGGCCAACGTGCCGGCCCAGCTATCGGTCTGCCCACCAGAACAGAACAGGGGGACCTGGAGTTTGTTCTTCATGCCTCGCACGGTGAGTTCCCCCGGGCAGTGCTGGCTCCAGCTACCGTACAGGATGCCTTCTGGACTGCTGTCAAGGCTTTCAATCTGGCGGAAGAGTACCAGATGCCTGTGATTATTCTTAACGACCAGTATCTGGCCAGTTGCTACGCTACAGTAGAGCCCTTCGATCTTTCCCGGGTAGAAATCAAGAGAGGCCAACTCCTGCCGGAGTCAGAGACAGCCAGGTCAGGAGAGTATCGAAGGTATGAGATCACGCCATCAGGCATATCCCCCCGGGCTCTCCCTCTTCAGCAGGGGGCACTGGTGGTTTCCGACTCTGATGAACATGACCAGGAAGGGCACCTGATCGAGGACGCTGAGACCAGGACTGCCATGATGCTGAAGCGGCTTCGCAAGCTCGAAGGGCTGAGAAAAGAGATCGCCGGACCCATGACCTATGGTCCTGCACAAGCTGAAATGACCCTTATAGGTTGGGGCAGTACGTATGGCGCTCTCAAAGAAGCAGTAGACCTCTCCAACCGGGATGGTCTCAAGGTGAATCTGGTGCACTTGAATGAGATATGGCCCTTCCCTGCTGAGGCTGTGACCCGGGCTCTCCAGGGAACCAAAATCAGATACGCTGTAGAGAACAATGCCACTGCCCAGTTGGCCCATTTGCTCCGGGCTGAAACCGGTTATCAGGTCACGGGTAAGATCCTCAAGTTTGATGGCCGTCCCTTTTCCCCAGATCACATCGTGAGAGAGCTCAAGAAGGAGGTGGCCTGACGATGGCAAAGATATCTGATTATGCAGGAAAGCCTCCTGCCTGGTGTCCGGGGTGTGGGAATTTCGCCATTCTGACGGCGGTTAAGCGAGCCCTTGTTGAACTCGATATCGAACCTTATAGGGTACTAATGGTTTCCGGCATCGGTCAGGCAGGCAAGTTGCCTCACTATACCAGATGTAATGTGCTCAATGTCCTCCATGGCAGGACCCTTCCTGCTGCCGCCGGGGCCAAGATAGCCAATCCGGAATTGACAGTTATTGCCGTAGGGGGAGACGGAGACGGCTATGGCGAAGGTGGCAACCATTTTCTCCATTCCCTGCGCCGGAATCACGACATCACGTACCTGGTACATAATAACCAGGTCTACGCTCTGACAAAAGGACAGGCCTCTCCCACCAGTGATCTGGGCTTTGTCACCAAGACAACCCCTCATGGAGCATGGATGCCCTTGAATTCCCTGGCTGTGGCCATCGCCGCCGGTGGCAGCTTTGTAGCCAGAGGATTTGCCGGAGACGTCGACCACCTGGTCGGGCTGATCAAAAAGGGGATGCAACACCGGGGTTTTGCACTTATTGATATCCTCCAGCCCTGTGTTTCGTTTAACCATAAGAATACCTATGCCTGGTATCGGGAAAGAGTCTACAAGCTGGAGGACACCGGTTATGATCCCGGCAACAGGCTGGCTGCCTTTGAAAAGTCGCAAGAATGGGGAGACAGGATACCCACCGGTGTGATCTACAGGGAAGACAGAGCTACCTTTGAAGAGCAAATTCCGGCTCTGAAGAAGGGCTCGCTGGTGAAGCAAAAGATCGATCCCAGGCAGGTTGAGGTTCTGATACAGGAATTCTTATAGCGGTTGGCCGGATAATGTTCACCGATCCGGGACTGGTGAGGCTTTTTGAGCCAATGCTGCTAAACGCCGGTAGCTGGCAGCGGGATCAGTCTGCAGGAATATGGCACTGCCCACACAGATAAAATCAACACCAATTTGGGCAATGCGGGCGATATTGTTTTCCTTGATCCCCCCATCAACACCTATTTTGGCATGAGGCATGGTGCTGTGGAACTGAGCCATCTTGTCCATGACACTGGGTACAAACTGGCTGCCATAGAAGCCAGGGTGGACTGCCAAGAAGAGTACGCTGTCCACTTTATCAACCAGCGGGAGGATCGCCGAAACAGGCGTGTCCGGGTTGATGGCCAACCCTACACTCAAGCCGAGACGCCTTGCCTGAGAGATGATGTCTCCCGGCAAAGGAGCAGCCTCAAAGTGGAAGACGACCTTCTTTGCACCGGCCTTCTGAAAGCATTCAAGGTATTTCTCAGGCTGTTGTACCATGAGGTGGACTTCCCAGTTGAGTTTTGTGGATAACGCAGCTATATCCTCACAACCTACGCTGCATGAAGGCACGAACCGGCCATCCATGATATCGAACTGCACATAGTTGGTGAAGGTTTCTGCCTGACGTATCATAGTCTCTAGAGACTTAGGATCGCCAGTTAGAATAGCAGGCACAATCTGACTGAACTTGCCCATCACCATCTCCTCTTCACACTGAATATCGACAACCACAGGCATGTTACTATAGCCGTGGCACAGACAACTGTCAAAGCAGCTAGGGTATTTCCTCCCGAATCAGAGGTGATTGTAGGTAGGGGGAACAGAAGATGTCAAGGACACGACTAATGTGATATTCTCCCTTGTGCTTGGTTGCGGGGCTGATCTATAATCAGCCGGAAGGATTGGGGTGATTTCCGATGCTTAGGATCATACGTCTCTTATTGTTGCTATCTGTCGTGCTTATCTCCGGCCTGATAGCAACCAGCGTTCATGCTGATGCACCCTTTGTCTATGTGCTCAAGGTAGACGGGACGGTGAATCCGACCCTGGTCAGCTATATCGACCGGGGCATCACCCGGGCAGAAGAGGATGGCGCGTCTGCCTGTATTATTGAGTTGAATACACCTGGAGGCTTGCTTTCCTCCACAGAGGACATAGTCAGCCGCATCTCTCGAGCCAGTGTTCCCGTTGTGGTTTACGTGCCAAGCGGCGGATGGGCCGCTTCAGCGGGGGCTTTTATCACTCTCGCCGCTGATGTAGCTGCGATGGGACCTGAGAGCGTGATTGGGGCTTCAACCCCCATAGCAGGTGGCGGAGGAGAGCTTTCCGGGGATGAAAGAAACAAGGCGGTTAACCTGGCACGGCAATGGATGAAGAGCATCGCCGAAGAACATGGCCGGAACGAGGAAGCAGCCATGGCTGCCGTGACGCAAGCAGCCTCCTTTTCACCTGCAGAAGCATCCGGAAGGGCAGTACTGTCCCAGGAGAACCAGGAAATTCTCGGTGTGGAACGCCTTGATCCGCCGCTCATCGATGATGCCGGTGCTCAAGATACTAAGGAGCTTATAGGAAGACTCAGCGCAGGAATAACCCTCGCCAGCGGGGAGACATTCCCTATCCCGTCCGACGTCGACATACGCGACATTGGAATGACGGGTATTGAGCGCTTTCTCTTCGCCATCAGCGATCCCGATATTGCCTATATCCTTCTCGCCATCGGCGCACTCGGTATCCTGGTAGAACTGCTGCATCCGGGGATTATTCTGCCTGGAGTAATGGGCGGGGTCTGCCTGCTCCTCGGCATATACTCCCTGGGCATGTTAGGTGCCAACTATGCCGGAATCATACTGATTAT
>Ga0209777_10007460_pt1 | contig 12141 bp, 13 predicted proteins | sample FrelakmetHBP12HB_FD_187147 | JGI IMG/M metagenome (GOLD analysis project Ga0209777, IMG submission 187147) | Freshwater lake sediment microbial communities from the University of Notre Dame, USA, for methane emissions studies -HBP12 HB (SPAdes)... | ecosystem: Environmental > Aquatic >... | reverse complement strand
AGGGCGTGACTATCGCCTTCTCGCCCTTGTACTTCCCTGCGACCATCACGCCCTCGTGCGCCTCCTTCGTGTAGATGCTCTTCGTCGCAACCTCCGCGAGCGGGTCGCCCTGGCTCTTGACCTTGAGCTTCTCCACTTCGTCTTTGGCTGGTGAAGGCCCATAACCGGCGAGGCTCACCACCTGCGGCATCCTCATGCCCGCCTTCCCGAGGTCGCGGAGCGCGAGATAATCGAATGGCGCGTGTGCCGGCACGCTCATCACTATGCCGGTACCGACCTCCTCGGAAACGAACGATGCTGGATAGACCGGGACCTCCTCGTTCGTAAGGGGATTCACCGCGTTCATCTTCAGAAGCTCGGCCGCGCTGACCGGAGAGAGTGCCTTCAGGCCCATCTGCAGACTGAGTATCTCGGCCGCCTTTTTCGCGATTATTATCGTCTGGCCTTTGTAATCCGCCCTGACATACTCCCCTTTGGGATTCACCCAGATATTAGTGACCCCGTAGATCGTCTCGGGGCGATATGTCGTGACGACCAATGAGTACTTCTCTCCTGAGACCGGGAACCGTATCACCGTGACGTCCTCCAGCTCAGGGTCGACGTCGCCTTTCGTATCATGGGCGCTGACCGCGTTCCCATCAAGCGGGCACCAGGCTATGGGGTATTCGCCCTTTATCAGGTACCCCAGCTCCTTGAGCTTCCTGAACTGCCATTGTATGAAGCGGTTGAATTTCGGGTCGAAGGAGTAGAATTTCCTCCTCCAGTCCATGGAATAGCCCATCTCCTTCATGCCTTCCTCTATCTCGCGCGAGAAGTAGGTCACGAGCGCTTCGGGCTCGGTCAGCGTGGCGGAAACCTCGTCGGGTATCCCGTATATCTCCCTGAAGACCTTGAGGACCTCCTGGTCCCTGGCCGCTATCCTCTTCGCCATCGCCAATATCGGCGTCCCTGTGACATGGAAGCCCATGGGGAAAAGGACGTTGAGGCCCGTGAGCCTGAGGTAGCGGGCGTAGGCGTCCGCTGTTGTGTAGGTCCTGCCATGGCCTATGTGCTGGGGGGAGTTCGGATAGGGGAACGCGGCGGTTATGAACCTCTTCTCCCTTTTGGGCTCAGGGTCGGGCTCGTGCAGCCTTTCCCGTGCCCATTTCGCCCTCCATTTCGCCTCCAGGCCGTTGGTTTGAGGAGCATCCATGGGTTTCCATTAATCAAAGAAGGGTTTTTAACGGATATCCAGGATTATACAAGCATATTTAAACACTAAGTAACATATATAACATAACGTGAGATTTTGAAGGGCCATCTTTAGGCTTTTTAAATATTTCCGCTAACAGAAGGTATCATGGGTTCAGAACTCAAAGTAGGAGACATAATGACCAAGAATGTCGTTGTCGTGGCGCTGGGCGAGGGCCTCTTTGAGGCGGCCAAGCTCATGAAGAAACACGAAATCGGTTCGGTCATCGTCGTAGACAGTGCCCAGGGCAGGAAAGCCAAGGGCATAATCACGGAAAGGGATGTCGTTTACAAGGTTCTCGTGAAGAAGCTCGATCCCTACAAGATAAGCGTCGACGAAGTGATGTCGAAACCGCTCAGGGTCGTGAAGCCTGACACAACGATTGAGGACGCCGCGAAGGCGATGAGAGAGAACAGGATAAAGAGGCTTCCTGTTGTCAATGACGATAATGAGATCATAGGAATCATAAGCGAAGGGGACATAATGAAGATATTCCCCGTAGTGATCGACCTCATAGAGGAGCGCGCTACGCTGGGTTGAAAAAACCTTCGCTGCCAGATTCGTGCGCTGTGCATGGATGGCCTCCGGAGCTTTAAGCTTTGAGGGACAGGTCAACAGTGCACAGCACTATGAAACTCCGGTCGCCTCTTGTCTTCTGCTAATTCTGGACTACTGGAAGTCAGTAAAATAAATGAAGCGAACGGAGAAATGCTAAAACAAAAGGGTGATGCAAAATGGCAAAGACGTATATAGATACAGTGAAGTACCTCGTTTACACGAACGTGGATATCGGAGGGCTCGTTGAGAAGCCCGATGTGGTCGGAGCGATATTCGGGCAGACCGAAGGCCTGCTCGGGGACGAGCTCGACCTGCGCGACCTGCAGAAGAACGGCAGGATAGGCAGGATAGAGGTGGACCTGAACGGAAGGGAAGGCCGCACCATCGGGACGATAAAGATACCGAGCAGCCTGGACATGGTGGAGACATGCATAATCGCGGCTGCGCTCGAGACAGTGGACAGGATAGGGCCGTGCGAGGCCAAGCTCAAGGTCATGAAGATAGAGGACACGAGGAACGTCAAGAGGAAGGTGCTCGTGGAAAGGGCAAAGAGCCTGCTCAAGAACCTGCTCGTGGACGAGATACCGGAAAGCAAGGAGATATCCGACCTGGTCCGCGACGAGGTCAAGATGGCCGAGATAGGCGAATACGGGCCGGACAGGCTTCCGGCCGGGCCAGGAGTCGCCCGCAGCGACGAGCTCGTGCTCGTCGAAGGCAGGGCGGACGTGGTCAACATGCTGAAGAACGACATCACCAACTGTGTGGCGATCGGCGGCGCGAAGGTGCCGCGCAGCCTGCTGGAGCTCTCGAAGAAGAAGGAGGTCACAGCGTTCCTCGACGGCGATCGGGGCGGCGACATCATCCTCAACGAGCTCGTCCAGGGCGGCGTGGAGGTGGAGTTCGTGGCGCGCGCGCCAACGGGCAAGGAGGTCGAGGAGCTCACCAGGAAGGAGCTGATAAAATGCATAAGGGCCAAGATTCCTTTCGAGGAGCTGTCCTCGCAGGGCAGGCAGCAGAGGAGGTTCGAGGAAAGACCCGATTTCCGCAGGAAGTTCCAGCCACCAAGGAGGTTCGAGCAGAGCCGGGACGAGCAGTCGGTGCCGGACATACAGGAAGCGGACGGGCCAGTGGTGAAGGAACCGGTGCGGGAACAGCCGACTGTTGCGGAGGCCCCGATAGTGCTGGAGAGGGCACCTGTGCCGATGCCGGTTCCCCAGGCGAAGACTCCCATCATGAGAATCGCCGAGGCCGCCAAAGGCCCCGCACCCGCGGTGGACATGGAGTTCCTCATGCGCGAACTGGGCGAGCTGAACAACACGCTGAGCGCGAGGTTCTACAACGAGCGCAGGGAGAAGATGAGCGAGATAAAGGTCAGGGACGTGATAAAATCGCTTGAAGAGGCGCGCGACGTCCACGCCATCGTCTTCGACGGCATCATCACGCAAAGGCTGGTGGACCTGGCCTCCAACAAGGGGATCAGGATCCTGGCAGGCGTGAAGATAGGCAACGTGAACAAGAGGCCGCAGGGGATAGAGATCATCACCAAGAGCGGCTGAATTTTTCTTCTTTTCTTCCTTATTTTTAACTTATTTTATCTGGTTTCGGGGCTGGAAGGATGCGGGCATTGCGCGAGATGTATGGGGAAACCGTCCTGCTATTTTTCTTTCCAGCCATCGTGGCATGGCTGATAGCGCTCGCGGGTTATACGATTCCTGATGGCAACGGCCTGCTCGTATTCATCGCTTACTGGATGATTCTCGAGTCATTGGCTTTCCTGTACTTTGTCAAGGACATAAAGAACCGGAAGGCGATGGGCGCGAACATCCTGTTCAGCGCGCTGATGACCTTCGTGGGAACCCTGGTTGTTATCACCGGTGCGCCCTTCTCCAGCCATGGACTCGCGCTTTCGGACGATACAAGCGACGAAGATGCTGAAAGGATGTATCTGGCTGGCGTGGCCCTGATGTCCGCTTTGATGCCCGTGGCGTTATTCGTGCTGCTTATGCTTTTGCTTCTCCTGTTGTCGTTCTTGTCATTCCTCTGAGCTGAGCGCGCTCATTCCCCTATGACCTTAATCAGCACCCTCTTCTTCCTCTGCCCGTCGAACTCGCAGTAGAAAATCTGCTCCCATGTGCCGAGGTCGAGCTTTCCGCCCGTTATAGGCATCACGACCTGGTGGCCCATGAGCTGGCGCCAGATGTGCGAGGCTGCGTTGTCTTCCCCTGTGTCGTTGTGGCGGTAATCCGCGCGATAGGGGACCAGACGCTCCAATATGGCCAGATAGTCCTGCTTCAGCCCCTCCTCGTTGTCGTTCACGATGACCGCGGCTGTTATATGCATGGGGTTGACGAGCACGAGGCCTTCCTTCACTCCGGAAGCCTTCACGACCGCGTCGACCTTGTCCGTTATGCGCACGAACTCTATCCGCTCCTTGGTCTCCAGCGCCAGATACTCCGTCCTGGTTTTCATAAGATTTTTATTGGTGTGGCAGCTTAATAAAAGTGATGACCGATAAAAAGCCGAAAGTCCTCATCGAGACGTATGGCTGCACAATGAACCAGGCGGACTCCGACATGATCGAGGCCATACTGCGGGGGCGGGGGTACCGGGTCTCGGGTCCTGAGGAGGGCGAGGCGGATGCGGACATAATCGTGCTCAACACCTGCACCGTGAAAGGCCCCACTGAGAACAGGATACTGGAGCGCATCAGGAGACTGGAAACGGAAAACCGGAAACTGGTTGTGGCCGGCTGCATGTCCGTGAACTCGGACAGGCTCAGGAAAATCACCGACGCGCCGATAGTATGGCCAGGAGCCATCGGAAAGATCGGTGAGGCGCTCGAGGACGCGCTTTGCGGGCAGGCGACCGAATACAAGGATGTCGAAAGGAAAGAGGGGCTGCCGACGATCATCACAAAGCCGATAATGAGGCTCGCGATAGCCGAGGGCTGCGTGGGCTCATGCAGCTTCTGCCAGACCAAGCTCGCCAGGCCGGGGCTAAGGAGCATGGGGCCGCAGGCGGTGCTCAGGCGGATGGCGGACGGGGTTGCGGCTGGTGCGAAGGAGATACAGCTCACGGCGATGGATACTGGCGCGTACGGGCTCGACATCGGGACGGACCTGCCGTCGCTTCTTAATTGCATAAACGAGATGGATGGCGATTTCTTCGTGAGGCTGGGCATGATAAACCCGGACCATGCCCTGAGGATGAAGGAAAAGCTGGTGGCAGCGCTTAATGGGCCCAGATTCTACAAATTCCTGCACATCCCGGTGCAATCGGGAAGCGAGAAGGTGTGCCGGGACATGAACAGGAAGCACACGGTGGCAGAGTTCGAGGGCATTGTGCGGGATTTGCGCAAAGGGATCCCGGGCGTCACCATCGCGACGGACGTGATAGTCGGCTACCCGACCGAAACAGAAAGGGATTATCAGGACACGCTCGAGATGCTCGGGCGCGCGAGGCCGGATATAGTCAACCTGTCCAGGTTCAGCGCGAGGCCGCTCACCAGGGCCAAAGAGCTCAAGCCCCTTCCCACGCAGGAAGTTAAGAGAAGGAGCACGGAGGCGAGCGCACTCGTGAAGAGGATTTGCGAGGAGAGGAACAAGGCGCTCGTAGGAGAGGAGTTCGAAGTGCTGATCACCGAGAAGCAGAAGGATTTCACTGGAAGGACGATCGGCTACAAGCAGGTCGTAGTGAAGGATTTCGATGGAGAGCTCGGCGAATCGGTAAAGGTAAAAATAAAGGACGCGAACTACGGGTCGCTGTTCGGCGTCCCGCCCTGACCCTACCTGTAGACATACACGTCCACGGTCGCCATATGGTTCTGGCTGAAGGGTGTGGCTGTGGCGAGCGTGGCGATCCTCGTCATCTTCGTGACTTCCCTGAGGCTGGATGGGAAATCATCTGGTGAAAGCCCCAGGATATAGGGCTGCTTGGACGTGTCGTATGTGTCGGTGATCACAATCGAAACGTTATAGGCCGCGCCGAGTCCGGTCTTGAGCGTCGCCTCGTCCTGCAGGGCGGGGCAATCCATGAGCAGCCGCTCGTCAATCCTTTTGTCATCGAACGATTTGGCAAGGCCGATCCTGTCCATGTCGCATGGAGGGGAGGCCGGCTGGCCGTACACGGGCGGCACGAACAGGAGGTTGGAGAGCCGGGTGGCCTCGTTGTTGAGGTCGCCCGCCTGGTAATCGAGATACGTCCTGACGCTGTGCCAGTAGGAGAGGAGCATCACTATGGTGAGCACGAAGATGACCGAGGCGACTATCGCATCGAAGCTGAAGTACTGCCCCTTCCTGTATCCGCTTAAGCATGCCATCATGGACCACCGTGCGATATCGTAAGATTCTCCCCGTCATTGAACAGCGTGAGCATATCACCCGCATCCGCGCTGTTGAAGATATGGTTCCCTGCGGAGTCAGCGGTTATGCCGCTCCCGAAGGCGTATTTGTACGGGGGCAGCGGATAGCTCTGGCTGTATTTGCCGTATCTGCCTTCCCAGTCGAGTATCATGACTTTTGAGTTGTTCGAGAACGTGAGGGTGTAATAGGTGCCTAGTATCGTCTTCGGGAAAGAATAGTTGTAGGTGAATCCGCTTCCGCCCTTGGCAGCGAGCGTCAACGAGGAAGCGAAGAAATCGCCGGTCTCTTTCGCGACCGTGTTCTCCCGAAGGGGGATCTCCGAGCTCTGGACGTTGTTGACCACCAGGAAAGCCGCTATGGCCATGAAGATGAATATGGATGTGTAGATGAAGAATTCAGTCGCCACTTGGCCTTTCATGCTAGCCACTGATAACCACCTGCCCGCCAGAATTTGTGATATTGATCTGGAACAAGCCTGTCTTCTCGCTTATCGTGGCTACGCCGGAGACGTTCGCGAACACCGGCGAAGCCGCCTCGTAATCGCCCGCGGAAGTGCCTATCCTTACCATCACTTCCTGCCCGCTCACCGTTATCTCCTTGGTGCTGGCAGGGGCGTTTATCAGAACCACGCGCCTGGCATGGTTTCCTTGCGAATATACGATGTTGATGCTGTCGGCAAGCGAGCGCGAGGCCGCGTCAGCCTGGTCTTTCATCGCCTTCTCGTGGTTGACGGATGATACCGAAAGCAGCAGGAATATCACCGGCACTGTGAACGCTATGACCACGCCCAGCGTGACAAGGAGTTCGAGCGAGACCTGCCCGCGCAGGTTGCGCGCTGAAGCCCCGCAGGGCTTCTCAAGCGAAACCTGCCCTCTGAGATAATTGCCCGCCATCAGTCGCACCTCGCTCCGGTCGAAGGGTCGCAGCTTATGCTTCCGAACCCGAATGCGGATATGGAGCCCGTGCTCAGGCCGAAGACGCCCGTGCTCGGGTCATCGCTGCACATCCCCTGGTCCTTGCAACCAGGCATGCCGCGGATGTGGAAGGAAAGCGGGGTCGGGCTCGTCTTGAGCATCTCCCGGTCCAGCATGCTGTAGGAATCGCGGACGGTCTCGTTCACGTATTGCCCGACGAGGAACGTGGAGATGCCGAAATCCGCGCTGCTGCGGTTGTACGCGTCGCCCAGCAGCCTCTGCATGTACGATGGCGCCAGCGGGTCATGGGTGTAATAGCCGCAAAGCGTGAAATCCCTCGCGGATTCGACGTTGTACACGCCGCCGGGCGAGGCCCTTGTCTTGAGCGGGTCGCTGTCATTGAGGTCGGTTGCCGTGACGAAAAGCGCGCACTTCCGGTCCACTACCCGATTCACCAGGTCGGGGCAACGCAGGCTCGTGTCGTTCATGTCGAAGTTCGTTGAGATGATGAATGGATTGGGGGTATACTCGCCCTTGCCGGAATTGAATTGCGGGTCGCAGTTGGCTCCGTACTTGACCGGGTTGAAGGTGTCCTTCTCGCTGGTGTAAGAAACGCCGTTCACGGTGCAGGTGCCATCCGGCTGGGCTGTCGTGTTCACTATGTATGCGCCGAACTCGGCGTGGTAGGGGGCCGCGACGATGTCCGCGTAGCTTCCGACCATGATGTAATCCCCCCTCTCGGACGCGTTCACGTTCGCCGAGTCGGAAGGCGTGGTGAGATAGCCGTAGAACCAGCCCTTGCCTCCGGAAGACGCGCCTTTTAGCTTTGGAGCCAGGTCATCGGCGTTGTTGTAAGACGGGCTGAAAACGAACACCCTTCCCGCGATCTGCTTGCCCGGGCCCGCGGATTTCGTGGACCTCGCGATGGCCGGGTCGGGAATGCCGGTTATGTCAAGCGAGTTGGTGATATCATAAGTCCGTATGACTGAGGTGGTTCCGGCCTTGTCCCTCATCTTCAGATCCGCCTTGAACGAATAAACGAGCGTTTTGACATTCGCCTGGGTGAGCGTGAAGTTATACACCCTGAACTCATCAAGCAAGACGCCGGTCGCGGCGAGCGAGCCGTTCAGCCCGGATGCCCACGACTCCATGGATGAGGAAGGCTCCGAGGGCACGGTCCCGTCCACGAAATCGGACGATGCGGGAGAGCCGTTCTGCAGCCACTCGCCGAACGCGGCGGCGACGTAATGGCTCTCGTCGCCCGGGTCGCCGGCGTTGAACGGGTGGTCTATGGAATAGTTGTTCAGCACGAAAAGCGCCCGGTTGAGGACCGTGTTTGAGACCGCGTCGACCTTCTGCGGCGTTATCTGCGCCACCGCGAGCTCGACGTTTGATTCCTTGTAGAACTCCGAATAGGAGCGCTCGGAGGCCTCTATGGCCTTCACCCAGACGGATACCGACAGCAGGATATAGGTGAGTATGAGGAACACTGTGAGCACGAAAAGGAATCCTTTCATGTTTCTCTGGTTCTTTGCCTGTGCCACTATTTAATCACCTATATGAATACCGTGAGCCGGACTATCCTGATGCTTGTTGACGGGACTATGCTGTTCCCCCCGGTAAGGTAGTTGGTGGATGTCGGAGCCATATTACACGTCAGGAGGATTTCCTGGCCTGACCCTCCGGCACCCATGCAGCTGGTGTAGCGGTACGGGCTGGATTTGACCTTGTACAGCCTGCCCGAATAATCGAACACCACGACCTGCGAGGAGACGCTCAGCTTCCTCTTGCTCGTCGCGTGGGTGTCCGACGCGTCGCGGAGGCTGCCATCCGAAGTGTCATAGACCGTTTCGAAGGTGCCGCCGCCGTCCGAACTCACCTCGAACGAATAGCCGAACTGCTCGGGTATCGACGCCCCTATCGTGTTGAATATCTCCGTTTTCTGGTAGCTTGCGTATATGGGGTCCACGAACACGATGTTGTCGAGGGCGGAGCCAGCCTTGTCGCCGCACTGGTAGAAAGGCCCGGAAAGCATGGTGCAATCCGATGAGGAAGCCGCGAAAAGCGCGTCCTTCGAAAGATAATGCGCCTGTGTGAGCACGTACTCGTAGGACGATGGTATGGACGAGAAGAATATGAGTGTATAGACGGCGAAGAGGGCGAGCGTGAACGCTACGAAGGCGTCTAAGGAGAATATGAATGCTCTCATACTATCATCTTTTGTTCAGATAACATTTAAAAACCATACCATTTTTACTCTTTTTATCCCATTTAGCCACTATTATTGACGCAAGGCCCGTACCCGGTCCCGCATTCGTCGCATACCTTGTAGCCGCTCGAGCACGCGCCCTCGTAGCATGTGGCGAAGGAGCCCGGCTCGCAGGCCATTTCCAGCATGCACCTCGACCACGCGCCTCTTGCGCACTCGCGGGTGCCGGCGCATTGGCCGACCATGCACTGCCCGGCTTGCCCGTCGATGCATTCTTTCTCCTGGACCGAGTATGTGGTGCCTTGGACCGGCTTTCCCGGGTAGAAGAATATGGCGTAGGCCATTATCGCGATTAGGAGGGCGGATACCGCCATGAGCGACGCGTCTGGCTTCGCCTGCCTCGCGGTTTCCCGTTTCCCGGCTGGCCCGGCCGCCTTCGGCTTCTTGAGCGCCGCAGGTTTCCTTCGTTTCCCTTTCACGGCATCACTGGAAACTCAGCTTTGGTGAGGACGCATAGCTGCTGAGCAGGTGGAACAGCGAGCTCGCGCTGATGATGGCCCCGTTCTCGCCATGCGTCGCTATCTCGCAAACCCGTATGTCATCAGGGCTCGTGTAGCTTATGTTCGCCATGTCCGCGGCCCTCATGAGCGCATCCCGCTTGCTCCCCGTCTGGTCGACAAGCCCGACCTGCACGGCCTGCCTTCCGGACAGTATCCTTCCGTCGGTCACCTGGGCGAAGAGGTCGGGCTGGAGCTTCGAGCCCCGGTTCTGCATGACCGTCTGCTTGAACTCGCCGAAGACCTCTTCGATGAGCGCCTGGGTGATGTTCCTCTCCTCCTCGGTCATCGGCCTTGACGGGCTGCCGATGTCCTTGTGGGGGCCAGATGTGACGTCGGTGATGTTTATCCCGACTTTTTCCAGAAGGCCGGACATGTCGTAGAATGTCGTGATGACGCCGATGCTTCCGGTGATCGCATCCGGGTCAGATACGATATAGTCGGTGCCCGAGGCGATGTAATACGCGCCGGAAGCCGCCTCCTCCCTGAAATAGGAGACCTTCGGCTTCTGCATCTCTTTGACCGCTGAGTAAATCTCGCGGGTGGCCACTACCGAGCCGCCGGGCGAGTTGAACACTATGAGGACCGAGCCGACATCGTCCCTCTTGTCGAGCGCCCTGAATGTTGACGCGAGCTGCTCGGAGCCGTAATAGCCCGAAGTGAAAAGCGAGGATTGCTCGCCCGCGATGGATATCGGCGTGTCCACGTTCACCACAGCCACGCACTTGCCCATGAACGATGGCAGCATGGCGGTGAACCCTATGAACAGCAGTATGAGCAGCACGAACCCGGCTATGAGCAGCAGGGCGGTATTGAATGGAAAAATCCGTTTCTTCTGGATTCTGTTGTTGGGTTCCATGAGCAGAGACTTCGACAAAAGGGAATAAAAAGGTTCTTGGATGAGAACTGCCTCATGACTGATTTTCTGGGCCTGATAATTTTCATGTTGCCAATCTACGTGGCGAACAGCATACCGGTCCTGCTCGGAGGGGGGATGCGGCTGGATCTGGGGAAGGATTTCCCGGACGGAAGGCCGGTCCTTGGCGAGGGGAAAACGATACGCGGGTTTGTCGTCGGGGTGGCAGGGGGCTCGGTCGCAGGCGGGCTGCTCGCGCTTTACTACCCGCTGGCGTGGTTTTCCATTCCCAGCCTCCAGTTCTGGGGAGGGGCGCTGATGGCGCTCGGGACGATGACCGGTGACGCCTTCGGCTCGTTCATAAAAAGGAGGCTCGGAATCGAATCGGGCAGGCCCTTTTTATTGGACACCGCGCTGTTCCTCGCGTTCGCGCTGGCCTTTGCTGCGGTTTTTGTCGCGCCGTCGCTATATTCGCTGCCCAACCTGGTTTTCATGTTCGGGCTCACGATCGTGCTCCATCCTGCCACTAATTTCATAGCGAATAGATTAGGCTTGAAGAAAGTGCCGTGGTAGAAGGAGCAGATTCCTTTTTTAGGCCTTGGCTTGTTTTCCGGATGGCAACTGCGCCTTGGCTTTGATCGCCGCGATTGCGTCGAGGATCATCTTCCCTACTTCCTCCAGCGCTTTCTTATGCTCCGAAGGATCCTGGATGCCCGGGAGTTTCGACATCGCGATTTTTATCGCGGCGACCCTGCCCACGGTATCGGCGTCAAACTTCGGTTCCGCCGAGCTCTGCCTCACCGGCTGCACGCGCGGTTCGGCGTCGCGTTCCCTGTTTCGTGTTTCGCGTTCCGCGCCCTTTGTCCCGGCTTTCGTAACCTTTATCGCGGTACCGCCACCGGACTTCGGCGCCTCCTGCGTTTCAACGTCAACTGGCTTCTTCTCCGTTCTGACTCGGAGAGTTGCGACCTCCTCGAGGGGCTTCGCGTCGAACTGGCTTCCAGCCGCAACCGCAGCCGGCGATACGCCGAGTTGTTTATTCAGGTCGTCGAATAGTTTATTTACTTCTGCGTTTTTGGCCTCCAGTTTTTTAATCCGTTCCTGCGGGCTTTCTTCCTGAGGGCGCGCCCTCGCCTTGTTTTTCTGCTCCTCGGCTGCAAGGATGGATTCCCTGCCGAGATTGCTCTTTGCCTTGTCGTATATGTCGGCCCACATCCCCTGGAAGTACATCGCCAGGGCGAAAGCCTGCGCTGCCGCGGCAGCCTCGGCCTGGGGTACCCCGCCCATCTCACCGAGGCCGAACAGGCCGGGAAGGCCTGCCACGGAGAAATTGGCGCGCTTGGCGGCGTTAATAAGGGTTTCACCGTGCTTCCGGTCCACCTCGTGGGCTGCCATTCCGGTCTGCCTCGCGATCTCCTGGCGCACGTCCATTATCATGTCCCTGTGGGTCTTCTG
>Ga0209777_10007459_pt1 | contig 12143 bp, 10 predicted proteins | sample FrelakmetHBP12HB_FD_187147 | JGI IMG/M metagenome (GOLD analysis project Ga0209777, IMG submission 187147) | Freshwater lake sediment microbial communities from the University of Notre Dame, USA, for methane emissions studies -HBP12 HB (SPAdes)... | ecosystem: Environmental > Aquatic >... | reverse complement strand
ATTTCGCCTCCCCCTTTATCCCCGCCATGTCCCTGATAACGTTGGTGCTCACTCCCTCCCACGTGTTGTTGTACCGCGACCACGTGGTCACGCAGTGGATATCGGAGAAAACTTCTACTCTAGGCAGCGCCGCGAATTCGCTGTAAGTAATAGTGCGCTCTTGCGCCACCAGCCCGGATATTTTCAGCTTCCAGTCCTCGGGTTTGGTATGGTACACCTTCCCGTAATGCAGCACCGGCCATTTATCCGTGAGTTTCTGCCCCGGCGGCAGCCGCTTTTCCCTTAATGTATCCGGACTTATTATTCTCTTTATCTCGCTCATGTTTTAATTCTATCACATAACGCGACATGACATAAAGAGATAAATCGGGGACCGGAATTCTGGTTTGATTAGCCTATCGGTGTAATGATATTATCCATAAGATACTGGCAGTATTTAGGAGCCGATTATGGTGGCACCTCTAAAACCGGCCTATATTGAAAAAGTCGATGAGCGCGGCAATCTCCAGGTCTGGATTGTGGACGGGCCCTATATTCGCGGCAATGTTGACGAAGAATTCACCAACTTCGGCCAACACTATCGGTTTGCTTATATTCCTATCAACGAACTCTGGATCGACCGTGAAGCCGAACATGATGAGCGCGAGTTTTTCATCGACCATTTGTTGGTGGAACACCGGCTGATGGCACAGGGTATGCCTTATGAAAATGCGCTGCCCAGAGCTGACCAGGCGGAAAGAAAAGAGCGCCGCCGCGCCGGAGATGTCAGCCAAATGACCCACCACGGGCAAACATTACCGGATGGCAAGAATGTCCACGAGCGTCTCTGGAAAAAGCTGGAAAACGGCATCAGTGTCTGGGTTGTTAACGGGCGCCTCGTGCGCAGCGCATTCGATATCGATTTTACCGAAGGCGGCCATGACTATGTTTATGAATTCGTACCGGAGAATGAGGTCTGGATTGATGACGCTATTGTGGAAATAGAGCGCGGCTATGTGCTGCTGCACGAGCTTCACGAGAGAAATCGCATGGCTAAAGGCTGGCCTTACAACAAAGCCCACGCCGAGTCAAGCCGCCTGGAATATTATTGCCGCCACCATCCCGATGAATTGCATAACAAGCTCGTGATAGAGGGCTGGGCTTAGCGCTCTTTCTCCCGTTAAGATTTGCATCTATCGGTTTATGGTAATGGTACGCACTAACTCTCTGTTTCTCGCCCTTGTAGGGTTATGTTATAATACATGTTCGGGACATTAATAAATATGGCAGGGACAAGACACAAGGCGAGGATGCTCGCCCTCCAGGCATTATACGAAATCGATTCGGTAGCCCGCTTGCCGGAAGCAGTGACGGAACGCCTTCTCGGCGAGTCGACATTGTCCGGGGAAACCGCTGATTTCGTCCGGGAACTGGTAAACGGCGCCGTGAAAAACAGGGAAGCAATCGATGGCACTATCCATAAGTTCGCCCCGGCCTGGCCGGTCGACCAGATAGCCACCATCGACCGTAATATACTTAGACTTGCAATCTGGGAGATTTTATTTGATAATAAAGTACCGATAAAAGTAGCGGTAAATGAAGCGGTTGAGCTGGCCAAGACTTTTGGCAGCGAGGGTTCGGCCAAGTTTATCAATGGTGTTCTGGGGTCGGTTAGTGCCCTGGCCAGCCGCTAGCAAGCTCACAAAAAGGGGGGAAACGTGGCAAGTGTCTTTGAAAAAATAAAGGCAATGGTTGTGGAGCAGCTCGGCGTCGATGAAAAGGACGTCGTGCCCACGGCCAGCTTTGTTGAGGATTTAGGCGCCGATTCTCTGGATCTGGTGGAACTCATTATGTCCCTGGAAGAAGCCTTCAGCACCCCGGAAAAGAAAGTGGAAATACCGGATGAGGCCGCCGAAAAAATCGTTACCATCCAGGACGCTATCGACTTCATTAAAGAACAGGGGATTGAATAAAAGCCTTATCAATTCTATTGATATCCCCCGCCCGATACTCTACCTAAATACCCTTGGCCCATGCTACGGCATTTGTAAATATCTGTAAGCCGTAAAGGTCTTGCCGCTCTTCCTCTCTCGTCCAGCGGGGATGCTGTGTCCAGCGGATGAAGTCCTCCGGGTGCGGCATCAGGCCGAAGATACGCCCTGACGCATCGCAAATACCCGCAATGTCTTTCGCCGAGCCGTTAGGGTTAGCGGGATAGCCCGCCCCGGTTTCTCCCTTTTCATCCACGTACTGCACGACGATGTTGAGCTTTTCCAGAACGCCCAGTTCTGCCGCCAGCTTGCCCTCGCCGTGGGCTATCGGCACGTACATGTCTTTTATTCCCTTCGTGAATACGCAGGGGCTCTTTTTATTCACTTTCAGGTAGACCCAGCGGCACTCGAACTTGCCGGAATCGTTATTGGTTAAAGTCACTGGCTGGGCGCCCTGGCCCGGGATGCCGGGCAGAATACCTGTTTTCACCAGCACCTGGAAGCCGTTGCATATCCCCAGGACGAGTCGCCCGTCATTGACGAATTTTTTAATATCCTCCCCCAGCCTTAACCGTATCTCATTGGCCATGATTCTGCCGGCGGAAATATCGTCGCCGTAGGTGAAGCCGCCGGGTATCACCGCAATGTGATAGTCCGCCAGGCTTTTTTCTTTCCGGAAAAGCTCGGTAACCAGCGCCGAATCTACCTCCGCGCCGGCTATCTCAAACGCGACCTGTGTATCGACGTCACGGTTGGTCCCGGGCGCCCGCAGCATTAACGCTTTTACTTTATTCATAGTTTAATCCCTCACCAACTATACTCACCCCTGCCCCTCTCAAACTAAAGTGTTGTTGTTACTCTTTTATCATTTGTTTGAGAGGGGGGTTAATTCTTAAGAGGGGCTGACGCCCCTCTTCAACACCCCGCTTTTTTACCATCTCAGCGGTTTCTGCCACGCTTCTTTCAGCTCGGCAATATCAGCGCTCAGGACTATCTTGCCGTTGCCGCCGCGCACTTCCAGTTTTTTATCGTTCATAACCCGCCCTATCTCTGCGGTGTCTATTCCGGCAAGGGCGCTTTCAAAGTCTTTTTTATCTTTCGGCGCTACTTCTACCAGGAAGCGGGTGTTCGACTCCGAGAACAGGATAAAGTCGTCCCGCTCGATGGACTCCGCCAGCGGGACATTTTTCAGGTTGACCGCCATGCCGAGTCCGCCGGCAAAAGCCATTTCCGCCGCCGCTACCCCTATTCCCCCCTCGGAGAGGTCGTGGCAGGCTTTCACCAGGCCTTTTTTCGTGGCTCCGGCGAGGGCATTCATGAGAGTCTTGCCTTTTTCCGCCTGGACCTTCGGCACGCTATTGCCGATGTAACCATGAGTGGAAAAGTAATGCGAGCCGCCCAGCTCGTTGTACGTTGCCCCGACGATGTATATCAGATCGCCCGCCTGTTTGCAGTCCATGGTAATGGCTTTATTAACATCGTCTGTTACGCCCATAGCGGAGATAAGCAGGGTATGAGGTATGCAGATGCTGCCCTTTTCCGTATCATATTCATTAAAGAGGCTGTCCTTGCCGGAGATAAAAGGCGCGCCGTAGACTATAGACATGTCATAGCAGGCCTGCGCCGCACGCACCAGCGCGCCGAGGCGGTCGGGCTTTTCCGGGTTGCCCCAGCAGAAGTTATCCAGCAGGGCAACCTCGTCCAGGTTGCCGCCCACCGCGATGACCTGCCGTAGCGCTTCATCGATGGCGGAGGCGGCCATCCAGTAAGGGTCGATATCTCCGTATTTAGGATTAATACCGTTGGAGATTATCAATCCTTTATCGGAGTCGGAGAGGGGTTTAATCACCGCCGCGTCGCCGGGGCCGTCATTAGCCGCGCCGACGAGGGGCTTGAGCACGCTGGTGCCCTGCACCTCGTGGTCGTACTGGCGGATGACCCATTCCTTGCTGCAGACATTCCATGAACCAAGTATCTTTTTCAGCTCTTCAGTAAGGTCTGAAGGCATTTTAAAGTCTGGTTCCGGGTATTTCGGCTGTTCCCAGACGGCTACGCGCTCGAGTTGCGGCAGGCCACCGTGCAGAAATCCCATGTCGAGGTCGCATACCAGGTTGCCTTTATAAGAAAGCTGGAGCCGGCGGTCATTCGTAAATTCGCCGATGACCGTCGCGATAGCGTCTTCTTTTTCACAAATAGCCAGGAATCTTTCGATGTGTTCCGGGGACACCGCTAACAGCATGCGTTCCTGCGATTCTGATATCCAGATTTCCATATAAGAAAGGCCGGTATATTTAAGAGGCACTTTTTCAAGGTCAACGCGGACACCCGTTTCTTCTCCCACCTCACCAACAGCGGAGGAAAGCCCGCCGCCGCCCACATCATGACACCGGACGTAGAGTCCCTCGTCCCGCGCCTGCAAAATAGCATCCAGCGCTTTCTTTTCCACGATAGGATTACCTATCTGCACGGAGCTTTGGGACAGGGTTTCCGACTGTTTATCCAGTTCGCCGGAGGCAAAGGTAACGCCGTGGATGCCATCGCGCCCCGTCTTGCCCCCCACCAATACCACGAGGTCGCCGGGCTTCTGTTGGCCTTTCTGGCTCATGCCGACAGGCAAGATGCCCACGGTACCGCAATATACCAGCGGGTTGCCCACGTAACGCTCGTCAAAAAAGATAGAGCCGTTAGAGGTGGGGATGCCCATCTGGTTGCCGTAATCAGCCACGCCGGAGCGTACGCCTTTAAAGATACGGCGCGGGTGTAACACACCTTTGGGGAGGTCTTCATGCTTCATATCCGGTGGGGCGAAGCAGAATACATCCGTGTTCATAATAGGCTTGGCGCCGAGCCCCGTGCCGATAGTATCGCGGATAACGCCGCCGATGCCCGTTGCCGCCCCGCCGTACGGCTCCACAGCGGAGGGGTGGTTATGGGTCTCAACCTTAAAGTTGACGGCATACCGGCCATCGAAGTCGATAACACCGGCATTGTCTTTGAAGACGGAAAGGCACCACGGCTTGTCCAGTTCGCGGGTAGCCTTCATGACGGTGCTTTTCATCAGGCTATCGATGGTCTTTTTGCCAAGTTGAATTTTTGATTTAAAGGTCTTATGGCAGCAGTGTTCTGACCATGTCTGGGCGATAGTTTCCAGTTCGACGTCCGTGGGCTGGCGGCCCAGTTTTTTAAAGTAGTCCTGGATGATTTTCATCTCTTCCAGCGTCAGCCAGAACCGGTTTTTACTTAAGTCCATGAGCGCTTTATCGTTCATGGCGGCGATGTCTATCTTTTGCAGGCTGAAATTGTAGGTGGCCGGACGCAGCGCTACCGCCTCTTTATGGGCGACGATGTGCTGGACGATGCTGTTGACGAGGAGCTTATCGCAGATAGACCGCAGGGTTTCATCGGAGAAGTCGCCCCAGAACAGGTACTTTTTAGCTGTCCTGACGGCGGTGATAGTGGTAATACCGAGGTCGCGTATGCCCTTTTTCACGCTCTCCTCGACCGGGTCCATCACGCCGGGATTATAAGCCACCTCCACCAGCCGGGCGCCGGCGGGGGCGGGGCTTTCCTCGTAGGTGAAGTCTTCGACAATGGGGTCGGCGAGCAGTTCCCGGCAGATAGTTTGCAGCTCTTTCTCATCGAGCTTGCCTTCCAGTAGATAGATGCTGCTGACCCGGACACGTTTGACCGACTTGATACCAAGGTCGAGGATATCCTTTTGTAGTCCTTCGGAACGGGGGTCGGCGAACCCTTCTTTAACCGATATCTCAATGCGATACACAGCTTTCCCCCTTCCGCTATATGTAATTAAGCTATTGTGCCTTCCGCCCTTTTCTCCACCCGGTTCACCAGGAAAGTAATCCAGCGGCTCGGTTCCGCCGTCTGGCTGAAGTCAAATCCAGTATAAGCCATGTCCGCCGGTTCGGCAAAATAGCGTCCGTCTCTGGCTTTTCCGTGGACGTAATCCAGCATGCTTTGGAAACCGCGGCTCTTAACAGCATAAGGGAACAGTGAAAGCACGTCCAGGACCCGCAGGATGCCATATTTCACCGCTGGATAGCTCAAACTTCTAAAGCGTTTTCCCACCCCGAACCCGTAAATGTTATCTCCCATTTCCCAGTGATGTATCAAATGGTCGATGGCGCCGTTCAGTTTCGGGTTCTCACGGTAGTCTTTATACTGCCCTAAAAGCATCAGAATATTCATGTCGTCCATCGGGCAGGAGCCTTCGGGGTTGAAGCTTTCGCCATAGCAGTCCCAGCCGCCGCCGGGCATCTGCTCGCTCATTGCTAAACGCGCGTACTTTATCACCCGGGGGTCGTCACGGTAGCCCATTTTAGCCAATGAGGCAATCAATATCGCGGACATGCAGAAATAGTTGTCTTTAACGTTCGGCGGCATAGTAAAGGTACCGTCCCGCGACTGATATTTAAAGATTTCCTCCGCCCCGGCCTCCAGACCCAGGTCGTTAATGGTGAGTCCGATGTCCACCAGGAAAAAGAGATCCCAGTAGGCTTTGCCGGACTCAGTGTAATGCACCCGGCCGCTCTTGATAGCGGGAATGCCGGCGCTGCTGCCCTTGAGCCGGTCGATTAATGCCTGGATGGCGCTGTCCCGGAGTACGGGTGTGACGTCCGGGTTTAAGTCCAATAGCTGGAGCTCCACGGCATACTTGAGCCACGCGGGGCCCGCCAACAACCAGTCGAGGACTTTTTTATCCAAGATTTGTGCCTGCTAATCGAAGATTTCTCGGCATAATAAAGAAGATGTCTGACACTTATATTTTAACGCTTTTCAGGTCGGGAGGTAAAGGGGAGGATATAAGGGTTCTGGTTGTATTTGGTTTTAATATATGCCTCACCCCTTGCCCCTCTCCAGCCTGTATTACCAGGCAAACCAGAGGATTTTTTGGCTGGAAAGGGGAGACTAAGTGAGAGGGGGGCCGGAAGCCCCCCTCTCTAAATTCACTCCCTCTCTCAAACAGGTCAAAAAACGGGCAGGTAAATTCACCGAGTTTGAGAGGGGGTTAGGGGGAGAGTATCTTGATACAACGAAATTGCAAATAGTACTGATATAAGCTAAAAAGAGAAAAGGAGTGAAGCCCGCCATAGAACGAACTTCACTCCCCTTACAACCAAGTTGTCAGGTAAGCGCTACTATTATTTTGGAATTTCGCTCAATTTTATGCCCAGAGCTTTGGCGACACCCTGTCCATAGGCTTTATCGGCCTTCATGCAGTGGCTGATATGCTTTATCTGGATTTCCCGCGGCGCATTGCTGATATCACGGGCGGTGTTTTCAAAAAGCGCTTTCTGCTGGGCGAGTTTCATCAAGCGGAAGAGCTTGCCCGGCTGAGTATAGTAATCATCATCGTCCTCACGGAAATTCCAGTGGTCGGCAGCGCCTTCTAACTTAAGCGGCGGTTCGGCAAAATCCGGTTGTTCCTGCCAGTTGCCGTAGCTATTGGGTTCGTAACCCGGTGTGCTGCCCTGATTGCCGTCAACCCGCATCGCGCCATCGCGGTGGAAGCTGTTAACAGGGAAGCGGGGAGCGTTCACCGGAATTTGTTGATGGTTGACCCCCAGGCGGTAACGCTGGGCATCACCGTAGGAGAAAAGTCTGCCCTGCAACATCTTGTCAGGAGAAAAACCGATACCCGGCACAATATTGGCCGGATTAAAGGCAGCCTGCTCAACATCGGCGAAATAGTTTTCGGGATTGCGGTTAAGCTCCAGAACGCCTACCTCAATCAAGGGATAGTCCTTGTGGTACCAGACCTTGGTAAGGTCGAAGGGATTATAAGGCATTTTAGCCGCGTCTTTTTCCGGCATAATCTGAAAATACATGGTCCAGCGGGGATAATCACCCTTTTCAATGCTTTCATACAGGTCACGCTGGTGGCTCTCACGGTCCTTGGCAACGATTGCCTGGGCTTCTTCATCGGTGAGGTTCTTTATGCCCTGCTGGGTTTTAAGATGGAATTTGACCCAGAACCTTTCGTTTTTAGCGTTGATGAGGCTGAAAGTATGGCTGCCAAAACCGTGCATGTGGCGGTAAGAGTAGGGAATACCGCGGTCGCTCATGACGATGGTCACCTGGTGCAGTGCCTCCGGGAGAGACGTGAAGAAGTCCCACTGGTTCCGGGCGCTGCGCATGTTGGTATGGGGGTCTCTCTTGACGGCGTGATTGAGGTCGGGAAACTTGAGGGGGTCGCGCAGGAAGAATACGGGCGTATTATTGCCGACCAGGTCCCAGTTGCCTTCTTCAGTATAGAACTTCATGGCGAAGCCACGGATATCGCGCTCGGCATCGGCAGCGCCGCGTTCACCCGCCACGGTGGAAAAGCGCAGGAAACAATCGGTCTTCTTTCCTACCGCGGCAAAGATTTTGGCTTTGGTATAGCGGGTGATGTTGTGGGTAACGGTGAATGTCCCGAAGGCGCCAGAACCCTTGGCGTGCATGCGCCGCTCCGGTATGACCTCACGGTCAAAGTGCCCGAGTTTTTCCAGGTACCAGACATCCTGTAAAAGAACTGGGCCTCTTGGGCCGGCGGTCATTGTGTTCTGGTTGTCCACGACCGGAGCGCCGGCAGCGGTGGTCAGCTTGGCTTTCTTTTTATTTTTTGCCATATTTACCTCCTGTAAGCTTTATTATCCTCTGCAGTCAATACCGGATGACCGGGAACTAACAATATAATATAGCTGCCGTACAAACACAACTGTGACTTTTATCCTATTTTTCTATATATAGTTGTTGCATGCTATAAAATGTAATGCTTTAATATATCGTTCCCTGAAATATATAATGGTGGCGGGGATACTGAATTCCATGAAGGAGGCAACAGAAAATGAAACCGCGAGAGATTAAAAAAGATATCTATTATGTCGGTGCGGTGGACTGGGACAGGCGGTTGTTCGACTCCCTGATACCCCTCCCGGACGGCACCAGCTATAACTCCTATATCATCAAGGGTACTGAAAAGGTTGCCCTTATCGACACCGTAAATCCCCCGATGAAGGACGTCCTGCTCGATAACCTCGACGAGCTGGAACTAAAGCGTATCGACTATGTTATCTTCAATCACGCCGAGCCTGACCATTCCGGCTCTATCCGTGAAATCCTGGCTAAATACCCGGAGGCTAAAGCCGTCTGCACTCCCAAATGCAAAGCGATGCTCATCGACCGCTTTATGGTCGCCGAGGATAGATTCAAGACCGTCGAGGATAAAGAAACACTTTCCCTGGGCGGCCGCACGCTGGAGTTCATTCATCTCCCCTGGGTGCACTGGCCGGAAACGATGGTCACCTACCTAAGGGAGGACAAAGTGCTTTTCCCTTGTGATTTCTTCGGCTCCCACATCGCCACCACGGAAATGTTCGTCCGGGACGCCGGCCAGGAATACGAAGCCGCCAAAAGATACTGGGCGGAAATTATGATGCCCTTTAGACTCCAGATTCAAAAGAACCTGGAAAAGATTAAAGACTACAAAATAGATTTTATCTGCCCCAGCCACGGCCCCCTGCACGATAAGCCGCAGTATATTATGGATGCTTATCATAGCTGGGCTTATGACGAGCCGGGCAATATCGTCGTCATCCCTTATATCTCGATGCACGGCAGCACCCGCGCCATGGTCGGTTATCTAGTGGAGGCCCTCGCCCGCCGGGGCGTGACCGTCAAGCAGTTCGACCTGGCGGTAAGCGATATCGGCAAGCTGGCTGCGGCTCTGGTAGATGCCGCCACCATTGTCATCGGCACACCCACCGTCCTGACCGGGCCGCACCCCAACGTCGCCCATGCGGCTTTCCTGGCTAACGCCATCAAGCCCAAGGCGAAGTTCGCCACCATCATCGGTTCCTTCGGGTGGGGCACGAAAGTAGTGGAAACAACCGCTGCTATGATACCCAACCTTAAGGTGGAAATTATCCCGCCAGTAATCATCAAGGGCTATCCTAAAGAAGCTGATTTCCAGGCGCTGGACAAACTGGCGGACACTATCGCCGGCAAACACAAAGACGCCGGACTGGTCTAATATACTGGTTTTGAAAGGAGCGGTATGCTGAAAATAGGCAAGGAATCCAAGCTAAAACCGGAAGAGGTTATCAAGCGCGCGGTGGATTTCTTCGGGCCGAAGGGCTATGGCCTCGATATCAGGGACGAAGCTAACTGCTGCGCCACCTTTGAGGGCGGCGGCGGCCATGTGGAGGTCAGCACTACCATCAGCAAGAAGGGGAGCACGGTTGACGTGGAATCCGTGGAATGGGACTACCAGGCAAAGCAATTCCTGGAAAAGCTAAAATAAATAAAGAAAAAAGCATTACAGGAGGGGGAATATGGCTTATACAGCTAAAGACTACACTAAACTTATCGGCATGGAGGGTTTCAGTCAGACACTGCTGACGAATCACTTCACTCTTTACCAGGGGTATGTGACCAACACCAATAAATTGACGGATATTCTGGCGGCGATGTTGAAAGACGCTAAGACCGCCGCCCCGGAATACGCCGAGTTGAAACGGCGTTTCGGGTTTGAATTCAACGGCATGCGCCTCCACGAGTACTATTTCGAGAATCTGGGAAGCAAAGTCCCGCTGGATAAGTCCGGCGCTCTGGCGAAGAAACTGGCCGAGGCTTACGGCGCCTACGAAGCCTGGGAGCAGGATTTCCGCGCCACGGGCGCCATGCGGGGCATCGGCTGGGTGGTGCTTTACCAGGATAACGTCACCGGCGGCCTGTTTAACCAGTGGGTCAATGAACATGAGGTCGGCCATCTGGCTGGCTGCCGTCCTATCCTCATTATGGACGTTTTCGAGCACGCCTATATGGTCGACTACGGCCTGAAACGCGCCGACTATATTGCGGCATTCTTTAAAAATATTAACTGGAAAGCGGTGGAAAGCCGGCTGAAATAGCCGATTTTCGCTGGCAGGCAGCTTTAGATGGAGAAAAAGAATATGAAGAGCGTTTAATCAGAGGTTGTTTAGTAACCGCTCATGGTGAGCTTGTCGAACCATAGCGGTAAATGTAATTCGCCCCTCGACAAGCTCGGGGTGAGCGGAAGATTTGGGAATATTTTCATTGCTAAACGACGTCGTTAATCATTAATCTGCCTTTTTATTCTTCCTCTTTGGCAGCCCGTTCAAGGTCTCCTGAAGCTGCTTAACGCTGTACGGCTTGGCGATAACCGCTTTAAAGCCGTACTTCTTAAATTCGGACATAATGGGGTCGGTAGCATACCCGCTGGAGACGATGACCGCGGCCTGGGGGTCAATTTCCAGCACTTTTTTCACTGCCTCTTTCCCCCCCATCCCCCCGGGAATAGTAAGGTCCATAATGACCGCATCGTACGGGTTTCCGGCTTTTATCGCCTGGCCGTACTTTTCCAGCGCTTCCTTACCGTCGGCAGATACTTCCACCTCGTAGCCGGCCAGGCTCATCATGGTTTTTAACATTTTCCTGATAATCTCTTCGTCGTCCATCACCAGCACTTTGCCCCCTGCCTGACCTGAATCCGCTATTGCCACTTTCCTGCCTCCTTTCACCGCCTTTTTTGAAGCCGGCAGATAGATGCGGAAAGTTGAGCCTTCATTCTGTTTGGATTCGGCGAGAATGTAGCCGCCGTGACTCCTGACGATAGAATAGGCGGTCGTCAGTCCCAGGCCGCTCCCCCTCTGCTTGGTAGTAAAATAAGGTTCGAATATCCTCTGCAGATGTTCCTGAGATATCCCCACGCCGGTATCTTTGATATCGATACGCACATAGTTGCCGTTGGGGATAGGCAGACCGCCCGTTCTTTTCAGGGCCAGGTTGCCGGCTTCAATCTTGAGAGTTCCGCCGGAGGGCATCGCTTCATCAGCATTGATGACCAGGTTGTTAATAACCTGCCCGATTTGCCCCTGGTCCGCCTCCAGCGACCACAGGTCGTCCGGCAGGGATAGTTCGAGTCGGACATTAGAGCCTCGCAGGGCAAAAGCCGCCGATTCTTTTATCAGTGCGGCGATGTTCACCAGTTTCTTGAGCGGTTTGCCGCCGCGGGCGAAGGTCAGCAGCTGTTGTGTCAGGTCCTTGGCGCGCAAGGCTGCTTTCTCCGCCTCGTCCAGCATGTCAAAGGCAGGATCGGGGGGTTTGATGGCTGTCTTGGCCAGGCCGATATTCCCCATGATACCCGTCAGC
>Ga0209777_10007458_pt1 | contig 12145 bp, 11 predicted proteins | sample FrelakmetHBP12HB_FD_187147 | JGI IMG/M metagenome (GOLD analysis project Ga0209777, IMG submission 187147) | Freshwater lake sediment microbial communities from the University of Notre Dame, USA, for methane emissions studies -HBP12 HB (SPAdes)... | ecosystem: Environmental > Aquatic >... | reverse complement strand
ATTATTTCAAAAATTCTCTCTCTTTTGTCAATAAAATCAATTAGGGCTATCTTTTCCAACGGCATATCTAAATGCCGGGCGAAAAGAGGGAGAGTGCATTGCGAAACTGAACCACAACCAATTACAAGAATTTTACCATCAAAATGAGTTCGTTTAAAGTTGGACAATTTTTTACCTCCGTGTCATAAGCACAAAATTCCGGGCGAGCTATTTCTTAGGCCTAATTTATAATTCCTGACCTGAATAAGCCGAATTCAACATGGTGTCCCGTAGAGGGGTAAGAGTTCTCTATGCGAACCACATCAACATATCGGAATGACGAAGGGATTGTTCTCTGTACTCGTCACCCCGGCCAAAACCGGGGTCCAGAAATGAATGTCTTTTAAGATAAGGAAGAATGTCGTTTCAAATATGAGACCCTTACTAAGAACCTATTGCATCTGAATCGAAGCATATCGCTTCGGATATTTATTCATAAATACGCTGTTTATATCTTCCTCAACAATTTGCTCTTCATCGGGGGCAACAATTGTGCTTGGAGGTGCGAAGCCATTAAAAGAGGTAGCGCTGGCACTTGTATAGGCCCCCATTCCAGGAACAAGAAGCAAATCACCAACCGCAAGTCGGGGGAGTTTCTGGTCACGAGCGACAATATCAATCGAATCACAACTCGGCCCAGCAACAACGCATTCTTCCAACGACCCAGAACGATTAGAAATTAATCTATAATCACACTTATCAAATATTTTCCCTGAAAAAGCGCCATAAACTCCATCATCAATATAATACCAAGGAGCGCCATTTCGTATGCTACGGCCTATGACTTTAGTTACCAGAGTGATACAACTTCCAGAAATACATCTTCCCGGCTCTGCAATAATATTTATGTCATAAGGGAAAAATTCTCGAAGGCTATTTCTCAAAACAGTGCAATACTGAGATAAGCTCGGCAGAACATCTTTGTATGATATAGGGAACCCTCCTCCAACATCTAATGTATCGAAAGTAAAACCTTCAGAAATAGCCCCATTAAATATTTTTCTGACATATTTCACTGCATTATAATATATGATAGGATCAGTACACTGTGATCCAACATGGAACGCTATGCCTCGTATTTTTAATCCCTCGGATCTGGCTTTTTTAAGTAAGGGAAGTATGTCATGCTCATGAGCTCCGAATTTAGAAGATAGGTTTACTACACAATGTGGGTTAGTAATCGCTACCCTAAGCAGCAAATTTGAGCATGGTGCTAATCTTTTTAGTTTTTTTATTTCCTCCATATTGTCAAAAACAAACCATTTAATGCCTTGTTTTACCGAACTTTCTATGTCGGATTCTTTTTTTATAGGATTGGTATGTATCATATTATCTGTAGAAAACCCAATTTCTTGACAAATAGAAATTTCCCCACATGAAGCTACGTCTATACCATCAACAAGATTTGCTATTATCTTTAAAAGAGCCTTATTTGGATTTGATTTCATCGCATAGAAAATCTTAACTCCAGGTAGATGTTCCTTTAGGGTATTAATGCTATTAATGACTTTTGTTGGTGATAATATTAAAAATGGAGTTGGATATTTTTTTGAGAGGTGTTCTGTTTGAGAAAAGTTGATGACCGGCTGCTCAAGAGCGTTATTTGTAAAACTTGACTTGAAGGAAATTATTTTGTTTTTCATTTTTCGGTCCACCTCACTTTTTTGTTTTTGTAGCCCTCAAACTATTTTTCTTTCATAAAAACTATTATTAGAATTGTGGAGGCCAAGTAATTAACAGTAGCTCTGCATTAGATTTACTATTATTTTCAAATGAATGTTCTTGATCTGCTTTAAACTGAAAACAGCAACCTGCTTTTGCGATCCTTTTTCTTTTTCCTAAGCAAATTACTAACCTTCCCTTTAATATGTAGCCTATTACCTCACCACTATGAGGTTTAATTGGCCCCAATTTTTGATTTTGCGCAATCACCAGTTTAGATGGCTCCATGGCCATTGTCGTTGAAGGAGGACTAAGAAGCTCAAGCTTGTCAATTCCTTGTTCTTTTATCTCCACCCTATCTTTTTTCCCAAACACAAATGGTTTTTTATCCTCTGTGGAAAAAAAATCGCTTAGAGTTTCACCAAAGACAGCAAGAACCTTTGTTAAATATTCAATTGATACTGAACTCTTATTACTCTCTAATAAAGAGATAAAAGCAGCAGTAAGATCGGATCGTGCGGCCAATTCATCTTGTGTTAACTGATTGGCCAATCGGAGCTCTTTAATTCGTTTTCCTAAATTCACCCGACCTCGTTTATATAAAGTACTAATAAAACGTTTTTTAAGTAGTGCTTATTATCACCATTTTTATTATTTGTCAATTATTTTTTTTAGTACTTAATTATCTCTTATTTAACAATAGGTTAGAAATAAATCAATTTTTTCATCTGGAATTAAGCCTAAATTCATAAAACAACAATTTAAATAAAGTATTATTAAAATGTTCTTTAAGTTTTACTTATTAATGACATTTTTAGTTGGCATTTGTTTTGTATTTCCATTTTATATCAAAAACTTTAAATTCCTCTTATGGAAGTATGGGGAGGATATGGGTATTACTTTTTGAGGATTTGATTTCATATGAGGCAGGGGTATAAATTCCAGGTCAATTATGATACAACGTGGTAAAAACTTGGGTGGTTGTTAAAATTTCATTATAATGTATCGTGTGAAAGCACGAGATTATTTATTTTTCATATAAATCATCAAGAAATTATTTACTTTTTTGAATTTTTATCATAATCTGAAGGCAAATGGCATTTCTGTCCCGAACCTGCACATTGGGGCGGCTTAAGCGGTTGTACCTATTCGGAGGGGGTTTCCTGGGGGAAATTTGACTCCCTTTGAGGAGGGAGGGCGTTAGGCCGAGGTTTTGTGCGATGCCACGATTGCCTGGCCTGTTTTGATGGCCGGGGTCCGACAAAAGATCCTAAGAAAAAAGAAAGGATCGACTAAATGAATTCCAGAAGAAAAAATTCTTTTTATCTTTTAATTTCTTTATTGCTTTTGGCTTCTCTGTGTCTTGAAGTTTGGGCCAACGAAACTGAACCCATTGAAGGACGCATAACCGAGATCAATGAAAAACGAGGAACTATTACCATAAACGGCCAAGTCCTGGATGCCTCGGATTTTGAGCTGTCCGACCTGCAGGTGGGTTACTGGATCATGGGGGAATTTGTCAAAGAAAAAGGGAAATTGAAGCTTATTGACCTTGAAGTAATTAAGTAAAAATTATCTTGACATGGGCTTTTAGATCGCCTATTATCTCTCATTATACAAAAATATGCATTGTCTATCTTCTTGAAAAAAGATGGATTTTTAGATTTTTTTGATTATTCTGTGGCTGACTTAAGCATTTTAATTTAAGCAAAGGAGGTGAGTCAATATGCGGAAAATAATTTCCTTGGTGCTTGTTGTAATGTTGTTCGTAGTCTTTTCTTTTGCCTTGGGATGCAAGAAAAAGGAGGAGGCGCCACCGGCCACCCCACCTGCGGCTGAACAAAAAGCCCCGGAACCAGCTGCGGCTCCGGCTCCGGCTGGTGAGCAAAAGGCTCCTGAAGCCCCGGCTCCGGCCCCGGCTCCGGCTCCAGAAAAAAAATAGTTTCTTGTCTTTATTGGATCTTTCATCAAAAGGGACAGTTTGTCGAACTTCTTCAAACTGTCCCTTTTCTTTTTTCTCTGATTCCAGGGTGTTATAAAAGGAAATTAATCGAGGATAGTTCGTTGGTGTTAGTCTGTCACGAAAATAGGATTCGAGGATTCAAGGGGTGGAAGGAGTTGATGGTAAAAGGATACGGTTTTTTCTTGAACCTTGAGCCTTAAACCCAGGACTTAAGATCCCTTGAATCCATTTTTGGATGCGTCAATATTCTCCCTCAAAACAAGGGGGCTATTTTTGAAGGGGCTTTGACAGTCCCAGTTTGCTTCGCAATACCTCTTCGGAAGGTAGCCCGACCAGATAAATCCCATCCATAAAAATGAAAGTCGGGGTTGAATTAATCCCTTTCTTCTGGAGGAAGGCTATCGTATTATTCACTTTTTTGATCCCCTCCGGACATTGGTTGCCCGATTGATAACCGCTGTCAAAGCCTTCGATCCCTTTATTGTCGCAAAGGATGGAGATACATTGTTCTTTGGCCCCTTGGTGTGAGTCCAATGGGAAAAATAGAAAACGAACCTGCAGATCCTCTTTTTCACCCAACAATTTCTTTAAAAGGATTTCAGCTTGCTGGCAATAAGGACATTGAGGGTCGGTTGCCAGATAGACCACCTTTTTCCCCTGGCCCAGAGTGAAGGCCGTCAGGGGTTCTATTTGGAGAAGTTCTTCAGGAGTCAACCGGTTTAACAATTGAACGGTTTCCTGGGTCAAGTTCCTCCCGGTTTTTAATTCATGCAGATTGCCGGCCAATACAAAATCACCCTGTGAATCGGCATAGAGGAGGTGCATCTGGGCCCCTATTTTCACTTGAATCTGACAGAGACCCGGCACTTCACTCGGACTAATTTTGGTTATCTCAAACTGTAATTTCGGAAAGGTCTTCTGGATGCCCTGCTGGAGTTTTTCTTTCGGTGGACATCGGGCCGAAACCGATGCAGTAAAGGCAGAGCATCCCCATAAAGTCAAGATCATTGAAACAAAAGGAATAAGAAAAAGCCGGAAAAAACGAATCATATTTTTCTCCTTTTTTACAGAAACAAAAAGGTGTTATCTCTTTCGGGACATTTCCACAAAGGTCTCAATCTGTTTTTCTACCTGACTCGGGGCGTAACTGCGGGAATCAGTATGATCAGCCTCGACGATCAGACCCGGCTTACCGGTCAACTCGGAAACCTTTTTCTTGATATCGTACTGACCGAGGGAATAGGTCTTGCAGCTCCGGTTGGAATGCATGATAAAGCCATCGGCCTGATACTTTTTCATCAAATCCGTCATGGTGGCTGCCTTGTGTTCCAATCCCAGATTGAGGTAAACCATGGCATAGGAGAGGGACAGACTTTCCAAGGGACTGGCCGGATCCACCGGCATGAGCGTCCAGGCTGTGGTATAGGTGTCGGCCACCAGAACAGCCCCGTGCTTGGCCAGGAGCTGGGACAGGTTCCGGATGTCGTACCAGATGGGGATATTATCCCAGATCAGCCGGATCTCTTCCCGGGAAAAGGCCCCTTGCCCCTTTCTTACCCGCTCTTCGAGTTCCTTTTTCAGCTTTTGATAATAACGGACGGCCCAGCCGGTCCCCCTCAAGGTTACGATAGGAGCCATGTGGATGAAGGCATCAAAGGCGGCAAAAGGGGCTGGACGATTACGGGAAAGCTCCAGGATCTCCTTCCATAAGCTAACGGCTTTAACAGATTTTGTCGTAACGGTTATAAAACGCTTTTCTGAAAAAGGACGACGACATATTTTTTCCAGGAAGGCGATATATTCTTCCATCTGTTTCCGGACGTATTGTAAGGTATGTTCTTCCAGATTTTTATGAATGAAGGGAGTGTCAAGAAAAAAAAGAGGCACCTGAAAATTTCTGGCTTGAATTTCATACCACTTGATGACCGTACCGCAAATGTTATTGGCACAGACCAGAAAATCGGGTTTGGGCAGGACCCCGAGCGGACCTTTGCCGCTCATGGAGCTGCCGATATCCAAACGGGCATAAGAGCAGAGATCCCGGGAATATCCCTGAGATTCGGCCGTCTCGCATAGGGATACCGCCATTCTACCGGCGCCGCACATGGCCCCGTAATTTTCCGGATAAAATGGAAGGACCCCCATGGCATAGAGGGGTTCCACCGGTCCGCCGCTGGTGATCCAGGCCACTTTCTTCCCAAACCATTTGGGATTCTTGGCCATCAAATAATAGCCCTTCATCAGACGGCGATAGGCTTTGACGGACTCGATTTCACGATAGGATTTTTGGGCTGTTGCTTCTGCTGCCATGTTTTTCTTACTTTGTCTCTTTACTGAGTACTTAAAAAAGGTTCTATTTTTACGGTTGATCAAAAATGTCCAGATGCAAGGCCCCCGAAATCCTGAGGAGTGAGGCGTACTTTTATGTACGCCGCAACGACGAAGGATGAGGAAAACGTAGCAGATGGGCGTTTTTCATCAATCGTTAGAATTCAGCTTAGCATTTCCACAAAAGCCTGCAACCTGATTTTCATCTGTTCCCTAGACTGAGAAGGATCTTCGATCTCCAATAATAACGTGGGGAACCCCCTGGTTTCCAGATATTTTTTTAAATCCGGGTAATCGAAATAGTAGGGCTCACAGTATTTATAGAAAAGGAAAACGACTCCTCTGGCTCCTGATTCCTTGACCTCCTTTAAAAGAATCTCCTGATGGTCCAGGGTTCCCTGGTGCTTTGTCGGACAGAAATAAGTGGTAAAATAACGGTCGACCAGTGCCTCCAGGGGATCTTTACCTTCCTGGACGTCCAGACGAAGTATACGCCCTCCGCTGCAAAGATCATCGTGGACAATATTGGCCCCGGCCTCTTCAATCAAAGAAAACCAATCGGCAGAATGGACGAGGTTCCCGGAGAGATAAAGAGGCACCCCAGCGGCCTTACCTTCGGACTGCTTCGGTAATAACTCCAAGAATCGGGTCAGCATCTGGAGATATTGTTCCCGATCCATCAGGTATCCGGCCCGGACAACTTGGGCCATCACCTTACCGGAAAGGCGCCCTGGATCAAGACGCATTACGGCATATAAGTTTCGAAGTTGCTCCCGAATTCCATTAAAAAGCCGGTTGGCCCTTTGCAAACTCTCCGGAGAGATCTTCCCCAGCCTCTTTTCCAGAGCCGTCTTAAGACTTTCCAACTCGGTTTTAAAAAAATCTCTGGCCAACGGAGAATTCAAGCGCGTGGGAACCTTCAGGTTGAACTGAAAGGCCAGGCGACCTTGAAGAGCCCAGATATCGGCCAAGCCTTTCATCGAGTCGCAGCTCTGGCTGAAAACGATACCCTGCAGAAAATCCAATTCCCCCCGGAGATAGCTTTCCAAAGAGGATTTCACCAGGTGACAGCAGTAGGCCTGTAGATGGGCCTGGGCATGGGATATTTTAACCGGCAGTCCTATCAGCCGGATGGGGATAGCCCCCCCAGCCTGAAGGAGTTCTTCCGGGACGTATGGGCAGAAAAAACCAATAGGCATCCGCCCCAAAGGAAGATGGGAGGCGATTTCCGAATAGCCTTGGGAAGCTATCTCTTCTATCGTTCTAATACAATTTATTAAGGGGGAGTCTTGAGTCAATTGGGCCTTAATGGTTCGGGAAATTTAATGAGCTCTATCCCACCCATGAAAAATATAAGAAAAGTCCTTAAGGGTCAAGGAAAATGAATTCAAGGAAAATGAATTCAAGCACAAGAAAAAGAGAACGGAGGGGCTTGCAATTCTTTTTCAAAACTGCCATGATAGGTTCTAAAACCTCGAAAAAACATTTATACCGATCTTTGGGCGATTGACAGGGAGAAAGTTTCTGATGAAGATCCAATTCAAGATATGGTTGGAAAAGGATAAACGGGTTCTTTTTGGAGAAGGCCGAAATCAGCTTCTCCAGGCCATTGAAGACTATGGGTCCCTGGCCCAGGCGGCCAAAAAGATGAATATGTCCTATCGGGCGGCTTGGGGGCGGTTAAAGGCCTCCGAGGATCGACTGGGCTTCCTCTTGGCTGAAAAGGATACCGAACAGGGGAAAAAGGGGGGGCTACGTTTGACTTCCCAAGGGAAGGCCCTCTTGGATCAATATAAAAACATCCATCAGTCCGTGGAATCATTGGTGGGAGAATTGGAACGGAAATTTTTTTAAGCAGAAGATGGAAAACGGTCTGTCGGATCTGGAAAAAGTAATTATCCGGGAACTCACCGGGGATCTTCCTGCCACCGCTCAACCCTTTGCCCCAATCGCGCGACAATTGGGGATCTCTCAAAAGCACCTCTTGCAAATAATAAAAAAATTGAAGGACGAAGGATTCATCCGCCGGTTTGGGGCTACAATCAGGCACCGAAATTCAGGATTTTCGGCCAACGCTATGGTGGTCTGGAGGATTCCCGAGGGGAAAATAGATGAAGTGGGCCGGGCCATGGCCTCTTACAGAGAAGTGACCCATTGTTATCATCGCCGTCCTCAAGGCGATTGGAAGTATAATCTCTTCACCATGATCCATGGGGCAAGCGAAGAAAAATGTCGGCAGATAATCAAAAAGATTTCCCGGGCTACGGCCATGAACGACTATCAATTGCTCTTCAGCCGGAAAGAACTGAAGAAAACCACTATGAAGTATTTTAATGAATAATCCCTCACCGAAATCAGAAACCCTTTTTACACGGGGCCAAACCGTAATTCCCGGTGGGGTTAACAGTCCGGTCCGGGCCGCTAAATCCGTCGGCACTATCCCTTTGTTTATCAGCCGGGCCGAAGGCTCGAAAATTTTTGATGTTGATGGGCATTCTTATATAGATTATTTGGGGTCCTGGGGACCCCTCATCCTGGGTCATGCCCATCCTCAGGTGGTGGAAGCCGTCAAGCGGGCAGCCGAAAAGGGAACAAGCTATGGCGCTCCGACTGAGGCGGAGATCGAACTGGCGGAAAGGATCGTGGCCTGTGTCCCTTCCATAGAGATGGTCCGACTGGTCACTTCCGGGACCGAGGCGACCATGAGTGCCGTCCGGCTGGCCAGGGCCTATACCAAACGTTCTTTGATCATCAAGTTCGACGGTTGTTATCACGGACATGGAGACGGTTTTTTGATTAAGGCCGGTTCAGGGATAGCCACCTTGGGCATTCCCGGAAGCCCTGGCGTTCCTAGAGAGATTGCCTCCTTGACGCTTTCTTTGCCTTATAATGATTTGGAAAAAGTTCGTCAGACCTTAAAGACAATGGGTGATCAAGTGGCTGCAGTGATTGTGGAACCGGTGGCCGGCAATATGGGTGTTGTCTTGCCCATACCTGGTTTTTTAGAAGGGCTGCGAGAAGAAACCCGCCGGTATCAATCTCTATTGATTTTTGATGAGGTCATAACCGGGTTTCGGGTGGCCCTCGGCGGGGCACAGGAACGCTTTCAAATAATGCCTGATTTGACCTGCCTGGGAAAGATCATCGGCGGCGGTCTGCCGGTCGGGGCTTACGGCGGAAATAAAAAGATCATGTCCTTCATTGCCCCGGCTGGCCCGGTTTATCAGGCCGGAACCCTTTCCGGCAATCCTCTGGCCACGGCTGCCGGATTGGCCACTTTGAACGTCCTTTCTCAAAAAGGGATCTATGCGCAATTGGAAGAAAAGGCCGCCTTCTTTTTTGAAAAACTGAATGTCCTGGCTCGATCCAGAGGAATTCCTTTGGTCACGACCCGTATGGGATCCATGGGCAGCCTCTTTTTTACCCAGGATGAAATTCGGGACTATGAAACGGTTCAAAAGGCCTCTTCGGAAATCTATGCCCGATTCTACCGGGAAATCCGTTCCAGGGGAGTCTATTTGGCCCCTTCGGCCTTTGAGGCCCTTTTTATTTCTTCAGCCCATTCTCAGGAAGATCTGGAAAGAACCTTGGCAGCGGCCGAGGAGGTGTTCCACCTTCTTGTCTAACCAGGAAAGGTCGAAAAATATTTTAACAGGATTGACAGGATAAATTTCCCCCTTTCCTGAAGAAAGGCTGAAAAAGTCCTCACTAATGGTGAACCCATGGTTCCCCCTTTTCATCCGGAAAGGGGGAAAGAAATAAATCCTAAAAATCCAGTTAATCCTGTCTTAAAGAGATTTTTCCCTGGAATCTTCGAATCCTATTTCTTATGATCGTACCAGCCGGCGCCGGTCTTTCGGCCTAAACGATTGGCCCGGATCATGGTCTTAAGCAGGGTTGGGACCACCCATTTATTCTCTTTATTTAATTCATTGTAAAAATAATCGGCCACGTTCTTGGCGATATCCAGACCGGTCAGGTCCATCAATTCAAAAGGTCCCATAGGGTAATTGAGCCCCAGTTTGACGGCCTTGTCCACGTCTTCCGGTGTGGCAATGCCTTCTTGAACGATATTAATGGCCTCGATAAAGTGAGGGATCATGACCCGGTTGACTACAAATCCCGGAGAATCCTTCTTGACCTCTATCGTTTCCTTGCCCATCTTTTTAGCCAAATCGGTGGTGATCTGGACGGTTTGATCGCTGGTCTGATAGGCCCGGATGACCTCCACCAAACGCATCAAAGGGACCGGATTAAAAAAATGCATACCCACCACCTTGTCCGGCCGTTTCGTGGCCACAGCGATCTCGGTAATCGACATGGAGGAGGTGTTGGTGGCCAGGATGACCTCGGGTCGGCAAATCCCGTCCAACTCTTTAAAAACCGCTTTTTTTAAATTCAGGTCTTCGAGCACAGCCTCGATGACAAAATCCACATCCTTAAGGTCGGCCATCTTGGTAGTCCCTTTGATCCGGCCCAGGATCTCCTTTTTCTGGTCTTCGGTCATCTTACCCTTTTCAACACTCTTGCTTAAGAAACCGGTGATGTTTTTAAGGCCGTTTTCCACGAAACGTTCCTCTACATCCCTCATTACCACCGAACATCCGATCTGGGCCGCTATCTGGGCAAGCCCATTGCCCATAGTTCCTGCCCCGATGACCCCAATTTTTTTGATCTCCATAAACAAGCCTCCTTTTGAAATAATAATAAATATTTTTTGAGACTACACCTTCTCTCCTTTTTTTGTCAATTTTGATTAACTGTCAAGATCTTCTTGACATGGAGAACAAAAAACCATAAATTGCACACTATGGAAGACAAAGATCAAAAAACCAAAACCGATACCTCACAGGACTGGATGATTATTTCCATTGTCTTTTGGATTGTCTTTGTCTTGATCGTCACTATCGGGTATCTGGTCAATCCCAATTATACCCCACCAATAAAACCTTAATTTTACGATTGCGGATTTCGGATATCGGATTGCGGAATTCCAACTAAGAACCGAAACAGTCACTTGCCTTCCGCCCTATTTTTCTCATTGACCATGTCTTTTTCTCTCCTTATACTCTTTCCATCAAAAAAGAAATTCTATCAAATACAGCACTCTTATGCGGAGAGAGTCGATCCGCATATATGAATCTTCAAGAAACGTCGGAAACAGTCAAGGGGTATTGACTTCATTTCCTTTGGACTTATACTAAAACCTGTACTGCACCAATGGTATGGCGGCAATTGTTCAGGCCTGAGGCAAGGAGCATCGGATGTCCACAAAAACGCAAATAGTCACGGTATGCATCGTTCTATTCATAGCAACAGTCCTGGCCTTCTGGCAGGTTACTCACTGCGATTTCATCAATTACGATGATGATCGTTATGTCACAGAGAACAGATCCATTCAACAGGGCATTACCGTTGAGGCCATCGCCTGGGCCTTCACGAGCAGCTATGAGGGAAACTGGGATCCCGTGACGTGGCTGTCCCACATGGTCGATATTGAACTTTTCGGATTACAGTCGAGAGGACATCATCTCACCAATTTGTTGTTGCACCTCCTGAACACTTTGCTGCTCTTCCTGTTGCTTCATCGCATGACCAAATCATTATGGCCGAGCGCCTTTGTGGCGGCCTTGTTCGCTCTTCACCCGCTTCACGTAGAGTCCGTGGCCTGGGTCGCCGAGCGCAAGGACGTGCTCTCCACCTTCTTCCTGATGCTTACGATGGGGGCCTATCTTTTCTATGTTGAACGTCCGGGAATAACACGATATGCCATTGTCCTTCTCTTCTTCGCCTTGGGGTTGATGGCCAAACCCATGCTGGTGACCCTGCCTTTTGTCTTCCTCCTTCTCGACTACTGGCCGCTCGGACGATTTTTTCCAAAGAAGATGGAGAGGGTCAAAGGATCTGCCGGTGGAAAAGGCAAGTCGGGCAAAAGGAATCCTGCGAAAGGGGCCATAAAGGCGGAACCGCCGACCAAGGATATATTCACCTGGTCGCTGGCCCGTCCTCTGTTTTTGGAAAAGATTCCTCTCCTGGTGTTGGTCCTGGCCTCAAGTGTTATTACCTACCTTGTCCAGCAACGGGCAGGAGCCTTAGGACTTAACGAAGTATTACCTCTGGCTTCTCGTATTGGAAATGCCTTTGTGGCCTATG